>ERZ802830.963-NODE-963-length-28116-cov-17.0463_pt1 | contig 28116 bp, 30 predicted proteins | sample MGYA00345654_ERZ802830 | MGnify/ENA primary metagenome ERZ802830 (study PRJEB30503, sample SAMEA104212375) | marine metagenome | biome: Westerlies Biome; feature: [SRF] surface water layer (ENVO:00010504) within the epipelagic zone...; material: water...
ATTGCCGCACTTAGTCTAACATTTCATTATTTTTCTTAATTATAGCGGGTTTAAGCGACATACTGTCAATATACTGTATCAAAAAGATTACTAATATGTCCTAAATGAAATCATTTTTATCAATATTTTTTATGTTCATTTCTTTTGAACTATATGGAAAACAAGCCACAGACTGGCAGTTAAGTTTTCAAAACCCAGCAACAGATTTAATGGGCAGTGTAGTTGGTCTTCACAACATAATTTTGATCGTCATGACTTTAGTTACTTTATTTGTTTTATTTCTTCTTTTTTATGTATCTTTTCGTTTTAGTGCAAAAAGAAATCCAATTCCATCCACAACTACGCATAACACAGTTGTAGAAGTCCTATGGACAGCAATCCCTATTGTCATTCTTGTGGTTCTTGCGATTCCATCATTTAAATTATTATACCAACAAGAAAAAAGTGAAAATTACGATATGACTGTTAAAGTCATTGGTCACCAGTGGTATTGGGAGTACGAATACCCTGATCACGGTGACTTTTATTTTGAGAGCTATATGGTTCAAGAACAAGATCTTGAGGAAGGCGATCTTAGGTTATTGACAGTCGATAACCCTTTAGTAATTCCGGCAAATAAAAACATTCAAATTTTAATTACAGCTGGTGATGTTCTTCATAGTTGGGCGGTTCCTTCAATGGGTTTGAAGACAGATGCTGTGCCAGGAAGATTAAACGAAACATGGGTAAATGTGAAAGAACCAGGGATATACAGAGGGCAGTGTTCCGAAATTTGTGGAAGTGGTCACGGTTTTATGCCTGTAGTTGTTAAAGTATTACCAGAGAGAGAATTTATGGCATGGGCTAATGAAGCTAAAAATAATTATGCCATCAACGAAGATATTGAAATTAACAAACCAGAAGAGGAAATTGTTATTTCACAAAATAACATAATACAATTAGAGGAGAATAATTTATGAGCTCAGAATCATTAGCAATGAACGATCACCATGATCATAAGCCTGGATTTTTTACCAGATGGTTTTTTTCCACAAACCATAAGGATATTGGAACATTATATTTAATTTATGCAATCATCGCAGGTGTAGTAGGAGGAGCTCTTTCAGTTATTATGAGAATGGAGCTATCTGAACCCGGCATGCAGTTTGTTGCAGATGGACAAATGTGGAATGTAATCATCTCAGCTCATGGATTGCTCATGATATTTTTTGTTGTTATGCCAGCATTAATTGGTGGCTTTGGAAATTGGTTTATTCCTTTAATGATTGGTGCTCCAGATATGGCATTTCCTAGACTAAATAATATAAGTTTTTGGTTATTGGTTCCTGCATTGTTTTTGATTGCAGGCTCAATGTTTGTTGGGAGTGGAGCAGGAACGGGTTGGACTATTTACCCACCATTAAGTTCTAATATTGGACATAGTACACCTGCTGTTGATATGGCTATTTTTTCACTCCATTTAGCAGGCGCTTCATCGATACTTGGTGCTGTAAATTTCATAACAACTATTTTAAATATGAGAGCCCCAGGAATGACTATCCATAAAATGCCTCTTTTTGTATGGGCAATGTTAGTTACTGCTTTTCTTCTTCTTCTTGCCGTTCCAGTTCTAGGTGGAGCTATTACAATGCTTTTAACCGATAGAAACTTTGGAACTACTTTTTTTGATCCTGCCGGTGGAGGAGATCCTGTCTTATTTCAACACCTTTTTTGGTTCTTTGGTCACCCTGAAGTTTATATTATGATTTTACCAGCGTTTGGTATCGTCTCACATATTGTATCTACATTCTCAAAAAAACCTGTATTTGGTTATTTAGGTATGGCCTATGCAATGGTTGCTATTGGATTCATAGGTTTCGTTGTTTGGGCTCACCATATGTACACTGTAGGTTTTAGTGCAAATGTTAGGGCTTATTTTATGCTAGCTACAATTGTTATTGCTGTGCCAACTGGTGTAAAGATCTTTAGTTGGATTGCTACAATGTGGGGCGGTTCAATAACTTTTACAACTCCCATGTTATTTGCATTAGGATTTATATTTTTATTTACTCTTGGTGGAGTAACAGGTGTAATTTTGGCAAATGCAGGAATTGACGTCGTATTACACGATACATATTACGTTGTAGCTCACTTCCATTACGTTTTAAGTATGGGAGCGGTATTTGGAATATTTGCAGGTATCTATTATTGGTTTAGTAAAATGAGTGGAAAAAATTACTCTGAGTTTTTTGGTAAATTGCATTTTTGGTTATTCTTTCTAGGAGTAAATTTAACTTTCTTTCCTCAACACTTCTTAGGACTAGCTGGAATGCCAAGACGTATTCCAGATTATCCAGATGCTTATGCAGGATGGAATGTTATATCCTCAATTGGTTCATATATATCTTTTGCCTCATTTATTCTTTTTATTTTCATAATTATTTATGCATTGTTAAAAGGTAAAAAAGCAGAAGCAAATCCATGGGGTGAGGGTGCAAAAACTCTAGAGTGGACACTACCATCTCCTCCACCTTATCACCAGTTTGATACATTACCTGAAGTTAAAAATTAATTTGTGTTAGAAAAAAAACATCAACAAACTTTCGTACAAACAGAGCAAAATCTGTTCTTTGCTCAAGTTGTAAACTTTTTAAAACAACTATACGTTTTAATTAAACCTGGTGTAATTTCTTTAGTTATATTTACTGCCTTATGTGCGATGTTACTTGCCCCCTCAGATAAAAGTTTATTTATCAAAGGTGTAGCTCTTATTCTTATTGCTATGGGTGCATCGGGATCAGCTATTTTGAATATGTGGTTTGATCGAATTATTGACTCAAAAATGGATAGAACGAAGTTCAGGCCTATTCCCTCAGGAAATATCTCAGCTAACACAGCACTTGGAATTGGTCTAATTTTTTCTTTTTTTTCTGTAGTGGCATTGTTTTTCTTGACAAATATTAAGGCCTCAATTCTTCTAGCTTTTACTATTCTTTATTACTCTGTCTTTTACACAATGTATCTGAAGCATCGAACAGCACAAAATATAGTAATTGGAGGTCTGGCAGGCGCTCTCCCTCCAGTGATTGCTTGGATAAGTATATCTGGTGATCAGATTTTTTATCCTTTAATATTATGTTTAATTATATTTCTCTGGACACCGCCACACTCGTGGGCACTAGCTATTTTTAGAAACCAAGATTACTCTGATGCTGATATTCCTATGTACCCAGTCAAATACGGTATTAAGAAAACACTCGTGATGATGAATATTTATACTTTTTTTATGGTTGCTTCAGTTAATTTTCTTTATTTTTTTAAATTCGCTGGAATGAGTTTTTTTATAGGATCTAATGCTCTCAACGCATATTTTATTTACAAGCTATTTAAATTAAATAAATCAAAAAATTTAAAGAAAGACTCAATTAAACTTTTTGGATATTCAATTGTTTATTTATTTCTTATTTTTTCATTAACAGTAATTGATAAATATTTATTCTAATGAAGAGAAAAAATAAAAATTTATTGGTCTTAGCTTTACTCTTCATGCTTGTTACAGCATTTTATTTTATTACAATATTTAGAATTAAATCCGGTATTTGAACATATCAAATAAAAACAAAACATTATTTGTTTTAATATTGATACTTGGTTTTATGCTGAGTTTAGTAATTTTTTCTGTTCCATTATATAAGCTTTTTTGTGACATAACCGGTTTCCAAGGCTTTAATAAAGAAGTTCAAATCCAAGAACAAGACCAAAATATGAATTCAGGACAACTTGATATAAAAGTCATATTCTCAGCTCAGGTGAATGATGGTTTGGACTGGATGTTTGAGGCACCACAAAAAATGAATATTACTGAGGGTGTTAAGTATGACGTAGTTTTTAAAGCTAAAAATAATACTGGCATTGAGTCCACTGGCACATCTATTTTTAATATTTTACCACCTAAAATTGGTCCATATTTGTTTAAAATAGAATGTTTTTGTTTTATAGATCAGACTATCCAGCCAAATGAAGTTGTTTCGTTTCCTGTCACTTTTTATTTAGATCCTTTAATACTTGAGGATCCTGAGGCAAGTAGGACAAAGAATGTCACTTTGTCATATACCTTTTTTGAGAAAAAAGAATGAAATATAAATCTAAATGGTTGATTTAGTATTCAAAGACTCAGAAAAGAAACACAAATTCCACCTTGTTAATCCAAGTCCTTGGCCTATCGTTGGTGCTTTTTCAGCTCTTTTTTTAGTTTCTGGTGCTATTTTATATATGCACTATGAGATGATATGGCCAATGCTAGCTGGTCTTTTTTTAATACTTTTTACTATGTTCATGTGGTGGAGAGATATCATTAAAGAAAGCACCTTCCTAAAAGTTCATAATTCAATTACGGAGATTGGTCTTAGGTGGGGGATGGCTCTATTTATCACCTCAGAAGTTATGTTTTTTGTCGCTTTTTTTTGGGCTTTTTTTGATGCAAGTCTTTTGCCTAAAACATTTTTAGCTGAATACAAAGAAGTTTTTACAGGCACTCTTGGAATAGGAGTTTGGCCTCCAAAAGGAATTGAAACTTTTGATCCATTAGACATCCCATATTTAAATACTTTAATTTTACTTCTATCAGGCACTACATGTACATGGGCTCACCATGAATTAAGAGAGGGCAATAATAAAGAGGCACTTAAAGGTTTATATTATACAGTTTTTTTGGGTTTCATATTTTCTCTTTTACAAATATATGAATACCAACATGCAACTTTTGGTTTTACTGAAGGTATATATCCTTCAACTTTTTACATGGCAACTGGTTTTCATGGATTTCATGTTTTAATTGGTACTTTGTTTTTATTAGTTTGTTTACTGAGAATAAGAAAAGGTCATTTAACCACAGAAAGACATTTTGGATTTGAAGCAGCTGCATGGTATTGGCATTTCGTCGATGTTGTTTGGTTGTTTTTATACATAAGTATCTACTGGTGGGGAAAATAGACCAAAAATTTTATTCACTAAAATCACTTAAAATAACAATCTATGAATAAGTCATCGTTAACATTTGTATTCATTAGTATTTCAATTCTAACTTTCATTTTAGGGTCATGGCAATTATTTAGACTCAATTGGAAAAATGATCTAATGGATAATATTAATAATTCAATTATTAATCCTGATCTGTTCTCTAATGATAATAAATACAATAATTTAGTTTCAGTAAAATTAGACAAAAATTACACAATTTTAGATAAACCAATTTTTATAGAGTCCAAAACATTCAAAGGAAAGCCAGGATATCACCTGATACTTCCCCTAAAATATAATAACGAGATATATAGTGTAATCAATTTTGGATGGTTTAAAGATAAAGATTCTGATCAAGTCAAAAATATTATTAAAAAATATTTAGCTGTTAATAATGCAAAAGTTTATATAAGAGAATTCAATTCAGATAAGCCATTTTTTACTCCTGAGAATAATTTATTAAATAATACCTGGTATTCAGTTAATAAGGATGATTTTAACCAATTTTATAAATATGAATTTCCATCAAAATATTATTTTGTTTTACTAGATGATAGGATAACTAAATATAGTTTTAATCCTCTAGTATTTTTGAGAAATAATCATTTGAATTATTCAATAACTTGGTTTTTGTTAAGCTTATCCAGTGTCATAATGCTGTTAATTATTAGGAAGAAATATGAATAAACTCAGAGAGTATTTTAAGAATTATTATGTCTTAAATGATGTCAGTGGAGTTTTATTTTGGGATAATGCCACTAATTTACCAAAAAAAAGTATCGACTCTAGATCAGAGCAAATGTCTATTTTATCTAAATTTACTGACACAATATTTAGGGGTGAGGAGGTTCAAGAAGAGATAGAAAAAGCTGAAAATACAAAATTGACTGAAACAGATAGTAAGTGTTTAAAATTAATGAAGAGTATTATCATAAAAGAAAATGCTATTGATCCAGATTTAAAATCTTTACTGATTAAAAAAAAATTAACTTGTGAACATTTATGGAGAGAAGCTCGAACAAAAAATAATTGCTCAATAATTGAAAAAGACTTCAATGATTTATTAGATTTAGTACATGAAGAGGCTAGTCAATTATCTTATGCTACTAACTTAACACCTTATGACTCTCTAATTTCAAAATATGACATAGACTATGACTCAGTAAAGATTGACGAAGTTTTCTCTATTATTGATAAAGAAATAATACCTAAGTATAAAAATATACAAAAAATTAAATCTCCTTTCATTTATAAATCGGATATTTCTGACGCAAAAATAATAAAAGAGATAAAAATAAAATTACAACAACTCAACTTTGATTTTGACAGAGGAAGAATTGACCAATCTCATCATCCGTTTTGTGGAGGTGCCACAAATGATGTGCGTATAACAACAAGGTTTGAAGAAAATATATTAGAGTCCTTATCAGCTTTGTTTCATGAGACAGGTCATGGCGTATATGAGCAAAATCGACCAATTCAATACCTTTATGAGCCATTGGGTCAATCTCGGAGTTTAAGTGTGCATGAAAGTCAATCTCTCTTCTTTGAAAATCATATCTTTAAATCGCAGACTTATTTTAAAATTATTAATACCATTTTTGATAACTCTAAAGATTTGGAAAAATCGTTTTTAGAGCATTACCACACTGTTAGAATTAACCCAATCAGAGTTAGTGCTGACGAATTTTCTTATCCAATTCATGTATTTATTAGATATCAAATTGAGAAAGAAATATTCAAAAATAAAATTAAATTTAAAGACATAAAAGATTTATGGAATAAAAAATACCTAGATCATTTAGAAATAGATCTAATCTCAGACTCAGAAGGAGTACTACAAGATATTCATTGGTATGAGGGAATATTTGGTTATTTTCCTACTTACGCTCTTGGTGCAATGATAGCCTCTCAAATCAAATATAATTGTCCTTTGTTTGACATTTTTTTGAAAAACCCTGATGAAGAAAATATTAAGCAATTAATTATATGGTTAAATAATAATATTCATCAAAAAGCCTCTTTATATTCTTCTGATGAAATGTTACAAAGCATTTCTGGTGAAAAACTAAATTCAAAATATTATTTAGAGCATTTGGTTGGTAGATTTGTTAAATGAAATATATAAGCACAAGGAATAACAAAACTGATTTTTCTGCTGAACAGGTTTTAAATTATGGCCTAGCACCAGATGGAGGACTCTTTATTCCAAAAGAAATTCCAAAATTCAGCATTGATCAAATTAATGCACTTAAAGGAAAAAATTATTTTGATATAGCAAATTTTATTCTATCACCTTTTTTATTAGATTTATTTGACTCTAAAACAATTAATAAGATAATTCACGAGGCCTATAGTAAATTTGATCAAGAAATCGTCTCAGTATCAAATATAGGAGACAATGAATTATTAAATTTATTTCATGGTCCGACATTAGCTTTTAAAGATTATGCTATGTGCTTGTTGGCAAAAATATATGAGTACTATTTAAAAAAAGTAGATAAAAAATTATTATTAATTGGCGCAACTTCTGGAGACACTGGTTCTGCAGCGATACAAGCTTTTAAAGGTATTGATAACATTAGTATTTTTATACTTCATCCTCATAATTCCACATCTCTTTTTCAAAGAAAACAAATGACTACAAGTGGAGCAAATAATGTTTTCAATATTGCCTTAAATGGAAGTTTTGATGATTGTCAAAATTTAGTAAAAAAACTTTTTAAAGATAAAAATTTAAATGAAACCTTTAGTTTTACTGCTGTGAATTCAATTAATTGGTTCAGGGTATTACCACAATCTATCTATTATGCTTGGTCATATCTAAATTGTAATATTGATAACTTTGTAGTGCCAAGTGGAAATTTTGGAAATATATATTCTGCTTATTTGCTCAAGTCTATGGGATTTCCTATAAATAAATTAATTGTTGCAACAAATGAGAATAATATCTTACATCGAATTATAAGTAATAATGATCTACATCTCTATAATGTTGTAAAAACTAATAGCCCTAGCATGGATATAACTATATCAAGTAATTTTGAAAGACTCTTAGCTGAGTTTCTTGGACCAGACTCAACTAAAGAACTATTTCAAAATATTCCAAATAATGAACATAATAAAAAATTAGATAGCTCTATACATAATTTATTATCAGAGAATTTTTTATCAGAAAATGCAACCTCTGAAGAAGTTGAAAATCAAATTAAAAACACCTATGAAAATTACAATATTTTATTAGACCCTCACACGGCAGTAGGTGTAGTATGTGCTGAGAAATTAAATCTTAAAAAAGTAATGTGTTTAGCCTGCGCTCATCCTGTAAAGTTTCAAGAAACTGTTCAAAAAGTATTGGGCAATAACATCAACTACAATAAAAATATAGAATTTTTAAATAAAGAAAAATTTGAAATTTTAGATAATAATTTCGAAGCGTTGGGAGATTACATTAAATTAAATGCCTAATATTCATAAATTAAATAATGGGATGACGCTCATAACGGACCATGTGAATACCGTAGAAACAGTTAGTGTGGGTATGTGGAATAAGGTAGGGGCTAGAAATGAACGTAAAGAGATTAATGGTGTCGCACATTTATTGGAACATATGGCTTTTAAAGGAACTAAAAATAGATCTGCAGCTCAAATAGCGAAAGAAGTAGAACTGGTAGGAAATTCTCACAATGCATATACATCAAGAGAAATCACTGCCTATTACATGAGTGGCTTAAAAGAAAACGTTGAATTATCAATAGACGTTATTAGTGACATATTACAATTTTCAACTTTTGATTCTAAAGAACTTGATAAAGAAAGAGGTGTGATACTTCAAGAAATTGGTATGTATGCCGATGAACCAGACAGTATTGTGGGTGATAAATTCGATGAGTTAGCATATCCAGATCAACCCATGGGAAGATCAATTCTAGGTACTGCTGATATTATAAAGTCCATATCAAGAGACCAAGTAGAGGGTTTCATGAAAGGTTTTTACAATCCTAAAAAAATGGTTTTTTCAGTATCTGGAAATTTTGAAGAGGAGAAAGTTATTAAACTTGTTGAAGATAAATTTCAAAACCTACCTCAAGGCAACGACGATTATATTCCTAAATCATCATATTCAGGTGGGGAATACCGAGAGGAGAAAAATTTAGAGCAGGTTAAATTATTACTTGGTTTTGAGGGAGTAGATATTCACTCTGATCTATATTATGCTACAAGAGTCTACTCAACACTTCTTGGATCAGGTATGTCTTCAAGACTATTCCAAGAAATTCGTGAAAAAAGAGGTTTAGTTTATAGTATTTATAGTAGTGGTGATTTTTTTTCCGACTCTGGTATTTTTTATGTCTATGCAGGAACCGGTCAAAAGGAAGTAAAAGAATTAATCCCTGTCCTTTGTGATCAATTAAATATTGATGCCACTACCTTTACACAAGAGGAATTAACGAAGACTAAAGCAAAATTTAAAGTAGGTATCCTAAAAGGAGAGGAGAGCATTTCCTCAAGGTGTAGATCTAATGCATCTAATTATCTAATGCATAATAAGATCAGGTCTCCTGAGGAGTTTATTTCAAAAATTGACTCTGTTCAATTAGAGGATCTTGAAAAGGCCAGAAAGAATATACTTGACTCAAATTTAACAGTTTCATCCATAGGACCCATTGAGCACCTTGAAACTGCCGATTTAATTAAACGAAGACTCAGTTAGAGTTTCAGCTGCTTGTCTAGCAAGTTGATCAACTTGGTTATTAAACTCATCGACATTATGTGCCTTCACCCAACTCCAAATTATATTTTTACTTAAGTTTAGTTTATCTAATCTCTCCCAAAGTTCTCTATTTTTAACTGCCTTTTTAGTCGATGTCTTCCAGTTATTTCCTTTCCAGTTGAGTATCCAATTGGTTATACCCTGTCTTACATAATTACTATCAGTATTTAGATTTATGTCGTTATATTTATCAAGAAATTCTATTGCCTTAATTGCTGCCATTAGTTCCATTTGATTATTTGTAGTATTTCTTTCAAAACCAGCTCTGTAGCTAATATCTTTTTCATTAATAACAACAAATGCCCAACCACCATTACCAGGATTACCAAGACAAGAGCCGTCTGTGTATACTTTAATCAAAAAAAGTCCTGTAAATTATTTTTTTCATGAAATTTAAATATTTCAAAAAATTCTAAAGGGTTTTTATGTTTAACATTACCTTCAACATTAAAATTTAAGTCATAGATTCTTGTTAAGAAAAAACGAATAGCACTTACTTTTAAGTAAAAATTAAAATTATTTTTTTCTTCTATAGTTAATTCATATTCTTTTTCATATGATCTTAAGAATTTTTTGAAATCCTCTTCTTGAAATTGGTTATTAAAAAAAAACCATGCATTTACAAATGTTGCCAAATCATAAATTACAGTGTCTGTACAAGAAAAAAAGAAGTCGATAAATCCTGAAACTTCATTATCAATAAAAAATATATTATCTTTGAACAAATCTGCATGAATATTAATTCTTCTTAAATTTTTTGGAAAACCATCACTCAATTTATTAATATTGCTCAAAATATATTTATATTCACTAAGATTTATTTTTGACTCCTTTTGCAAAAATTGATTAGTTATGAGTTTCCATGAGGGTAATAACATCATGTTTTCTCTAAACAGTTCCTTGTTATCTCCAGATTGATGTAATTTTGCAATCGATTTTCCTAATGAAACCAGTTGCGCCTGATTGGGTCTTATTACTGGTTTGCCTTCAATAAAACTATAAATACAGCAAGATCTCCCTTTAACTTTAAATAAGTTTTCATTATTCAAAGACAAACTTAGAGGGCAAGACACTCCATTGTCATGAAATAATTTCATCAAATTATTAAAGTATGGTAGATCCTCTTCTTTGGTTCTTTTTTCAAACAGAGTTAATATAAATTTTTTCTCATTATTTAAATGAACTAAATAATTTGTGTTTTCTACACCTTCTTTTATACCCTCAAAATTTGTTATCTTCCCTATAGGGAGGAACAGTTCTTGTGCCTCAGAAAGAGATATTTGAGTATAAACTGCCATTTGTATTTAACTTTAATGATAAAAATCTGATTGAAAAGATACTTATTATAAGTCTGCGAGATTTTATGTAATTAGTTAATTGATTTAAGATCAGCAACGCTTTTGTTAAGCATTCTTGCTTTATTATCATCTGATATTTCAGAGAAATAATTAAAAATTAATTTATTAAGCTCAATTGATGCTTGATTTTTTATTGATTGTACAGCAGATAGCTCTATTTGTTTTATTCTGTCAATTGAATTTTTTTCTTTTGATTGAATAGTTAGAGTAGTTTTATCAATTATATTTTTTGAGATAGACTCAGACTGTTTTTTTGCATTTACAATAATTTCATCAATCTTATTTGATAAATCCTCTGTTTGTTTTTCTGCATCTTTTAATTTAGCTTCAGCTTCCGTAAAGGACTCTAAAGATTTATTGATATTTTCTTTTATTTCAGCAATTTTTGAGTCCAAGCCACCAATCATCATACTTTTAAATGGCTTAATCATTAAAATTATAAATGTGATAAAAGAGATTAATAACCAAAACTTAGGATCTTGAAATAAATAACTCATTATAAATTTATATTTCCTTTTTCTATATTGGTTACTTTCGAGATAAAGTCTGTAGCTGAGTCTTTTAATTGAGTGTTTAATTCAGATAATGCATCTTCCTTTTCTTTCTGTACTCTAGATTCGGTGAGCTTAATCTCTTGCTGAATCTTTTCCTCAGTCGCTTTAAGTAACCTCTCGCTTTCATGCAAAGCTTCATCTTTAGCATCATTTATTATCTGTGATGCTTGGTTTTTAGCTTCAGTAAGTTTTGCCTCATAGTTTTCAATTATTGACTCAGCTTTTTTGATTAATTCATCTTGTTTCGAGATATGTGATCTAACAAAATCATCTCTTTTGTTCAAAAAAGCTCTAATTTTAGGGAGTGTTATGTATGTTAGTACTGAAAACAGTATTACAAAAAATACACCCAGCCAAAAAAGCTGAGAAATAAAAAATTCTACTTGCTCTAATTGAGGCATAAGTTACTCAATCTCCTTAGGAAAATAATATTACTAAGGCTATAACTAATGCGAATAAAGCAATAGCTTCAACAAGGGCAAAACCCAACATTGTCATGGTAAAGACTTCATTTCTTGCAGCTGGGTTTCTTCCAACAGCTGTAATAAATGCAGCAAAAACATTACCAATACCAATACCAGCACCGATCACACCAATCACGGCTAAACCTGCACCTAAATATTTAAGTCCTTCAACTAGTTCCATATTTACCTCCTTATGTACATCTAGTGTAAGTGTAAAGCGTCGTTAATATACAAACATGTTAATATCGCAAAGACATATGCTTGCAAAAATGCTATTAATATTTCTAAACCTGTTAAGGCAATTATAAATACTAATGGCAGAATTCCAAAAATTCCTAAAGCAGATACAAAACCCGCAAAAACTTTTAATAAAGTATGACCAGCAAGCATATTAGCAAAGAGTCGAACAGATAAACTTATAGGTCTAGATAAGTAAGAAATTATTTCTATTGGTATAAGGAGAGGGAGCATATAAATAGGTAAACCAGGAATTACAAAGAAGCTAAAAAACTTCACTCCATGTTTTACAAAACCTAAAATAGTAACAAAAATAAAAACACCCATGGCAAGTGCAAGTGTAACAATAATATGGCTAGTAAAGGTAAAACTATAGGGGATCATTCCAAAAAGATTACCAAAGAGAATGAACATAAATAAAGTAAATACTAAGGAAAAGTACTTCTTCCCCTCTTTGCCAACTGTGTCACTTAGCAAACTATTAATAAAACTAAAACCTAGTTCTGCTGCAACTTGCATCCTAGACGGGTAAAGATCACTTACAGAATTTGTTTTTTTTGATTTTAAAAAAGGTGCAGTAAAAAATATCAGTATAAATGCAGTCGTTACAGTCATCCATAAAGCCGAATTGGTAAATGAAATATCTAATCCAAACAGATTTATGTCTATTATTGGTTGAATTTCAAACTGTTTAAGGGGACTTTCGCCTTTGGCCATGAAGGTAATAAAACAGATTTATTTGGGATTTTCTATGCGACGTATAAGCCTGTAAATATTCAGCAAACCAGCAAAAAAACCCAGTATTATCAATGTTATTAACCCAATGGGTTTACTGTCAAACATCTTATCTATCAGTAAACCTATAATAACAGAAACTATTAAGGCACCTAATAACTCTGTTGAGATTCTATATGCAAAGCTAAGACCTTGCATCTTTGGTTGTTTGTCAGGCTCTTCATTATTGTCCATTATTCAGCGTACTTTACTGCTTCTTCTAATTCAACAGAGACTATTTGAGAAATTCCTTCTTCAGGCATTGTTACACCATAAAGCCTATCTACTCGAGACATGGTCATTCGATTATGAGTAATAATTATAAATTTAGTTTGCACTTTTTCAGAAATTTCCTCAACCATACTACAAAATCTATCAACATTATTGTCATCTAACGGAGCGTCAACCTCATCTAATATACAAAAAGGCGAGGGGTTCGCCATAAATACAGCAAATAATAAAGAAATCGCAGTCAATGCCTGCTCACCCCCTGATAAAAGAGTTATATTTTGCATTTTCTTTCCAGGAGGACTTGCGAATATCTCTAGACCTGAATTTAGTGGGTCTTCGTCATTCTGTATAAGTTTTAAATAAGCTTTCCCCCCACCAAATAATTTGGTGAAGAGTCTTTCAAAATTTTCATTAACAATTTTAAAAGCATCTTTTAACCTTGTGACACCCTCTTTATTAATTTTATTTATTGCCTCGTGAAGCTTTTCAATAGACTCTTGAATCTCATTTTTATCTTTGATCGTTTCATCAACTTTTTCTCTTAATTTAACATATTCATCTTCAGCAAGTAAATTTACAGCACCAATTCTCTCTCTTTCAGCATTCAATCTTGAAACTCTTTTTTCTGCAGTCTCTAAATCTTCATCTTTCTTAAATTTTTCTACTTCATTTTCTAAATTTAATAAATCGACATTTATTTTTTCTCTACAAGATTGTGTGAGCTGAGCTAAGTTATTTGAATAATTTGAAATCTCCGATTCTTTTCGAATTAACTCCTCTTTAACAACTGAGTAATTTTGTTCTTTACTTCTCAACTCTTTGGAGAGTTTTTCTAAAAGGTTTTCTTGTTCTTGTAATTCATTATCAAAAAGTTTTTTTTCACCATCTAGTTGATTAATTTTATTTAGTAAAAACTGTCTTTTACTATCAATATCTCCAGGATTATTCTCTGATACTTCTAATTCTTCCTTTGTAGTTTTTATTCTTTGATTTAAATCTTCAGTTTTCTGATTTGTGACTTCTAAAATTCTTTCCCATTCAATAATTTGCTTTTTGAGATCATTCAGTCTCTTTTCCTTTAATTCTGAGAGTATTGTAGAAATATTTGCTTCATAACTACTTGAAATAAAAAGGCCATCCCACCTCCATAAATTACCCTCTAAATCGACAATAGCTTGACCGATATCTATTTTACTATGATTTTCTGTTCCTTCTTTTTTTGTTGATACGATTGCTACATTTTCAAGTTTATTAATTACTTGGTTTGGGGCTTTTATTACATTTGAAGCTAACTCACAATTAAAATTAAATTTTTTTGTAACGTTCTCTCCTAAATACTCACTCCAATAATATATATCATCTGGCTCAAGTGATGCCAAAAGCTCTTTACCAAAAATAGCAGCTACTGCATTTTCATATTTTTTATCAAAGGAAATATTATTTAGTAAACTTTTATCAGATTGATTTATGGGGTTGTCACGATTTTCTGCTTCAAATTCCTTAGAAGACAAATCTTCAATATCTTTTTTTATTGTCTTAATTTTATTATTGGTATCTTCAAATTGTTTTTGTTCGATTTGCAAGTCTTGATTTAGTTGTTTTACTCGATGCTCTAGATTTATTTTATGTTCTTCAAAACGCAATTCTTCTTGTTTTAGGTTTTCTACAGTCATATTCAATCTATCAAGTTCGCTATTCAATGAGTAAGATTTTTCTCTCATTGGGGGAATTTTAACTTTTAAATCCTCATATGCTTGATCTTGGATTGATACATCACCTTGAAAGTCAGCAAGCTTTATTTTTATTTTATCTTTTTCCTCATTCAGTTTTTCAATAATAAGTTGAAGATCGTTTCTCTTAACAAAAAATACTGAAGCTTCTGCATTTTTGATTAATGTTGATATATTTCTAAATCTTTCTGCTTCCTTAGCTTGTTTTTTAAGAATAGCTAATTGTTCTTCGTATGTCTCAATCACATCTTCTACTCTGAGTAAATTATTGTTTGCACCTTTTAACCTTAACTCTGCATCGTGCCTTCTAGACTGTAAACCTAATATTCCTGCAGCTTCCTCTAAAACCATTTTCCTATCCTCTGGTTTTGCCTGAGTGATAGCTCCTATTCTTCCTTGGCTAACTATAGAAGTAGACCTTGCTGATGTAGACGCATCTGCAAAAAGTAATTGTATATCTTTTAATCTAACCTCTTTACCGTTTATAAAGGAATTTGTTCCCTCTCCCCTCCAAATCTTTCTGGCAATTTCTAATTGTTTGGACTCAAATTTATTTTCTAAATCGCTTCCTTCAATATTCACAAATAATCCTACCTCTGCAATATTCCATGAAGGACGGTTATCAGTTCCATTAAAAATCAAATCATCAATTTCTTTACCGCGAAGCTGTTTAGCAGAGACCTCTCCCAAACCAAACCTAATTGCCTCAACAATATTTGACTTTCCACAACCATTAGGACCTACAATCCCAGTAAGCCCATTTTTTATCTCAAAATCTGTAGGCTCAACAAAAGATTTAAAACCTTTAATTGAGAGTTTATCTAAAGATAACAAATTAATTATTCAATTTTTTTTTAATTATTTTTATAAATTCTGAAGCTGGCCTATTGCCTTGAACTTTTTCTCCATTAATTAAAAATGTTGGTGTGCTCTCAACTCCAAAAATGTTTTGAGCATCAACTTGTAGAGATAAAAGTCTATTGTGGGAGTCCTCATCTTTTAAACAAGATTGCAACTCTTCATCTTCAAGTCCATGTTGTAATCCATAACTATTGAGTAATTCAATTATCTCTTCTCCCGAACTTGCTTTTGTCCAAACATCATAGTTCTCATAAACTGAGTCTACATAACTTGAACGAACATTTTTACTACAATTAGCTACTATGCTTCCATAAAAGGCGGCTTGATTTAATGGAAAATCAATGAGATAGAAATTAATATTCTTGTATACACTACTTTCTTTTAATTCTTGAAGTGTTTGGTTATGAAATTCAGCACAGTACGAGCAACTAAATGAGGAAAACTCAATTATATCAACCTGAATTTCTTCTGATGATCTGATCAGGGGCTCTATATTATTGTCTTCAATATATTGTTTGTATTCGTAATTTTTCGATGTTGCCGAGTTTAGGAAAAGCACTCCCCAAACAAGTATTAAACTAATTATTCTCATATAACTTTTTATTAATATTTTCAAAAATAGATCTTACTTCTTGATCTTTTATATCATTAAATTTTTGATTATTAAGAGTTTTTCCAGAAGCTTTGTTGGATAAATTAGCATTATTATCAAACTTTGAATTACTATGAGAAAGGTCTTGAAAAAATACGATTTTATTTACTCTTGTTCCAGTCACTTCCTCTATTTTTATAATAATTTCATTTGTATTTGAGTGCATCTCAAATGATTTACTAGGATTCACTCTAAATTCAAAGATAACAGATTCTACTCTATCATTAATTATAGTTTTTTTTAATTTAACAAATTTATTATTTTTACCAAAAATATACTCCCAATTTTTAAGAAGAAGAGTATTTATTTTTAGTTTTTTTTTATTTACTTTATTAACTAGATGAAAAGCAATGTCATTGAGCTTGGAGAATTTTTTCATAAAAATAAATTTATTCCATTAATCCTACATTGGTTTAAAAAAAATCAAAGAAACTTATATTGGAGAAGAAATAGAGATTTATATCTAACTTATTTATCAGAAATTATGCTTCAACAAACTACTGTGAAAACAGTAGAAAACAAAATATTAGAAATAATAAATATTTTCCCAAGTTTTAATTCCTTTAAAAATAAAAAATTAGAACAATTACTCAAAGTTTGGTCAGGTTTAGGTTATTACAATAGGGCAGTAAATTTATTCAAAGCAGTAACAATTATTAACAATAAATTTAATGGAGTTTTACCAGATAATAGGGATTCGCTAATTTCTTTACCTGGTGTTGGTACATATACATCAAGTGCAATATTAGCTATAGGCCATAACCAAAAAGCATTCCCTATTGATGTTAATGTAAAAAGATTAGTAGAAAGAATATCTGGTGCTGAATTTAAAGATAATGAAGTTGAAAGTATATTAAGTTTGGCTTGTAAAAAAAAGATTTCCTATAGAAGTTTAGCTGAGTCTATGATGGATTTTAGTTCTATAATTTGTAAAAAAAATAATCCTGATTGTGATAAATGTAAATTTTCTAATTTTTGTAAATCAGCTTTTCAAAAATTTGAAAATAATCAAAATACAAAAAAAATTAATAAAAAAATAGACTTCTATATATTAAACTCCCCTTTACACATTTGTTTTATAAAAAAACCAAAATTTCAATTTTACAAAAATTTTATCCATTTACCCTCAAATTTGGATGAAGAATTTATCTCAAACATAAAATTAAAAAAAAAAGAAAAAATCAAAAGTTTTAAATTTGTAATTACAAATAACCTTTTTCAAGTTAATGTTTATAAATTAAATCAAAAAAAATTAAAAATTGCTAATACAGTATGGATCGAAAAGATAAAAACAAAAGAACTTGCTTTACCAACATTATTTAAAAAAATACTTAACTAACCCCTCATCTTTTTTCTTATCATATCTATGGATACTAAATTCTTTTTTTTATCCTCGTAATGCCAGAAATCCCATCCATTAAAACTTGATGTCTTATTTACTTTTGCAGCTATTTTATGAATTGATCCTCTATCATTTTTGTATGTTATGCTTCCATCTGGAAGTACAGTAGCTTTATAGTTTTTGTTATTATTATAAAGTGAAGATCCTGGTTTTAAGTGACCATTATCAATTAAACTTGCGAAAGGTATTTTTTGAACTGGTTTATCTTTTTCATTAACTTCTAATAAGTTATTTTTTAGAGATTTAATTTTTTTTAATCTTTTTTCAGCTAAATTAAAATAATCTTTATCCTTTTCAAAACCTATATAATTTCTACCTAAATATTTTCCCTCAGCACAAAAACTTGCCGTACCCGCAAATGGTTCTAAAATTAGATCTCCTTGAATTGAAGATTGAAGGATTATTTTTTTCATTAAGGCTAAAGGTTTTTGGGTAGGGTGGGCTGTTTGGTTTGTTTTATTTTTGATTCTTTCTTTACCTGAACAAATCGGAAAATTCCAAATACTTCTCTCTTGTTTATCTTCGTTTGCAACTTTTAAGGTGTGATAGTTAAATTGGTATCTTGATTTAGGTTTTTTTGAGCACCATATAAGAGTTTCATGAGCATTTGTAAGTCTTGTTGCTCTGAAATTTGGTAAAGGATTTGATTTAGCCCAAATTACATCATTCAAAATCCAAAAGTTTAGATCTTGAAGAATTTTCCCGATTCTAAATATATTGTGATAAGACCCTATAATCCATAATCCACCATCTGGTTTTAAAACTCTTTTACACTCGCGTAAATATGAAAGGGTAAATTCATCATAGCTAGCGTAATTATCAAATTTGTCCCAATCTTGAGTTACTCCATTGACAACGGAATGGTTTGGTCTAGTTAAAACTTTATTTAGTTGCAAATTGTAAGGGGGGTCCAAAAAGATTAAATCTATAGTATGGTCTTCAACTTTTTCAAATAGATCAATGCAATCACCCAGGTAAAGACTATTTTGTTTTAACACTAAAGAATCTTATTACTAATAAAGAATCATGTGTAAAAAAAGCATTGTAGTCTGTTGATAACTAAGTAGATAACTTTTTGATAAGTTTACTTATTGGTTGATAAGTTGTCCGATGAAATTTACTGACACCATGTGAATAAATAGCATCTAAATGATTTTTAGTTCCATAACCTGCATTTTTATTCCACTGATAAACATTATCTTTTAAGTGAAGTTTGGTGATTAATTTGTCCCTATATACTTTTGCAATAATAGATGCTGCAGAGACTTGATTTATTTTATCGTCTGCTTTGACTAGGGCTTTTACTTTATAATCCTCCATACCATTTGGGATAAACTTCCCGTCAATAATGACTGTATCCGTTTTTTTAGATAACAAAATAATTGATTGTTTCATGCATTGCAAAACTACATTGTGAATATTAAATTTCTCAATAAATTTTTTTTTTCCAACAATAATTTGATAATTATAATTAAAGCCCTTATTTAATTTGAAATAATTATAAATTTCCTCTCTCTTTTTTTTATTTATTTTTTTTGAGTCAGAAACATCAAAAGGAAGTGCTTGAAAGAAAGAATTTTGAGATCTAAATGCACAAACTATTGCACTTCCAACAAGAGAACCTCTACCAACTTCGTCAACACCAACGACATACTCACTCATCAAGTCTTGGTATCAATTCGATAAAATTACATGGTTTGTGTCTTATATCTAATTGATGAAAAAGAATATCATTCCAAGCATCTCGAACAGCAGAAGTAGATCCAGGCAAGCAAAAAATATAAGTTTGATTTAATAAAAAGGCACTTGCTCGAGATTGTATGGTTGAAGTTCCAATTTTTTGATAACTGAGTTGTCTAAATAATTCACCAAATCCTGGTATTTCAATTTGAGATATTTTTTTCAAAGCATCAATAGTATTATCTCTTCCCGTTAAACCTGTTCCTCCTGTTGTAATTATTACATCGTTTTCAACTGAGTTAGTTAAGCCTTGAATTATAGGTATAAAGACTTCTGGTTCGTCTTCGATAATTTGATAATGAGAAACATCATGTCCTTTTTGAAGTATTAGATCCTTTAATATATTGCCAGATTTATCATCGCTCTCTTTTCTTGTGTCCGATAAAGTAATCACGGCGATATTTATTTTTTTAAATGTTATTGTTTCGTCAATCATTAATCAAAATCGTATTAGTTGCTATCAATTCATCAGCATAATCAAAAGAATTATGATTTATTAATTCATAAATAACAAGATTAGTTAGAACTCGCTCTACAAATAACCGAGTTTCTCTTGATGGAATAGATTCAATTAAAAGGAAGCTATCATTATTAAAAGAAGTTTTTTTCATCCATTTTGAAAGATTTCCGGGTCCGGCATTATAAGAGATTAGTGCTTTCAATAAATCACCCTCTATATAATTTATGGATAATAAATTTTGTAAATAAAGACTTCCTGTTTCGACATTAATTTCAGGATTATACAATATTCTAGGATTTGACTTAAATTGATGTTTTTTATTTACCATACGGGCTGTGGATGGAAGAATTTGCATTAATCCATATGCACTTTTCCCACTTTTTGCAAAAGCGCTAAATTGAGACTCCTGTCTTATCATGCTTATGATAATAGTTGGATCTATGTCGTTGAAATTATAATTTTGAATCCATTGTGGTGTTGGATAAAGATAATCTATGGGAGCATCATCTTTAAATAAATATTTTGCTGTTTTAATTTGAAGAGAACTTAAGTCATTTTTAATAGAAAAATTTAAAATGAGTCTTTTAAATCTATCATTAGTAATGCTTTGAAGTCTATTTAACTCAATCTCTGCAATTGGCAGTTCATCAATTTCTATTAATGCCTGAATTCTCTTACCTAATTTTGTATCTAAAAATGAGTCAAGATCCGAGTTCATTATAGAGGTGTTAAATTCAAAGTCCTGAATGGTCTTATCGATTATTCTACAAGATAAAATGGAATAAATATTAAAACTTGGCCTACAAGATTTATTTAAAGCCTCTAACGAAGCTTTAAAGGTAATAACATCTTCAGCATCTTTTGTTGATGATAAAAATGACCAATATGCTCCAGCATCGCTGAGCCATTTGTTATCTGAAATTTTTGAGAGTATTAAAAACTGCCTTGAAGCTTTCTGATATTTACCTTTTCTATAATACGAGAGACCCTTAATCCACAAGCCTTCAGAGTGAGGTTGACTTAAAAATGCCTCATCGTTAAGCACATTAATAGCCTTATCATCTAAATCTGCGAGATAATACCCATTGGCAATTTTTGATAATAAAAATGACTTCTCTTTTTGATTAAAATATTTTATGTGGTGATTCAAATATTCTAAAGCTCCAGTTGGCCATCCTCTACCAACTCTTGATCTTACAGTGTTATAAATACTAATTTTTTTTGAGTAATTTTTATTTGAAAATATTTTATTTGATTTACTTGAATTGGTAGCTTCTGTTTTATCTTTTTGAAAGATTTCATTATAGAGGGGGTATGAATTTTTTTTTGGTCTTTTTGCTCCATCTGGCATTCTACGCACACCTAATTTATAAATCCTTCTCGCTTCATATTGATCACTATACTCACTTAACCAATCTCGTAGTTCTAAAAAACTGGATCGATGTGCTGTAGGATGGAGGAGTTTTAAAGCTTGAACATGACCCATGAGTATTAAATCATCAAGTTTTGCAATATTTTTATCACCTTTAGCAAAATTACCATCTCTGTAATCGTTAAAAATACTTTTGTAGAGACCTATATCTTTTGAACTAAGGGCAAATATAGTTTGTGAGTAAAAAAGTGAGATTAATATGAGAACAATTTTCATTTCTAACCACCCAGTTGTTTTTTTATTTCTTTTAAATCTTCCCAAGCATCTTTTTTGAGATCTGGGTTGTTAATAAGCAAAGATGGCTCATAGAGCACACGGCATTTTTTTGGGACTACGTCATTTGGGGTATTAAAGTCAAACCACTTACCTCGAAGAGACATTGAGGATAAATCTGCAGCTAATAACATCTTAATACAATAATTTGACATAATTATTAAATATTTTGGATTAATCAATTCAATCAAACGATAATTTATCAATTGTAAAGTTGTAATCATTTTATGATCATTCTCAAACTCACCTATGCCTCTAGGTATATAAGAAGCTAAGCTTATTTGTTTCCTGTCTAGTTTTATTGAGGAGAGCATTTTATCAAATAACTCACCATTTTTGTTATCTATTATTTTTGTGTCTGAAATATCACATTTACCATAAAAGAATAAAATCCTAGAATTTTTATCCCCCTCTACTAGTTTAATCGATTTATCTATATTTAATTTTATTAATTCTCCCTTCAAAAAATCCTCAAGCTGATTAATACTAGTGGCCTTGCTTGGACTTGTTATATTACTTGAAGTTATTTGTTCAGTTTTATTCTCAACGAAATCTTTTTGTTTAAATTCTTCAAGATTCATCAATTCCAAAAGAATATTTTTTTGGTAGTCTAACTGTTTCATGTTTAAAAAATTATCTATATTTTATTACAGTATATGTTTTTTGGGATTTATTGTACATGCATATGGGTCTCAATTAAAAAATACATTTGATAATCAACTTCTAAGTTCTATATATGCCGAATACAATAATGATTATTTAACATGGGAGAAATTACCCAAGTACGAATTATCAAGTGACCAGTCCTCAGATCTACTAAGTAAAATTATTATAGGCGATTACAAATTAAATAGTATGAATGAAAATAAAAAGGGATTTGTTCATGAAATTCTGCACTTTTTGAATAATCTGAGTGAAAATAATTGTTCAAATCTTCCAAATAAAAAACAAATTTACATTTTTGAGGAGTCTATTTTAAAAAGCATAAATTTTTGGATGTCATTTTGCGATAATAAAAATATTGAGAGTAATTTACAAAATTTAAATACTATTGATAGTAGATTTATAAATTTAATATACATAAACAAAATTTATTACTACCACTTAAGAAAAGACATAAGCCGTTTAAGTAAGATAAATAAAGAATTAACTACCAACCTAGAATCCCTTTCTATTTTTAATTCAAAAGAAATAAATCTATTGAATAATACTTTTAGTTCTAATGACCTAAATTTTCCAATTGCAAAATTTATTAAATCGTCGACTATGTTAAATAATTTATCTTTAGAATTAGATAAGGACTTTATAGTTAAAGATTATAAAGACGTTATATATCTTCAACTATTTCAAACTAGTACTTATTATTTTTATGCAGGTGAGTATAAAAGTGCTCTTGCATTATTATCTTATTTAATTCAAATAGACTCAAAAAATAAAGATTATTACAATTATAAAAAACTCTCATTCTTAGCTGAATTAAATCCTAATAAAGACATACTTGATTTAATAAAAAATTTTAATTCAAGTAATTCTAATTTCAATTTTTTTAGAAACTACCTATTTATTTCATCTTCCATCAAATTAGATAGTAATTTGAGTGAATTAGTCTACTTCTTCAATAATATAAATCATGATAGTGATTGGAGTCATTTGGATTTAGCATTCATTTTAGCAATGGAAATGTACCGTTCAAATGACGATCAGGCAGCTTTAGATTTTATCAATAACTGTTGTTTGAATATTTTAAAAAAATCAGATGACCCTATCCATTTATTTAAATATGGCATTTTGCTTGAGAGAAATAATGAAATTAAAACTGCTGAAGATTTCATCCAAAGGAGTATTGATATCTCTGACAGTTCATATCCCTATGTGTTAAACTATCTTGCATATTTATGGGTTGAAAATGAAAGAAAATTGGATCTTGCAGAAGATATGCTACAAAAAGCAGTCAAAGACTCTGACTATAATAATGGAGCTATACTCGACAGCTTAGGGTGGCTTTATTATAAGAAAAATAATCTAAATTTAGCTGAAAAATGGATTTATAACGCATATACGCTAGAGCCCTCAGAGCCAGAAATAATTGACCATTTGTCACAAATTTATTATCAACAAGGCAGATTTAAAGAAGCTAAATTTCTTGATAACAAAATCTTATTATTTCACAAAGACTATTTTAAATTTGATGAAGTTTTAAATAGAAATGAATAAAACTAAACTAATTAGCCCTGCCAAGATAAATTTTGATTTAAAAATAAAATATTATGATGAAAATTATGAAAAACATAAAATTTCTTCAAAGGTTGTATTATTAAAAATAAAAGATTTAATTTTTGTTTCAAATCACTCAAAATTACATATTACTTATCGTGATCATAATAATAAAATAATAAATTTAAAAAATGATATAATTAAAAAAACAATTACATTTTTCGATCAAAGATATAAAACTAGAACTAAATTAAAATTTTTGGTTCATAAAAATATACCTATCGGATATGGTCTAGGTGGAGGGTCTTCTAATGCTGCCTCAATTTTAAAGTTTTTGTATAAATATCATCAAATTAAATCAAATAATTTTAAAAAAGATGCTCCATTAATTGGATCAGATGTACTTTTATTTATTGATAAATATCCAAAAATTATTGATGGATTAAATAAATTTAATTATTCCAAAGCTAAAATGAATTCATGGAAGAAAATTTTTATAATTTTACCTTTAAAAAAAAATTTAACTAAAAATATTTATAACCACTTTAAAAATTATAATACACAAATAAATAGTAAGCATAATTCTCAAAATAATTTAACTAGGTCCTCAATGATTTTAAATCAAGAATTTAAGGAGATATTTATGTATCTTTCATTTTTTAGGAGAGATTTTCTAAAATTTGGCATGAGTGGTAGTGGGTCTTCTATTTTTCTATCTTTTAAGGAAATTTCGAAAGAAAGGCAAATTTTGAGGAATATCAATAAATTTTACCCTCTAGTTAGAATTGAAAAATCTCTTTATTTCGGATAAGTTCATTAATTCCTGATGGGGCGTAGCCAAGCGGTAAGGCACCGGTTTTTGGTATCGGCATGCGTAGGTTCGAATCCTACCGCCCCAGCCATTTCTGAGTTATATATTAAAATAATATGAATCAACTTTTATTTTCATTGAAAGAAGGATCTATCAGTTACCATAAAAATGAAATTTTTAAGGAACTAGATTTAAACATTCATAGAAAAGATTTTATTGCTCTTGTTGGTAAAAATGGGGCAGGGAAATCTACTTTAATGAATGTCATATCTGGTCAACATGAGATTGACTTAGGTGAAATATGGAGCATTGACAATATTGCAGTTAATTACTTCAACCAAAATTATAAATTACAAAATGAAAATAATACTGTTGAAAAAGAGATTTTATCAGCGATTACTAATCAAGATGATATTTACGAAATAGACATCTTCTGTAATAATTTAAGTTTAGATAAAAATAGTTTAATTAAAAATTTATCTGGAGGTCAAAAAAGAAGAGTAGGTCTAATCAAAACATTAATAAAACCATCTGACCTTTTGCTCTTGGACGAACCAACCAATCACCTAGACCTAGATACAATAGTATGGCTAGAAAATTATTTGAAAAAACTAGATAGTGCTATTTTATGTGTAAGTCATGATCGGCAATTTCTTAAAAATTTTACTAATAAAATTTTATGGATAGACCGATCCAGAGTAAAAGTAAATAACAGCGGATACAGTGATTTTGAAAACTGGTCTAATACTTTGTTATCACAAGAAGAAAGAGAATTACAGAATAGAAAGCAATTTGTTAACCTAGAGGTTAATTGGGCCAACAAAGGAGTAAAAGCAAGAGTAAAACGAAACACTAGAAGGTTAGAGCAAGCAAAAGAGCTCAAGGACAATTTAGATAAAGATATAAGTGAATTTAAAAAAGCAACAAGAAAAATAGAAATTAATCAAATATTTGAAAATTCAAAGAATTTTAAACATGTTGCTGAATTTCATAATGCCGAATTTTATTTTGGCACTGAAGATAAAAACTTAATTTTAAAAAATTTTAGTTTGAAAATCAGCAAAAAGGACAGAATAGGACTTTTAGGAAGTAATGGCTCAGGTAAATCAACATTTTTAAAAATCTTACTTAATGAGCTCCATTTAAAATCAGGGACTTTAAAACTTAGAAAAGAGTTGGAATTTTCATATTTTGACCAGTTAAGAAATGATTTAAAAGACAATCTTCCAATAAAAAAAATATTAGTACCCTCTGGTGGGGATTATCTTAAAACACAAGGTAAGGAAAGACATGTATGTAGTTACTTGAAGGATTTTCATTTCGATCCATCTAAAGCAAATGATCCTGTTGGTAGTTTATCTGGTGGAATGAAAAATCGATTACTCTTATCGAAGGTTTTATCAAATCCTAAAAGTGGTCTAATATTAGATGAACCAACAAATGATCTTGATATAGATACTTTAGATTTAGTAGAGTCAATATTATCAGGCTACAATGGAACTTTAGTGGTCGTATCTCATAATAGGGATTTTTTAGATAAATTAGTGAATAAAATATTATTTTTTAAGGGAAATGGAGAGGTTGTTTTATTTAATGGAGGCTATCATGATTTTCTTAACAATAAAGACCTTCTAATAAATGATAGCGATGACTCTTTAAAAATTGATCATAAAGCTGAAAAATATAAAAAAAATTCATCAAAAGTTATTAAGAAGAAATTAACTTTTAAACTACAATATGAGCTTAACAATTTACCCAAACAAATAGATCTCTTAAAAGAACAAATAGATCATTTTGAAAAAATTTTAGAGGCACCGGATCTTTATAAAAAAGATTATGATTTATTTATAACTTCTAGTGAAAAATTAGGATCTCTTCAATTAGAATTAGATACTAAAGAACAAAGATGGTTAGAGCTGATGGAACTTACTTAAATACATGAATTTAAAAAACAAAGTTAAAGAACTCATTAACATTTCTTGTCTAAACGAAATTTGTAATGTTCTCCCATATGAAGACAAAGATATTTATCTTATTGGAGGTGCGACTAGATCCATACTTTCTGATAAATATGAAAATAAAGATATTGATTTGGTCATACCAGATTTAGACAGTCTTACAGTTGATAAAATTTTAGATAAATACGATGATGCAAAATATTACCCAGGATATAAAAGTATATCCTTAGTATTTAATGATTTTGAATATCAAATAAATTCTTTTAGAAAAGATATAGCCCCATCTGGAAGACACTCTAAAGTAGCTAAAGCTACTAGCATCAAAGAAGACTCCCTTAGAAGAGATTTTACCTTCAACAGTGTATATATAAATTTAAAAGGAGATGTTTATGATTTTTATTTGGGCATAGAACATTATCAAAATAGCTATTTAAAATTTATTTTTGATCCGATAGTTCAAATTCAAAAAGATTATTTAAGGGCAATACGATATATGAGATTTTTATCATTATTTGAAAATACAAAAACATTTCCTGCTGATATGGAGGCAATAACTATTCTCTCTAAAAATATTACAGATTTTGTGAAAGAGAAAAAGATAACTCAAGAGTTAAACAAAATCCAAAAGATGCCATTTCCTGAAAACACTATTTCCTTTTTAAAAAAAAATAGTGAGCTAAATCATCTTATAGATTTCTTAAACTAAAAATTACCTTTAATCTTTGAAACGATGATTGCAACGGAGGTTGCTAAATTTAATGATCTTGTTTTACTGCTCATAGGTATTGTAATTTTATCATCAACTATATTATGAATTGTATCCGGAACTCCTGCTGTTTCTTTACCAAATAAAACAATATCATTTTCCTTGAATTTAAAATCATAGAGATTGTTGTTAGTTTTAGTAGTAGCTAGAATAACTCTCTTATTATTTTTTTCACAATAAGAGTAAAAATTGTCCCAATTTTCATGATTTAAAATTTTGCAATGATCTATGTAATCCATTACAGCACCTTTAAATCTTTTGTCTGACATTGAAAAAGGTAGAGGCTTCACAATGTGTATAGGAAATTCTAAACAAGCTGCTGTTCTGATAATAACGCCAAGATTTTGAGGCATATCAGGCTGATAGAGACATATTGCAAATTTATGCGTCATGATGACTACTACTTATGCTACATCTTACTAATAAA
>ERZ802830.964-NODE-964-length-28091-cov-5.77315_pt1 | contig 28091 bp, 27 predicted proteins | sample MGYA00345654_ERZ802830 | MGnify/ENA primary metagenome ERZ802830 (study PRJEB30503, sample SAMEA104212375) | marine metagenome | biome: Westerlies Biome; feature: [SRF] surface water layer (ENVO:00010504) within the epipelagic zone...; material: water...
AATTTGCTGGGAAATTTGCTCATCATCCACTCGGATCAAAGGTAAATTATGAGGTGGAACTCCGAGAACATCAACAACTGGAACGTTCAAATCTTTGAGGGATTGCAACATATTATCACTCTGTATTCGAGCGATCACGCCATCCCCCTCCCATGTTTCAAGCCAATCAGGGACTTGATCGACAAGGCCCCGAGCTGCATGAAAAATCTCCCAGTTATCGTGATTGCGAGCAAATTCAGCGATTCCTCTAAGGATTTCCCTTCCTGAACCAAGAGAGGTTTCCACAAGGAGTGCTATGCGCTTTCTTTTCAATTTCACTGGTTGTAATCCCGGGTTCTATGGAGAACAGAAGGTGAGCTTTGTATTAACTAGAATCTTTCTGTGGGAAAATTAGCGATCTCTTAGGAAAGGAGGAAAATCTCCTTGCTAGGTTCAACTAGACAAAGATTCGCTAAAATTTTTTCATTAGGGAAGTTGAACCTTTAGAGCCTGGGTCAATTCGTTGCCCTCAGCAGCCCGCTCTCCATCAACCCAAACAATAAGCTTACTCTGATTTCCAGGCTTACGTTTGTCCCAGTCTTTCTTCCAAATGATTTCAATATTATGATCGTGGTAGCGCAAGTCTCCAAGGTAGAAGTAATCCCAAGCCTTTTCTGGAAGAAGTGGATGAATTGTAAATTGCCTTTCATGATCCGATTGAAACCCGAGAAGGTCTTCAATAAGCATATCAGGAAAGGTAGAATGAAAATAATCCTGTACATCGCCGAAACCTTTTCCCATAGCGGGAAGACTTTGGACGACGTCGCCACCACCAGGCATGCGGTATCCCCCGGTTCTAGGTAGATACCATTCGCCGATCGTACGCCTACGTCCATGAAGTTCCACATATTGGCCCATGTGATAGTAGAGTAATTCTCGATCCGCTTTAGTAATTTCGCCGCGGCGCCCTTTGTAATTTCGCAGATAGTTGGCGTAAGCTTTATAGACAATCGAGTTCTGGAAGGGCCATCCACGACCATTCCAGCCGTAGGACATCTCATTGAAAAAGTCGTGACGATATTCGGCCGTCGACATCCCAAAAGGTTGCTTGAAACCCATCTCGTCATCTAACTGTTTCCAAGCAATATCAAATTTAGATTCTTCCTCGGGGAGCATATTGAAATACCAGGGTGTATAACCCACCGTTTCCCTTATCAGTCCCAATGGATCACCAACATCTCCCGTGTAGAGATTGTCACCAGAAAGCCTCGAGTAGAAAAAGGGATCACTAATGCTGCCTCGTTTTTCGTAATAGGAATGATTTTCCTTTTTCGCAGGCTTGTGCCAGAGAGCGGTAATAACCTGCTTCTGTATTTTCTCTGCTCTCTGGGTGTATTCTCTAGCTTTGGAATTATTGCCTTGGAGTGAATATAAATTTCCGAGCGACTGATAGTTTCCAAACATATAGCAATTAAGGGAGGGTCGAACGGTGAAGCAGTTGGGATAGCTATTAGGAGTCTTTTTCTTACGCTCTCCATCCTTGTCGATATACCAATCGTGATTTCCGCCAAAGGGCTGAGGAACAGTATCGTAGTTTTCAAGGCTAAATGGCTGGGGGTAAACTAGGGGCTCGCTTTTCATCCCCTCGGCAAAGGCCAGTTGCCATCCTTTTCCATCAGTAAAATAGCGACGCCAACGTTCTTGATTTTTGTATGGGCCTTCCTGATTGATCTCGGCAGTGTAGGCTGAGAACGCACCTTCCGAAGCAATTAGACCCAAAGTAGTAGAGATGGTGAACTCGTTGGCATCATACATATCGAGGCACTTATAGAGTCCATCCGTAATTTTTCCTGGAGCCTTTACCTTAAAAATTGTGTCCCAAACTTGTTGGTGTTTTTCCATGGCTGGTAGGAGTCGGTCTCGCCATTGGGCATCTGGGTGGACCTTCAGCATGGCTTCGGAGGCATCCACCATCCAACTTGTGTAGTGATGGCTTTGGGGTCTTGGTAGAGTGCCTAACCAGCAATTATTCTGGTGTTGCATTTTGTGAGAGGGTGGCCCTGCGAGCCAGTATTCGGCATAAGATTTAAGATACTTTGGATCACGCATCCACCGGAGATCATAGAACTGATGACCAGCTGGAGCCGGAATCGCTCCACTGTTGGCTGCCCAGCCTGGGAAACCTGGAAATTCGGTAAAGACGTAGAATTTTTTCCCATCTTCTTCCCACTCTTTAAGATGTTTGGAAATCATCCACCAACGGTAATTAAAGACCTCAGTGAAATCCTCGTTTGGACAAAGAAATTTTGGGACATTTCTCTCCAGAAACGCTCCATTATTTTCCTTATTGAGCCAGCCATCAAATTCAGGACGATTTCCATTTAGATGGGAGTATCCGTTGAATTCATCAACATCGAGAGCAAGAGTCTTACTGGCCTTCGCCCGGATTCGTTTAAGTTCTCTATCAGGATTAGTGAAAATTTCCTCCGCTTTGGATAAGGACGTCTGATTGATGCGGCAGCCAAGTATTCCCGCCGAGAGTTCATCATTTAATTGAACCTCAATCTTAAGTTTTTTGGTATTCACTGCTTTGGTAAGCCGCGCGAGGTTGTATTGATCTCGTTCAATCCCCAAATTTGTTTGTTTGATTTTGGCTGCCTGCCACTGGCCATCTTGCCAAAAAGAGATTTTCCAAGCGCGAGGAAGAATCTCTTTGATTTCATTGCGGAAAGAAGCCGCCGCTTGAGCTTCGTCGAACCAATAAATCGAGATATTTTCAATTCGTTTTATTTTGGGGAATTCGTATTGAACCCATTCAAGACTCCCCTTTTTAGGGTGAAAACTGAGTCTGGAGATACCGTAATCTGATGACGAGGATGGTTCGTCCACATCAAGAAGCGATTCAACTGACGCTTCATTGACGGAAGAAGTAATTTTTACTTCTTTATTCCTATCTGTGGCAGAGACATTACAGGACAGACTACCTGAAAGAAAGATAGATAGAAAGTAAGGGAGTCTTTTTAGAGAAGATTCAAGCATGATTTCGTAATGAGGGACTTCGTTTGGCTGCATACCAAGTTACTGGAACTGCATCTACCTAAACATGCTTGAAACGGATCTTCTTTCTAATCTGTAGGATTTAGATATTCTAAGATTCTAGATTTGAAGGAACATTTTGAATGCAATTTTAAGCAAATTTATCCTTTTCTATTCATATTTAGACACTCCAGTGAAACAACGAATCAATCAGCGCGCGAGCACGACCGTTTGAGATTACGGGCCAAGTTTTGTAGAAATCGAACCGGGTTCAATTATTGGTTTTTGAGCTATATTTATCGGAAATCTGATGATGGGGAGAAGGCTGTAGGCACCACTAACCCAAAGACCTCAGGAAGCATGAGCCGTTCAGTCTTGATTTTTTGATTTCCCTATCCACGGTCACGGCATGTCCTACGATCTTGTCGTTATCGGTGGTGGCCCAGGCGGATATGTTGCAGCCATCCGAGCCGGTCAGCTTGGAAAAAAGGTAGCCTGTGTCGAAATGGAGCGCGCTGGCGGAACCTGCCTTAACTGGGGATGCATTCCCACCAAGGCTCTTCTCAAAAATGCGCACCTTTACCATCAATTAAAGCACGATGCCGAGACATTCGGACTAAGTTTCGATAACCTCAGCTACGACTGGTCCAAGGTAGTCGGCCGATCGCGTCAGGTTTCCGGGAAACTAGCCAGCGGAATTGAATATCTCTTCAAAAAGACCAATGTTGACTATGTCAATGGCTTCGGCTCTGTCCAAGGTCCGGGAAAAGTAGAAGTCAAAAAAGAAAATGGTACGACCGAGATTCTCGACACCCAAAACGTCATCATTGCTACGGGTGCGAAATCGCGCCCGATGCCTGGCTTTCCCTTCAATGGAAGCACTGTGATTTCCTCCAAGGAGGCGATGATTCTTGAAAAGCAACCCAAGTCGATGGTCATCATCGGGGCCGGAGCAATTGGAGTAGAATTTGCTTATATTTACAATGCCTTCGGCACTGAGGTCACCATCATTGAAATGATGCCCAATCTCCTTCCAGTCGAAGATGATGATGTCAGCGATGCCATCACCAAGAGCTACCGCAAAGCTGGTATCAACTGCCTCACCGACACCAAGGTCACCGGCACACGTGATAACGGGAGCTCGGTCACCATCACCGTCGAAAACAGCAGCGGCACCAAGGAAATCACCGCTGATTGCTGCTTAGTCGCCATCGGAGTAGCACCCGTTCTTCCGGGAGGCCAACAACCAAAGCTCACCGACCGAGGTTGGGTTGAAATTAGTAATCATTACGAAACTTCTCTACCAAACGTTTTCGCAATTGGTGACATTGCAGGACCTCCTTGGCTCGCCCACACCGCCAGCTTCGAAGCGATGCAGTGTGTCGAAGGAATCTTTGTGGAAGGCACCGCGGTCAAACGCGTCGGAGATTTCCCTGGTTGTACTTACTGTTATCCCGAAGTTGCTTCCGTTGGTAAAACCGAGCATGCTCTTAAGGATGAAGGTATTGAATATAAAGTCGGTAAATTCCCATACCAAGCCCTTGGAAAAGCACAAGCAAGCGGCGAGACAGAAGGCTTTGTTAAGATCCTCTTCGGTAAAAAATATGGGGAAGTTCTCGGCGCCCATATTATTGGTGAAAATGCCACTGACTTGATCTCAGAGATGGGGCTCGCCTTGTCACTCGAGGCTACGATTGATGATATCCACGCCACCATTCATGCTCACCCAACGCTTGCCGAAGCTATCCACGAGGCTACCCTCGACGCTGACGGCCACGCGATTCACTTCTAGGTTCCTACAGCTCCGTGGCAAAACTCCCTCCCCGTCCCAATTCACCCCCATCTCGTAAAGCTGAAAGTTCGGCGGGATGGTTTTACGAAATTGAGAGCGAGTCCTTTGGTCCGGTAGACTTTCGCGAACTGCGGAACCTTGCTATCGATTACCAACTTCTTAGCCATCACCTTGTCTGGAAAAATGGGTCTGATGAAAAACAGGAAGCAGGCAGTATCCTTGGATTAATACCAAGCAAAAAAAAGGCGCCGGAGCCCATCCCGCCTTCTGAAATTAGCGACCAAAACCCCTATGCTGTGCCTAAGACTAGGACGATTTGGGAAGGGCCTCCCGGTGGCATGTATCTCCCCCACCTTCACCCTGCAAATCTCCTCCTTTTTTTTCTAACTCTGCTCGTTCCCATCGGCCTAATTTTTCTCTGCCAAAAACTCGTCAGTAACAATACTAGAGATTTCTTAATGTCTCTGGCTGGCATTGGCCTAGCTGTATGGGTCGTGTTAGCCATAATCTACCTGCACCGAGCTTGGGAAATGATGCAGATGTTTGGGGCCCACCTCACTGGAAGCAAGGCAATCCGCTTTCTCTTTTTACCCATCTTCAACTCCCTCTGGTGTTTCGTTGTCGTCTATGGTTGGGCTAAGTTATGGAATCAGAACGTCCGTAACCATCCAGGACTCCAAACAGCTAGCGCGGTTTGGAGCCCACTCTTCTTCATCTTTCCCATCATGCTCTTAATCAGCCAAGGATTTTTGGTCATGCACTTTTTAACACAGGAATGGCCAGTTGATCTCAGAAATCAAAAACACCTAATTTCATTCAGCGTATGGGGAGTAACACTGGCCCTCACCTTGATTTGTTGGTGCCAGATCGGGCTTTCGATTAACTTTTTGGCAAGGAAGAAGACTTAACGGAATCAATTTTCTTCCTCGCCCTCTTTTTTTTATACGCTTTGAGCCTCCGTTTGCGTAATTGACCTTGCTCGTTGGCCTGCCAATAGCGACCCGTCTTAGGATTAAAACAAGTGAGCCAACCTCCTCGACAAGCCGCTGTATCAATACACACGGTATGTCCCTTATCATTAGGCTTACCCTGAGGCTGAATCGTATGTCCACACACCACAAGCTTACCTGAGGAGTGCTGCTTAGCGTCAGAGAAACGACGCCACGCTAGATTCACGGGATCTTGTTTCACCAAAGGTTTATTGGGAGCAGCTCCCCCATGGACGTAAATTACCTTTCCAGTCTCATAATAAGGCAGGGTATTTCGAATAAATTTCCAATGACTCTCTGGAATATTTGCATAGCGCGCATTGTATGACGCGATTGTATCTAATCCACCGACCTGACACCAATATTTCAAATGATCGCCCAAAGAACTGGCCTCATCCATGATGATTTCATGATTTCCCTTTAGGAGGATTAGCTTCGCTTCCCATGGCCAATTAATCAAGTAGTCAATCACTCCCTTACTATCCGGGCCCCGGTCCACATAGTCTCCTAGCATAATGACCTTGTCCGTTGCTACCGGTTGGACAAATTCCAGCAGCGCCTTCAAAGAATTGAGACACCCATGAATGTCTCCTATTGCTAGTTTGCGACCCAAAGCGATTTGGCATTTATATTAATGCTTTAAATGAATCAAACTCTAAAACGGCTCAATCTCTTCCCACTCCTTCTGGTTTCCCCACAATCTTTTCCAGAGCGCGCTCAGAGAATCACCCATCTTAGCATGACGCGGAGCTCTTATCACAAGAAATTTGCCCTGATCATCATACAATAAATTCCAGCGAAACATCGCCAGAAGCTTACCAGCCTCGTAATCGCGAACTTCCCCAAATCGTATGTCTATGAATTCTACCTCATGATCCAAAGTTTCGCGAGCCACCCAATGTCCTCGCGAAAACCACTTCAAACCCTTGAACATTTCTTCTTCTTTAAAAGCTTCACAGAGCTGGTGCTGTTTCGCAAAAAAATGATAGCCTGAGGTTTCTTTGTCAAAAGGTGACCAGTGAGTCACAAAATAACCATCATCGGTCTCGATTAAGCCACGCCAAAGAATTGTATTAAAAGGAGTTGGGCTTACTGAAACTAAGTCACCATTCGGAATAGCTTCCACCATCCGCCCCTTAATCTGGTCCATCGCCCAAATTTTCATGATCAAACTGAAAGTGACGTAGAGACAGCTTAAAGAGATTGCAACCATCGCTCCTCTCGTCGAAATACCCTCAAATTCTGATTGCTCACCTTGAGTAGTTTTCTTGGTGTGTCTAATCACAGCTTTCCCAAATCGTTGAGCTAATTTGCCGCACCGATAAACTACCCAGAATAAAAGCGGCAACGTAAAAAATAAATCTATTATGAAGAGATTACTCCAGGCAACCCGCTGATCCGAAAATGGTTCAAAGACCTGTGTCCCATAACTCGTAAAGACGTCGATCAAAACGTGTGTACTCCAAGCCAAAAAAACAAACCAGCCCGCTCGAGAAGCGCTCAATTCCTTCTTCCGGTGCAGCCAAGCCAATGGCTTCGCAAAAACAAATGCAGCCAAAACCATAACGAGAATGGAATGCGAAATCCCCCGATGCCATCGCAGTTCTTCGGCCTGGTCTAACCAAGGATAAAACAAGATATCAAGGTCTGGTAAGGTTCCAAAAAAAAGACCCCAAACCATCCCCTTACCTCCAATCTTACGACCGAGTACTAACTCCCCAACAACCCCTCCAAGCACTGCCTGTGTCACTGAATCCACGGCAGAAAACTACGCTTAATTATCCTTTCATCAAGAGCATCCTAACCCCTACCGCGATCAATAAAATAGCGAACCCCTTCTGCAATTGCAGGTTCGATAGGCTCCGCATCAAATCAGTTCCATACCACGAAGCCATAGCCGCACCCAAAGCTGCGACTGCAACCACCTTCCACTGGATTAGATCTGAATTTACCGCATTATTGACTGTCCCAGATAACCCCGAAACAACTACGACAGCCAGCGATGTTGCTACCGCCATTTTTTGTCCCATACCCAGCGCCATTACAAAGGCTGGGACCATAATAATTCCTCCACCTACACCACAAAGCGCTCCAACCAGCCCTGCAACGATTCCCACTAAAAGCCCGATAATTAGTAACTTAACCATAACTGTGATAGAAAGCGTCACAGCCTCATCGTGAAAGGCAAAAACGTGAGATTATCGATTCAAGGTAATGATGCCTCTCGATAATAATTATAGGACTCGCAGCTTCATTTCAAACAGCGCGAGCTATCACGGCGCGGTTGAATCGAAGTCGACTGCCCCTTCCCAAATAGAAATCATGAATTCTGCTCATTAGCCCTAATGCTCAAAATAGTTATATGATCTTTTCATCGCAACCAGAAGATTGTGAGTTCATAAATGATTGAAGCCGTCCCTCCTTGAGAAAGAGGGGCGGTTTTTTTGTCAATTTGGGCCCCTATTTGCTATGCCCTATGCTATGGGAAGAAATTCTTTAGCAGGCGACGACGACCCAATCGATTAGCCGAGAAGCTCATTGCGCGTAAAGATACTCACAACTGGGATGCCCTCAGACTCAATAGCTGCTCGCCCGCCCTCTTCTCGGTCTACTAAAACAAGACAAAACACAACCTCGCCACCTGCTGCGCGAATGGCTTCGATGGCTTTGAGAGTGGATCCCCCAGTCGTAATGACATCGTCTACTACCACAACTCTGTCACCTTCCTTAAAATTACCCTCAATCTGCTTACCGCGACCGTGACCTTTAGGCTCTTTGCGAATATTGAAAACTTGTAAGGCTTTTTCGTCCCCCGCACTCGCCATGCCTACAACTAGCGAAATAGGGTCTGCTCCCATCGTCATTCCTCCAATAGCATCCACAACAAGATTTTCTCTCTCAATCCTCTCCTTCACCAAGGACCAACCAACCTCACCAATCCAGCTTGCTCCCCGATTGTCCAAAGCTGTCAGCCGGCAATCCACATAAAGATCACTCTTCTTACCGGACGCCAACGTGAAATCTCCCGTTCGCACTGATTTCTCCAAGAGCATCTTCTTTAAATTATCCTTCGCACTCATCTCGCCTAAACCCTGAATGAAGAAGCAGAAAAACTCAATTCCTACCCATTAAAAACTACTCCACTAGAATCCCAACGGGCATAACATCCCACGATTGGTCTGGTCCACCTCAAGCAGGACCAAAATGAATCCCTAGAGCATGGCTAAATTGCTTCAGTTTCTTTTTTTCCCGAGGATCAACGAGAACCAAAGAAATTCCTTTTTTCCCAGCCCGAGCAGTCCTTCCACTACGATGAGTGTAATAATCAATCTGCTCAGGAAGCTGGTGATGCACCACAAAAGCGAGATCTTCAACATCGATACCTCGGGCAGCAACATCCGTCGCGACTAGAAATTGGCTACGTTCTTTTTTGAAAGCGCGCATGACTTTATCGCGTTCGAGCTGGGTTAGATCACCTTGTAAAACACCAACGGAATGACCACGATTGCAGAGTTTTTTGCCAAGAATATCGGCGCCATCCCTCGTACGCGTAAAGATGAGGCCCCGCTGAGAACCCTGCCGGTGAAGGAATTCATCGATAAAATCAGTTTTATCCTCTTTCACACAAATAGCGTAACGATGCTCGATGTTACGATTAACGACGTTCTTCGTATCGACCTTAACCGTCTTGGGGTCTGGTGACATACAGAATTTGATAAGGTCGTCCAGAACACGCGGGAATGTGGCAGAGAAAAGCCACGTCGCTTTACGATTCACGCTGATCTCGATAGCGGAACGAATTTGGTCCTTGAAGCCCATGGAAAGCATTTCATCAGCTTCATCAAGGATGAGGTATTGCACATCATCAAGAGCAACTGCCTTACGCTTGAGAAGATCATAAAGTCGCCCGGGAGTTGCAACAAGGATATGAGTAGGCCGCTGAAGGCGAGCGACTTGGGTATCGATTTTATCTCCGCCTGCTGCAACTTCTAAGAAAATTCTTTGGTCAGCGTATTTAGTAAACTTGAAGAGAGCTTTATGGATTTGTTTTGCAAGCTCACGAGTAGGAGCAAGAATAAGGCTTTGAATTTTTTTATTTTTAGGGGCAATTTTAGTGAGCAAGGGGAGACCAAAAGCGGCAGTTTTACCAGTTCCAGTTTGAGCCTGCGCAACGAAGTCATGTCCACGATCGAGAAGGTAGGGAATAGATTGCGACTGCACCGGGGTAGGTTTTTGAATACCTAGTTCGTCGAGACCTTTAACGAGGTCAGGAGGTATCCCAAGAGATTTAAAGTCGCTCACAAAGCAAGGATGTAGACGCTAGCGAGAATAAAGCCAAGCATGAGCCCACAAGATCTTGAAAAAGAAAAAATAGCAAAGGGACCCTTTCCCAACCTTGCTCATTGTGGGGTATCCTTTCCAGTTTTGCTAAAATCAGTCACTCTCCGTTAAGTCCAAGCAAATAGCTTCGCCTTTGTTGGTTCGAGCAAGAAGTTTTCCCTCACCAATCGCAAGAGGTGCCCAGCAAAGTTTTTTGAGAATTTGGTGTCGCCCATTTTCAGTGAACCCATCTAACCCAGATTTTCCGAAGACAACTAAGCCTGTTTCCGTTAGAACAACTGTAGTTTCACCAATTTTAGCTGTCGAACCTCGGGTACCAGGTAGGGAATGCTTCCAAAGGATTTTGCCACTCTTAAAGTCCATACGATATAACTCGGTATTGTAACGTTTATCTCCGAAACAACCGATAAGATCGTCACCCTCAAGAAAGCAATTTTGAAAAATCATTGGTAAATCTCGGTTCCGGTGAACGATTTCAGGCTTCGGCTTCGACGTGTCAATGACGGCATAGCCCATGTTGTATCCAGAAGAGATGTAAACGAGATCGCCTAGCACCTGGGGATTCGAGGCATTTACATCATATGGAGTCCGCCAACCATATTCGAACAGGACTTCTCCCTTCCTCGAAAGATCATAGCCGACAACTGAACGGCCATGGAAAACAACCGCTGCATCTTGGCCTTTGCGTTCATAGAGAACAGGCGCGGCGTAACCGGGTCGCGCAACATTTGACGAACTCCAAACCAGTTTGCCTGTTTTTTTATTCAGGGCCACTAGAGCACCCTTTTTAGAACAAGGAAGACAGAGCAAAACATCTCCATAAACGACTGGGGAAGAAGCAAAACCCCAAGTGGGCATGTTACCAGAGAGATCATCTTTGAATTCTATGACCCATTTCTCATCACCACTTTGAGCATCATAACATGACAGCCGTCCCGATTTGGAGAGATTGTACACGAGACCTTCGTCTACAATTGGAGTCGCTCCAGGGCCGCCATCATAAAATTTCGGTGCAAGTTTTTCAGAATAAGTCTTTTTCCAGAGAGTCTTCCCTGTCTTAGCGTCTAAGCACCAAAGAGTATCATTATCGTCGCTATTTCCAACAGTATAGGCTCGGCCAGCGGCAATCGTGAAACTGGAACAGCCCGTGCCCACATTTGCTTTCCAGAGAACCTTGGGACCTTTCTTCTGGATATTTATTGGAATGTTACCTGCAGCTGTTCCATTGCCATTTGGGCCTAAATACGAAGACCAAGTGGATCCCCAAGTCATGATGGTCAGACTAAAAAAGAAGCTGATAAATTTCACTGGGGAGTTATACTGCAAAATCAAAGAGTTGCCAAACCAAGGTATGGAATGTTCCTGTGTTTTTCACACCTCTCAGGGGGGTGAATAAACAAATTTTAATATCGTCTTCTTCTTCTTAGTGGGGATAACCCGTCTAAATCACTGTTCCACCCTTATCGTATAATCGTTCCACGCTTGTAATAACTTGCGAAAACCAACGGGATTAAGTCATGGCGACTCGAAGAACTTTGGGAATTTCTTATCTTAATGTCAGCTGCTCAGATTCTATTAACAAGCTTGTTAGCTCTATTTTGTAAAACCTGATAATGAAGACTTCCGAAAATGAAAAATGGGTCCGCGTGGCCTTGGAAGAAGGGCGAAGAGGAATTGGTCTTACCGCGCCTAATCCTCCCGTGGGCGCAGTTGTGGTCAAAGATGGAATTGAAATAGCTCGAGGTTGGCATCATAAGGCTGGATCTCTACATGCCGAAAAAGATGCTCTATCTAAGCTTAGAGGAGACGAAGCTCGAGGGGCGACAATCTATGTCACTCTTGAGCCGTGCAGCACCCATGGACAAACAGGGGCTTGTACGGAAGCTTTGATTTCGGCCGGTGTGGCCAAAGTGGTTTATGGAGCCCGTGATCCTAATCCTTCCCATGGCGGAGGGGCTGATAAGATTCTAGAGACAGCTGGTATCAAGGTTGTTGCTGGAGTCTTGGAGGAAGAATGTGAGGAGCTGATCCGAGGTTTCTCGATGGTCCAGAGGCAGGGCCGACCGTGGCTCATTGCTAAAACTGCTATGTCTTTGGATGGACGAATTACGCGTCCAGAAGAGGAGGGCCAATGGCTCAGTGGACCTGCTTCTCGGGAAGAAGTTCAGCAACTAAGATTTGAAGTTGATGCTATCCTCACTTCAGGTGAAACGATCAGACGTGACAATCCCGCTTTGACTTTGCGAGGACCGAAAATTTCGTCGGAAAAAACTCAACCGTGGCGTGTCGTTATGACCCACCAAGGGGTCAATCAAAAAGGTTTCCAGATTTTTGAAGATGAGTGGAAAGAGCGCACCTTAACTTTTCAAAATCGATCTAAGTACGAAGTTCTTCGTAAGTTATCTGAACAGTACGGAGTGAACACGGTTTTATTGGAAACTGGAGGTTCATTGCTGGGTTCATTTCTGGATGAGGGCCTAATTGACGAGTGGGTCATTTATCTTACACCCTTAGTAACAGGCGGTTCCAAGGTTGCGGTCGGGGGGCTTGGGAGCGAAAATTTGGAAGAGCGACTAAATCTAAAAAACGTTAGGATTCATCAAGTCGGCAGGGATGTTTGCGCAAGAGGAATCGTTGATCGGGGATCTTTAAAACCCCTTGATCGATAGTTGGTTAACCAAACATCTGGGTCCAATGTCTTCCGTAGCGACCTAGGCCAATTTGTTTGTGGGATCCCTTGAACATATTTTTATGATGGCCTGGTGAATAGAACCAACCTTTGTTGGCAGCCGCAGGTAGAGTTGATCCCATGAAGATGTTTTCGCCACTTGCTTTAGTACCTTCATTGGCCGCTCGGTCCCAGGGAGTTTTCTTTCCGGCGAGGGGGGATTCATGAGCAAAAAATTTGTGCCTTTCCATATCTTCAGAATGACCTCGACTCGCATCGCATAGTTTTGAGTCAATTATGAGAGCATTGAGGCCCAGTAGTAGTCTCCACTCATTGACTTCTTGAATCCCTTTTCTTTCGTCATCTGGGACATTTTCTTTCGCGGCGATTTTGTCATTGTCTCCCATGATGCGGAGACCATCGCGGGGTAGTCCGGCTACGGATGATATAGCCTCTTTTTCTTTGGAGATAATTTTTTCTTCCGCTTTCTCTTCATCATGAAGAATTGCAGTATCGACAATTGCGTCTCTAAATTTAGCAAGAATTAAAACGATTTTTCGTTGTTGATTTAAAGTAGCTGGAGCGGTTGCGAAGACCTGTTCGGCACTTGGCATAATGAGTTTTTTTAAACCTTTAATCGCAGGCATGCTCTTGGTTTTGAGGAGGGGTTTCATGGCAGCTTCATTGAGTTGGTAGACCATCATGAAATCTTTGCGATACTGGCGGATCTGGCGATTTGCTTCAGCTTTTGCTTCACCTGAGTATTGAGTCTGCACAAAATCATTGTGATCTTTAAGGTATCGGTCTCTCAATTGTGGCCAGGTCTGATCAAATTCCTTCAGAAGGGGAACAAGCTCTTTGTTTTCGAGGGTCTCAAGATCAGAGATGAGATCGTCCAGTCCTTCGTTATTTTCGATAACAGCTTGGAGGCGAACGAATATTTCGTTTGTGGTTAAAGTTGCTGCTTTGACTGGGATCAAAGTGAACAGCAAAAAAAGGAGGAAAACGGCTTTCATTGCAATTTGAGGGCTTGGGGAGGTTAATCACAAGTGACTTACTTGTCGGTTAAAAAAGCACCCGAATCCAAGAGTGAATATTTTAAAAGGCTCGTTGATTCCGCTTAGGAATCTTCGCGTTATATGAGGATTAATTACTACCTTTTAAAGAGAGATCTAATCTAGAAGGCAATCACCCAAATTCTTCTTTTTCTCAAAGTTTTAGACAGAATAGCCCTCTAATAGCGGTTATATTTGTGTAACAATGGTTGTTGTTGCGTGTGTGCTCAACAGCGGTTCTCCTTTTAAGGTGGGCCGCTGTTGTTATTTAGGGATAATTTAAAGTGTTGAAGCACAATAAGTTAAGTGGATTTAAGAAATTTAAATCGGTTATTTTATTGTAATCTTTTCTCTCAATCAGGTGGTCACCTTGCTTGTGTTTGTGACGAATCTTGTTAGCATTTGGCTTTTCCTATGTATTGCTATCCCAAAGAATACGACGTTCTCGTGATCGGGGCAGGTCATGCTGGAGTTGAGGCAGCGCTTGCTGCTGCCCGGCTTGGTGTTTCGGTGGCAATGCTTACTCAGAACCTAGACACAATTGGTCAGATGAGTTGCAACCCGGCAATTGGAGGCCTAGCGAAAGGGCACATGGTTCGGGAGATTGACGCACTTGGTGGGATCATGGGTAAGAACACTGACGCTACCGCTATTCAGTGGCGCATGCTTAATGCGGGCAAGGGACCATCCGTTCGAGCCCCGCGTGCCCAGTGCGATAAGAAAGCGTATCAATTTAGGATTAAGCGAATGATTGAGGGAACAGAAGGATTGGATCTTCACCAAGGGAATGTCGCAACCATCTTGGTTGAGAGCGATCAGGTGAAGGGTGTCCAAACTTCGCTCCAGATGGAGATCCGTGCTAAGACTGTGATCCTCTCTGCGGGGACCTTTATGCGGGGCCTCATGCATGTTGGTTTGAAGAATGAAAAAGGAGGGCGGATGGGGGACGCTACTTCAACTGTTTCTGAATCATTGAAGGATCTTGGTTTTGAGATCGATCGCTTTAAAACGGGAACACCTTGTCGTTTAAATGGTCGCAGCCTCGACTTTTCAAAATGTGAAAAGCAAGAAGGAGATAGTCCGCCTTCTTTGTTTACTTACCACCCCGATCTTATCAAAAAGGAAGAGAACGATATCTTCACTTTGAATGATTGGTCAGATCCGAAGTTCCACGTGGAACAAATTCCTTGCTGGATCACTTGGACAAGCCCAAAAACTCACGACATCATTCGTGATAATCTCGACCAGTCGCCGATGTATTCTGGTAAAATTGAGGGTGTTGGTCCGCGCTATTGTCCTTCAATTGAAGATAAGGTCGTTCGTTTTGCGGAGAAAGAGCGCCATCAAGTGTTTCTTGAACCAGAAGGCCGCCACACCCTTGAGTATTACGTAAACGGGGTTTCAACTTCCCTTCCTTATGAGGTTCAGCTCGACTTTCTTCGTGCTATTCCTGGATTAGAAAAGTGTGAAATCATTCGTCCTGGCTATGCCGTGGAATACGACTATTGCCCTCCAACCCAGTTAAAACCAACTTTGGAGACCAAGAGGATAGGTGGATTATTCTTCGCTGGCCAAATAAATGGAACGTCGGGATATGAGGAAGCAGCTGGTCAAGGGCTTCTTGCTGGGGCAAATGCGGCGCTCAAGGTCAGGGGGGAAGGGGACTTGGTGCTGGGGCGCGACCAAGCTTATCTTGGTGTAATGATCGACGACTTGGTCACGAAAGGATGCACTGAACCTTACCGGATGTTTACCAGTCGGGCAGAATATCGCCTTTTGCTTCGTCAAGATAATGCTGATGAGCGTCTGAGCCCCGTGGCTTCGGAGCTTGGTCTTTTGGAGAATGAGCATATTGAGCTTTTTTCGAGGAAACAGGCTTCGCTATTGGAAGCTCGTGATTTTATCAGGAAAACGTCACACGAACGAATCAAGCTAGATCATTGGTTTCGTCAGGGGGGTCATGGCTGGAAAGATTTACCATCTGAGATGAGCGAAAAGTTCCACGTGGAACTTTGGCCCATCCTTGAGGCCGATTTTAAATATGAAGGACACATCAAGCGACAACAACAAGAAGTCGATCGCTTCCAAAAGCAGGAATCTGCGCTAATTCCTGAAGATATGGATTATCAAGAGCTTACGGGTCTTAAAGCTGAAGCTCGTCAACGCTTCAGTGATATTCGGCCTCGTACTTTGGGCCAGGCCGCTAGAATCTCTGGAATTACGGCAGCGGATATGACTCTTTTGATGATCTCTCTGGAAAAGCGTAAAAAGGCTCTGGAGATCAAAGCTTAAGATTAGATATTTACCAGGAAGTGGATTTTTAGTTTAGAAAGAGAGAGCCCAATTTCTAAACCTAACCCGCTAAAGGAAGATTGAAACACTCCTTAGCATAACCTTTGGGTTCTAAGGAATGAGAGACTTTTGATTGTTTGCTTGGTTTGATCGTCATTTATCTGTCACAGTTTTATCTATGAATTTGCGGAGTCTCTCTATCGCTTTTTTCTTTGTCCTTGTTTTCCCGATTTTAGCGAAGCGGCCCAATATTCTCGTCATTTTGACGGATGATCATCGCTATGACGCATTGGGTTTTATGGGGCATCCTTTTCTCAAGACTCCCCACATGGACCGACTTGCAGCTGAAGGGGTTCATTTTCAAAATGCCTACGTCACAACCTCGTTATGTTCTCCCAGCAGAGCCTCAATTCTCACAGGGCTCTATGCTCACAATCATCGGGTGGTGGACAACTACAATCCCGTAAATAAATCATTAACCTTCTTTCCCGAACTTCTTCAGGGCTCCGGTTACCAAACAGCTTTCATTGGGAAGTGGCACATGGGCGATAGTGAGGAGAAACAGCGCGGCTTCGACTACTGGCTTAGTTTTAAAGGCCAAGGAGTCTATGTTCCAGATCCTGCTCTGTTAAAAGCGAAAGGTCGTTTTGTGCCCCAAGCTACGAATTCTGGTTTTAATATTAATGGAAAGAGGGTTGCGCAAAAAGGTTATATCACTGATGAGCTGACTGATTATGCCGAGGAATGGCTTGGTGGAAAAGATGATACCAAGCCCTTTCTTCTCTATATTTCCCACAAAGGTGTTCACGCTGATTTTCTGCCGCCTGATCGCCATGCCTTTAAGTACGATGAAGTACTTATTCCAACTCCACCGACCCCCTTATCTGATCCTGACCTTTTTAAAGATCCCCCAATGTGGGTTCAAAATCAAAGTAATAGCCGACACGGAGTCGAGTTCGCGTACTACACTGGTGTTGATATGAAAAAGTATTATCGCCGATATTGTGAAGCACTCTTAGCGGTTGACGATAGTGTGGGTCGTCTTCTGGACAACCTTGAAAAGAGCGGTGAACTTGAAGACACGGTTATTCTTTATCTTGGTGATAACGGTTTTATTTTTGGCGAACACGGGCTGATTGATAAGCGTTGTGCCTATGATGAATCGATTAGGATTCCCATGCTCATGCGCTATCCTAAATCCTTAAAGCCGGGAACAAAGGTAGAGAAGATTGTCGCTAATATCGATGTGGCTCCCACTTTGCTCGAAGTTGCTGGATTGAAGTCTAAAGAGCGAATGGATGGGAAAAGTTTTTGGCAGCTTGCAAAAGGGAAGGGGACATCTGATTGGCGTAAATACCTCCTCTATGAATACTACTGGGAACGAAATTATCCACAAACCCCAACTAATCACGCCGTTATAGGGGAGGATTACAAATACATCCGCTACCATGGTGTTTGGGATCAGGATGAGCTTTATCACACCAAGTCTGATCCCAAGGAGCGTAAGAATCTCTTTAACGATTCCTCCCAGGAATCACGCATTAATGAGATGAACGAGGCACTCTTTGATCTTCTTGCTGATTCAAGTGGGGAGAATATGCCACTCCTCCGAGACCGCGGGACAAAGTATTTGCACCGTAAATCAGGTGGGTCCAGAGGGGCGGACTTTCCGCCGGTCTTTCGCCGTGATGCGGGAACGAGTGGTAAGTAAAAAATTAGGTTTGGTAGAGTGGAACCTTCACAACAGAGGTGAGTTTCTGAAATTCCTGATCGATGGTAAGAATTTCCATTTCTCGGGCGATTGCAATCGCTCCAATTAAACAAGTAGTGTTTCCGATTACGATCCCTGAATCGAGACACTTGTTACAGATACGGGCTGCTTCGACAAAATCATTTGATTTGACCGGCTCGTCGGGGAAAGCGCTGAGCGCGCTCTTCAGGCGATCAAATTGCACCGTATAACGAACACCGGACAAAATTTCCTGTCGCACTGGCCCAATCATGATTGCGGTCCCTTTTCCGATCAACTCGATCAAGGCTTCAGTTTGGGGATTGTCCACAGGATTCCTTCGCTGGAGGGCCAAGGACCAAACTGAGGTATCGACAATTACTCCCATGGTGACCTCCTTCCTGCGCTGTGGTCGTAGCTTTCATCGATATCAATCTTCCCGAAGAGTTTCGTAATCTCCTGCTGTTTTCGCCGACTGATGTATTCCTTCAAGGCAGCTTCTACTGCTGCTCTTTTACTTCGATGATTTCCAATCTTGACTGCCTCTTCAAGTAATTCTTGTGCGATATCAAGATTAGTAGCCATGTGTGAAAGTATTGCACAAACTATTACACAATAAAACCTTAATGTTTGAGGTAGCATTATAATTAAGCCTTATGGCTTACTAGATTTCTCCAAGGTGGAAGAAAAACCGAAGTCATCTTATCTTCAAGTTGCTACGACTTCTTTGAAACGCATTATTCAAGTTCTCCGATTTGGCGCTCTGCCTCGTAAAGGATGATCGCAACGGCTGTCGCGAGGTTGAGTGAGCGGGTGGAGTCCCCTTTCATCGGGATACGAATAGCTCGATCATCGAGCCAAGCTTCGGGCAGGCCCCTGGTTTCAGGACCAAAGACAAGAAAGTCATTCGATTGAAATTTGACGTTCCAAGCGGATTTCTTTCCTTTGGTGCTGAGAAACCAGATGTCAGCATCTGGGTGAGCGGCTAGGAGTTCTTCGAAGCTTTCCCAAACCTTGAGATCTACGTCCTTCCAGTAATCGAGACCAGCTCGGCGGACTGACTTATCGTCGAGGGAAAACCCGAGTGGCTTAACAAGGTGCAATGTTGAGCCAGTAGCGAGAGCGAGCCGGCCGATGGCACCGGTATTGTGAGGGATCTCAGGTTCGACGAGGACGAGTTGCATTTAAAAAACCGGAATTTGATGTTAGAATTTCTCAAAATAAAAAAGGCGAACCAATCGGTCCGCCTTTTTCTTCGAAAAATAAAATACTACGAAGAAGATCAACCTTTAGTCAGCGAGTGCAACATTGATGCGACGTCCCTTTTTATCAAAGTAAACATTACCGTCAGTGAGAGCAAAGAGAGTGTGATCTTTTCCCATGCCGACGTTAGCGCCGGGATGCCACTTGGTGCCACGCTGTCGGATGAGAATGTTTCCGGCGATGACTTCTTCTCCGCCAAATTTCTTCACGCCAAGGCGCTTACTATTTGAGTCACGTCCGTTTTTAACGGAACCCTGTCCTTTTTTATGGGCCATGTCTAAAAAGTGGTAGGTAGTTTAGTAAAATTTAGCCTTCGATCCCAGTGATCTGAAGCTTGGTGAGATGATGACGGAAGCCAATGGTTTTGTGGAAACCTTTGCGACGCTTGAACTTGAAGGCAACGCCCTTCTTTCCACGATGTTGCTCGATAACCTTAGCGGTGACGCCCGCTCCATCAATGGTGGGAGCTCCAACCTTGGTGTTTTCACCATCGTTCACGAGAAGAACTTCGGGGAACTTAATCTCCTCGTCAGCACTTACAGGAAGTTTGTCGACACTGATCGTATCACCTTCTTGTACGCGGTATTGTTTACCGCCGGTTTTGAAAATTGCGTAGGCCATGGTTGTAGTGTGGCTAAAAATTGAGAAAATAATCGGGAAACCACATCAATAATGGCCTCCGAGGGGCGGGAATTCATCACAGACCCACCATCCGGGCAAGGTTTTTTTGAAAATAATCCGATTTATTAGTCATTCACTCGCTCAATTCCAAAACTTGCCTTTTTGGGTTCTTCTTTCTACCAAATCGGTGTGTTCTTGTCTTTTCCAGTCAAATTGCCCGATGCTGCCGCTTCCATCGCTCTTGGACGTGAAATCGGCCTTGTTGCGAAGGCCGGTGACGTGATTGCTCTTGTGGGAGACCTCGGAGCAGGCAAAACAACTCTCACACAAGGAATTGTGGAAGGTTTGGGTTATGAGCAAGAAGTCACTAGTCCGACGTTTTCTCTGGTTCAGGAATATTTAGGGGGGCGGCTGGAGATTTTTCACTTCGATTTTTATCGCGTGGAGGAAGAGCATGAACTTTTGGATCTTGGATGGGATGATTATTTAGACCGGCAGGGCGTTGTGATCGTGGAATGGCCGAACCTGCACTCTGATTTGCTACCCAAACACACTCGGTGGCTGAAATTAAGCCATATGGAAGACGGGCGCTTGGCCGAAAGCACGTAGATTGTCTATTCCGCTTGTTTCTTGTTGGCCTCAGTTTCCGAGATCAAAAATTCCGCCAACCCGTTCGGCAAGATCCTGATCGTGGGTGACGACAACCAGGGTTACGCCCCTCTCTTTTTGGATTTCTAGGAGAAGGTCGGCAATTTTGTTCCCGATGGCGCTGTCTAGAGCTCCGGTCGGCTCGTCTGCAAGGATGACGCGAGGCTGATTGATCAAAGCACGCGCAACAGCGGTCCGTTGTTTTTCGCCGCCGGAGAGTTTACCTGGGCGATGATTGACTCGATGGCTTAAGCCGACGCGTTCTAGGAGCTCCGTGGCGCGTTTGCGGGTTTCTTCTTCGTTTTCCTCCCATCCTCCGGCAAGGCGGGGAGTTAAGACGTTTTCCATCACCGTGAGCTGGGGAAGAAGGTGGTGTTGCTGAAAGACGAACCCGAGCTCCTGATTTCGGAAGCGGTCGGCTTCTTTTTCTTCCAATCTGGCAATGTCCTGGCCGCCGATTGCGACTGAACCGCTCGTAGGCGGGAGCAAGGCTCCGATAACGTTTAGCAAAGTGGTTTTGCCACTTCCAGATGGACCAACCACCGCAGCTGCCGCTCCTTCTGCGACTGAAAAATCCAGCCCTTTGAGAACCTCCACGGTTTCGCTTGGAGTCTCAAAACTGACATCGAGATTGCTGACCTTGATCACGGTGTTAGACTAACGCGAAATTGGAGCTCTCAAAGCTCTCATTTTTCCAATCTTAAGATATGAAAATTTCATCCTGCCCCGATTGCCATCGCCGTGAATTTCTCCGCCGTAGTGTTCTTGGCTCAGCTGCTTTGTTTACTGTGCCTGGCGCCTTCGCTGAAGCTCTTACAATCACGCCTCCAATGACCGAGGGGCCATTTTATCCAGACAAGCTTCCTTTGGATACCGATAACGATCTCGTTTGTATTAATGACACAATTACACCGGGAATTGGAGCCATCACGCATCTTCATGGAAAGGTCACGGACGTGAAGGGCAATCCCATCCCAAATGCCCGGGTCGAAATTTGGCAGGTGGATAATAAGGGGGTTTACATTCACTCACGCGATGGCGGTCTGACGGGCCCCAAGCGCGATGATAATTTTCAAGGATTCGGTCGCTTTTTGACCGCACGCGATGGTCGGTATTATTTTCGGACAATCAAGCCTGCCCCTTATGGCCCTCGGACCCCGCACATTCACGTGGCCGTTTATTGTAAGAACAAGCGTGTGCTTACGACTCAGTGTTTCATCGATGGTGACAAAGGGAACGCGAAAGATTTTCTGATCAAACGAATGGGCGAGCCTGCCAAGCATTTGATGGTCAATTTTAAGCCCGTCCCGGATTCTAAAGCAGGTGAGTTGAGCGCCGAGTTCAACATCGTCCTAGGATTGACTCCTGATGATGGTCATGAGTAGGGACTTGAAGACCCTAGTGATTTTTGCTCTAGGAGCGTGGCTTTTCTCTTGCGGGGAGGAAGCGGCAGACGTCGAGTCCCAGGGCGAGATTGAGAAGATTAAGGAAGTCAAAATCATGCCCCTTGGGTTGGAGGATAAGATTGACTGGAATCGTGAATTGGAACTGATTTCAGGAAAGAGTTTTCTCAAGCGAGCTGCGGCGGAACTAGATATTGATCTCGTTGCCTTAGATGAAGCTACGCGGCTGGAGCTCGATCCTGAACTACAATTGATCCGGGTTGTTGCGAGGCATCAAGATGAAGAAATCGCGGAACGATATGCTGCTTCTATCGCGATGGCTCTTGAGCTTGATCGGTCGGAGGCCGAGATGAACTTGGTGATCTCCAAGCCAATCGAAGATGGCTCATTAGAAAGCGATCGCATGACTTACGAAAAAGCTAAGGAGGCCCTTGAGCAAGAAGCAGGCAAGGATGGTGTTCTTTATCGCAAAGGCGAATGAACCCTAAGCAAGGCCAACAGCTTTCCGCACTCGGTCGAGAACTTTGGCCGCTTCCGAGCGGGCTTTTTCGGCTCCAGCCTTGAGGACAGAATCCACCTCATCTGAGTTTGCGACGAGCTCTTCGCGGCGAGCGCGCATCGGGGCAAAGTAGTCCCAATAAGCCTCCGCGAGCCGCTTCTTAAAGTCGCCATATCCGCAGCCTCCATTCTCGTAATCCGAGATCATCTGGCCGTATTCGGCCTGATCGGCAAAGAGTTGGTAAAGGGCGAGAATGATCGAGTTCTCAGTCGGCTTCGGGTCCTCGACTGCAGCGGAGTCTGTTTTGATTCGCATGATCAGTTTTTTGGTTGGTTTTTCATCGCCGAAGATGGGAAGGGTGTTGTTGTAGCTCTTACTCATTTTTTCTCCATCGAGGCCGGGAACCTTTGCAACGTCATCGCGAATGCGCGCTTTTGGCATCATGAGCGTCCCTTCGCCATATTGGTCGTTGATCTTGCCTACTAAATCGCGGGTCACTTCGAGGTGTTGTTTTTGGTCTTCGCCTACTGGGACGACATTGGAGTCGTAGAGGAGAATATCTGCAGCCATGAGCGCTGGATAAGCAAAAAGGGCGTGGTTGGCCGAGATCCCCTTAGAGATTTTGTCCTTGTATGAGTGACACCGTTCAAGGAGGCCCATGGGGCAGACCGTCGAGAGGATCCAAGCCAGTTCGTTGACTTCTGGAACCGAGCTTTGTTTAAAAAAGACCCCACGAGAGGGATCAAATCCGCACGCGAGGAAGTCGATTGCGACGTTGCGGACATTTTCGCGAAGCTCATTAGAATCGTGGGTCGTGGTCATAGCGTGGTAATCCGCGATGAAATAATACCCGTCGCCTTCGCCTTGAGCGTCGATCGCTGGCTTGATGGCGCCAAAGTAGTTCCCGACGTGAAGTTTCCCGCTTGGTTGAAGGCCCGTCAAAATTCTCATCAGCGGGAGTTACGGTTTTTCGGACCAAAGCGAAAGGCCAAATCCTACATGCGGCTTTCCAGCTTGAAAGATTATGGTGCCGTGATCACCCTGCGCGCGTGTTTAAGCCACGTTGGAAAAAAGAGGCGCTTCTTCTCCTGAAGGGGGCTCAGAAGTTTCTGCACTACAAGCGGGATCTCCTAGCTCCCGACCGTATTGATGAAATCGAATCTCGTCGCGTTGATCTGAAGGCCGCGATTAAGGCAAAGGATCTAGATGCAGTTAAGGAAACCTCAAAGCAGCTTCGTAACACCTGTGAAAAATCTCTGGCCCACTACCGGCAGCCGGATTGGCTCTCAGAGAATATCGAGGTTTTTTGGGTCGCAATCGTAGTGGCTCTTGGCATTCGCGCTTATTTTCTTCAGCCCTTCCGCATTCCTACTGGTTCGATGCAGCCTTCGCTAAATGGAATCGTAGCGACGACCAAGCATGACGAAGAGGGCTGGGATACTCCTTGGTTTGGCGAGCAGGTTTTTGATTTTGCGATGTCGGGGCGGTCCTACGAAAACATCGTTGCTAAAAAAGATCTCAATATTGTATCGATTAAAGATGCGAGCTTCTTCCTTTTCTCGAGAACCAAGATTACTTTTGATGATAATACCACCGAGGTGATTGGATGTCCGGTCAATGAGGCTTATGGGATTAGTACGATCAAAAACGCTTTGATACGCAAACAGAGTCAGAGAACACCACACTTTGAAAAGGGCGATCCTATTTTTCAGGGCTATCTAACTTCAGGAGATCTCGTTCTCGTGGATAAGGTTTCCTACCACTTCCGCCAGCCAAAGCGTGGAGAGTCCTTCGTCTTCGATACACGAGATATCGATACAGATGGCCCAGATCGTATGTCGAGCCAGGCCAAGGGGGATCATTATATCAAACGTCTTTCAGGCGTTCCTGGCGATACCATCCAGATTGATGAGCCAAATCTCTACATTAACGGAGATAAAGCGACTGAGGAAACTCTCCTCAGGGTCATGAGCAAGGAACCTGATTCCAAGGGTTATCCTTATACTGGATACACCAATCCAAGAAGGACTGGTGGCCAGAAAACCTTATTTTCTGATTCAAGTCATTCTGTCACTCTCGATGCTAATCCTGATAAAGGTAATAATTACCGCGAGTTCTTCGCCTTGGGTGACAATTCAACGGACAGTCTCGATTCCCGATACTGGGGGAGTGTGAAACAATATAATCTTGTCGGACCTGCTTTCATTTCGCTTTGGCCTTTCAATAGTGGGCACTGGGGATTCATTAAGTAGTGTCCATGTCGTCCGATCCCACTGCTGCAGAAATCACTCGTAAAGCGAAGTCAAATCTTGCTTTCGCGCTGCGTTGTGTTCCCGCGGATCGCAGGCGGCATCTCGTCAGTTTTTACGCTTTCTGTCGGGTGATTGATGATCTTGCTGATGATCTCGAGCTCCCTCTCGAAGAGAAAAAGAAAGGTCTCGCGGGGTGGAAGGAAATTTTCGCTAACAATACCATCAACGCAGATCTTGGTTTGGTTGATCTACAAAGTGATATTCTTAAAGTACGAGATATTTACGATATTCCTTCCGATTATTTAACCAACGTCATTGAGGGTTGCCAGATGGATTTGCAGCCGCAGCGATTTGAAACTTGGCAGGATCTACAGGAATACAGCTACCGCGTCGCCTCATCGGTGGGATTGGTTTGCCTTCCGCTTTTTGCGGCTGATGCGAGCCGTTCTCACGAATATGCCGTTGCTCTCGGCCATGCCCTTCAGCTTACTAATATTCTTCGTGATATTGGTGAGGATTTATCAAATGGCGATCGCATCTACGTTCCGCTCCATGATCTGAGTCGCTTTGAATATACCGAGAATGATCTTATTGAGCGGGTTCACGACGAACGATTTATTGCTTTTATGAACGACCAGGCGGATCGTTGTGAGGATCTTTATGCCAAGGCTACGAAGCTTCTTCCCGCCGAAGATCATAAGGCTCTCTTGGCTCCCCGAGTGATGCACCGAATTTATCATACTCTTCTCCAACAAATGCGCGCCGACAACTTCCGCGTCTTTGAACGGCGTTACCGTTTGAGCAAGGTCCAGAAGATCTCCCTTCTTATGCAAGAACGGTTCTTCGGTTAATCTGACTCACTGAGGCCCGATCCACCTTTAGCTCAAAGTCAATGGAGATGGTGCTTCGATCTGCTAGATCCACCTTTGTTTTCGGTTCTAATCGGTGCACTCAAACAGAGTTGGTATGCGCTCTGCTCATAGTTCCTAGAAATGATGGAGCTTCCAGATTTGAGACAGGTCAGGTCACTGGTAACAGTTGCCGAGACTGAGAGTTTTACCAAGGCCGCTGAAAAGCTGGGGGTGACCCAATCAGCGGTTAGTCATTCTATTCGGGCGCTTGAGACTCAGCTCGACTCCAAATTGGTCGAGCGCGCTGGTAAAAGAGTCGCGCTTTCACAAAATGGCACCATTTTATTGCGCCGGTTTAAGGCAGCCATCACGGAATTAGAGAAGGCTCATGAAGAGCTAGGCCTTCTTAAACGCTGGGGACAAGGGCGCCTGCGAATAGGAGCCACTCATACGCTCTGCACGTATCTACTCCCTAAGGTAATGCAGAAATTCCGTGAGCTTTATCCTCGGGCAGAGATTCACATTGAGTCCGGTGACACTTCCGAGTTAATTGAAAGTTTGGACGCCAGTAAGATAGATCTTGTTCTTGGGATGAGCGGGCGCGAACCCACTTGGGCGCGGTTTGATCCTGTTTTTGAAGATGAATTGGTCTTTGTTGTGGCTCCCGATCACCCGTGGGCTAAGGCTGGGTCAGTGGCTGCCGAGGACGTCGGTAAAGAGTCTTTCCTTGTCTATGCACGTTCCAGCGAAACCTATCGCTTTCTTAAGTCATCTTTCGAGGATGCTGGAGTCCGTCTCCGACCTGGTTTGAGCCTGGGCGATATGGGTGCGATTAAGGAAATGGCTAAAGTCGGTGTCGGTGTTGGCATTGTGGCCCCGTGGATCGCACAGGATGAGATTGATAACGGTGAGCTCGTGGCCCTTCCATTAGGAATAGCGGCTCGCCGTCGCTCTTGGGGCTTGGTGTGTCATGAAGGCCGGCACCTCAACATGGTTGAGGAAGATTTCCTTCGTATCTGTCGCAACGTTACGAAAACCCTTATGGGAGTCCAGAACGAGGGTTGATGTTCAAGGGCGGGTTGGCCATCGTATTTCCCGTCCATGAAAGTTTCTCGTATTTCGCTTTCCTTTGTCCCGGTCGTGACCCGGGTCCCGCTGAAGTTTGGTGATCAAACCTTGACCGAGGTGAGTTGCGCACGCGTTTCAATCGAAGTTGAGGATAAAGGCTGTAGCGTGACCGGGTGGGCTGAGACACCACTGAGCGTTGCTTGGGTCTGGCCATCTACGCTTGGCTATCGTGAACGCGAGGACCGCCTCCAGGAGTTCTGCGAAAAATTACGCGGTGATCTCGAATCACATCTTGGCGAAGGACATCCTCTCATCATAGGCCACCGCTACATCGAAGATCGTCTTCACGATCGCTTGGGTGAAGAGAATTTCGGCCGCGACCCGGCCGCTTACATGCCGCATCTTGCCGGCCTCGTTTGTCTCTCCGCCTTTGATCTCGCTCTCTTTGACGCCTTCGGCAAACTTCACAATATCGGAGCCTTCGAGTGTCTCGACCAGCAATGGCTCGGCGACCGCGACTTAAGCCACTTCCTCGAACCGGCTGAAAAATTTGTCGGCAAATACCCCGCCGACTACCTTGTCGAACCTTCCATGACCCAGCCTGTTTGGCACCTTGTTGGTGGTCTCGATCCAATCAAGGAATCCGAGCTTACTGGTGACGAACCTGACGATGGCTACCCCGTGCTTTTGCGCGACTGGATCCAGCGCGATGGTTTAAAATGCCTCAAAATCAAACTTCGTGGCAACGACCTGGAGTGGGACTTTCAGCGGCTTGTTGAAATTGGTGACATCAGCCTCGAAGAAAACGTTACCCACCTCACTACCGACTTTAATTGTATGGTGACCGACCCCAGCTACGTGAATGAAATCCTTGACCGGATTGCGGCCGATCATCCCGAAATTTATGATCGCATCGTCTACGTCGAGCAGCCTTTTCCTTACGATCTTGAGGCGAACCAAATCGATGTCCATTCTGTCAGCGAACGCAAGCCCCTCTTCATGGATGAAAGTGCGCATGACTGGCGCTTCGTTAAATTAGGCCGTGAACTTGGCTGGACCAGCGTCGCCTTAAAAACCTGCAAGACTCTCACCGGAGCAATTTTCAGCTTATGCTGGGCCAAGGAGCATGACATGACCCTTATGGTACAGGACCTCACCAATCCTAGACTCGCACAAGTGCCGCACGTCCTTCTTGCTGCCTATGCTGGTACTATTTGCGGAGTTGAAAGTAATGCGATGCAATTCTACCCCGAAGCCTCATCAGAGTTCCTCAAAGCTCACCCTGGTCTCTATCAACGTCGTAATGGTGTCCTGGATCTTAGCACACTTTCCGGCCCCGGCTTCGGCTACGCCGGCGTTGAGTCTCTCGCCTAATCTACTTCCCCCAAAATAATTCGGGGCTTGAAGCTGATGCCTTTTGGATACTCCTGTCCGGGAAAGCAATTCATTGAAATTTCATCTCCAAATCACATTTTCTTCACAAGAACATAAGAGAACTATAATCTATGAAACAATACTGTCCGTTGATTGTTGTTGGACTTGGCATTCTATTCTCCGTAGCCGGATTCCTTTACGCAGGGTTCGTCGGAGGCATACCCGGCCCAG
>ERZ802830.967-NODE-967-length-28043-cov-8.31271_pt1 | contig 28043 bp, 32 predicted proteins | sample MGYA00345654_ERZ802830 | MGnify/ENA primary metagenome ERZ802830 (study PRJEB30503, sample SAMEA104212375) | marine metagenome | biome: Westerlies Biome; feature: [SRF] surface water layer (ENVO:00010504) within the epipelagic zone...; material: water...
TGTAGACTCCGCGCCTCACAATTAGCCGGGCTCTTTGAGCCTTAACTCCTTGCTGCACTGATTGTCAGGCAGCTACAACCGAAGGGAGAGATCGTTAGTGCGACACTACGAAATCGTCTTTATGGTCCACCCGGACCAGTCGGAACAAGTACCGGGCATGATTGAACGGTATACCAATGTGATCACCAAGGATGGCGGACAAGTTCACCGCCTCGAAGACTGGGGTCGCCGTCAGCTCGCTTACCACATCAACAAGATTCACAAGGCGCATTATGTCTTGATGAACGTTGAAGCTGGTAACGAGGCAATGGAAGAGCTCACCACAACCTTCCGCTACAACGACGCCGTGATTCGCAACCTCGTGATTCGTCGAGACGAGGCAGTGACTGAAGAGTCATTGATCATGAAGTCTGAGAAGGAAGACCGCGAGCGCAAGTCACGTTATCAGGAGCGCCAAGCCGCAGAGGCGAAGGTTGAAGAAGCTGCAGCAGCTGAGGCAGATGATTCGGGTGACGCAGACGCTGCTGAAGAAGTAGCCGAAGAAGCGGTTGAAGAAACCGCCGAGGCAGCAGAGGCAGACGATGCATCCGCTGCAGACGAAGACGCAGAGGAGGCTTAATCCATGTCACGTTTTTTCCGACGTAGAAAGTTCTGTCGTTTTACTGCCGAAGGCGTGCAGGAAATCGATTACAAAGATTTAGAAGTTTTAAAACAGTACATCACTGAAACTGGAAAGATCGTACCTAGCCGTATTACAGGTACAAAGGCGAAGTACCAGCGTCAGTTGGCGACAGCCATCAAACGCGCTCGTTACCTAGCACTGCTGCCCTACACGGATTCGCACCAGTAAGAAATGATGCGCGACCTCGCTGAATTTATCATGCGCGGTCGTTGGCAAGCGCTGGCGGTAGCTGTTATTGGTTCCGTGCTTGTCATTGCCGCACCTGTGAGTGCGGCAGCCATCGCGCTAGTGACATTGGGTCGCAGTATGCGCGATGGCGCTTGGGTCGCGCTGTGGTCGCTGCTTCCTGCGCTTTTGCTGGGCTGGGTAAGTGGGGATTACGGCACAGGGCTTTTGTTGCTCTCAGTGTTTGTGGGTGCAGCCGTATTGGCACAGACCTACAGCCTGTCACTGGCGCTGTTAGCGGTGGTGCCGGTGTCAGCTCTGGGTGGTGTGGCGTTGCTGATGTTTAACTCCGCGTTCTTGGACGCGTTGTTAACCGTCTTCGATACGTGGATTGAAGCACTTGAAGCAAGTGCCGACGATGCAGCAGTGATTGAGCTTCTGCGGCCGTCAGTGCCGCAAGTGGCGGGGCTCATGGCAGTGGGTAACTCGCTCCTTGCCTGCCTCAGTTTGTTATTAGGGCGGTATTGGCAGGCGGCGTTGTACAAGCCGGGGGCCTTTGGCGTTGAGTTCAGGGCGCTGCGGTTGCCGGCAGTTTGGGCAGTCGTACTGGTCTCGATAACCGTCGCTGGCGCATTGGGTGGAAAAGAACTGGCAGCCTGGGCTGCCTTGGCAGGGATTCCTGTCACGATTTGTGGTTTTGCGCTGTTGCACCAGGTTGCGCGGGACCGGCAGCTCGGAATTGGGTTTCTGGCTGTGAGCTATATGCTGTGGGCATTTGTTGACTTGCTAAAAGTGGGCGTGCTCGTTGCGGTGTTACTGGATGTCTTTTTTGACTTCGGTCGTAGGGCAAAGACCAGCTGACAGTAGATGATTTTGGAGTTTAGGCCATCGCTGCCGGATGTCGTTTGATAGGTCGGCTAGCGTAGGGTTCAGAAGATTGAAAAACGTGGCGCGGAGCGCCAATGCGAGAGGGAAATAAGGATGGAAGTAATTCTGCTCGATAACGTAGGTAGCCTGGGCGTGCTGGGTGACCGTGTTGATGTGAAGCCCGGCTACGGCCGTAACTTCCTCATTCCGCAGGGTAAAGCCGTTCCTGCGACTCAGGAGAATATTGAGAAGTTTGAGGCGCGACGCGCAGAGCTTGAGGCTGCTGCCGCGGCTACGCTCGACGCAGCACAAAAGCGTGGAGAGGCGATTCAGGCACTGGAAGGTGTGCAAATCGCTGCAACGGCAGGAGAAGAAGGGAAACTCTTCGGTTCTGTGGGTACACGTGATATTGCGGAAGCGTTGACGGCTGCAGGTTGTGAGACTGACAAAGCAGAAGTGCGCCTGCCCGATGGCGTGATTCGTGAGCTGGGCGAGTACGAGATGATGATCCAGCTTCACGCTGAGGTAATGACTACCATCAACGTATCGGTAGTTGCCGAGTAACTCCTCTCTGCGACATGTCTTACGCCACAGATCCGAACTGTGGCATGCTGTGCTGATCGGGCCTTTTTGGCCCGGACAGCTAAAAAACCAAGTCAATAAAGAGTTGAGATGGAGACAGCACCAAATCCCGATTGGGATGTCGCAAAAATAAAGCTGCAACCGCAGTCGATTGAGGCAGAGCGCTCAGTCCTGGGTGCACTTCTCATTTCCTCTGATAGTTGGGATGGCGTGGCCGAGGTCGTCGCTGCCGGCGATTTCTACCGTCCCGAGCACCGTGCCATTTTTCGCCAGATCGCGCTCTTGGTCGACCGAGGCGAACCGGTTGATGTCATTACAGTGGCCGACCGGCTCCTCGCCACGGGTGAGCTGGACGCCGCGGGTGGTCACACTTACATCGCTGAGCTCGCGGAGCAGACCCCTACGGCGTCCAATGTAAGAGCATATGCCAAGGCTGTTCGAGAGCGTTCAGTGCTCAGACAGCTTATTAACGCCGCACAAGATATTGCATCAGCGGGTTTCAACCCCGAAGGCAGAAGCTCCGAGGAGTTGGTCGACGAGGCGGAACGCCTCATTATGCAGATCTCTGAGGGCGGTCAAAAAGTGGGTGGTCCGCAAGCGATGGCTCCGTTATTGAGCGGAGCGCTTGAGCGCATCGAGGAGCTTTACAATACAGGCGGAGATATTACCGGGCTCACCACGGGATTCATCGATCTGGACCGTATGACCTCGGGTTTGCAATCGTCCGACTTAGTCATTGTTGCCGGTCGACCCTCTATGGGCAAGACCTCGTTCGCTATGAATCTTGTGGAAAATGCGGCACTCGCTAGTGACCGGCCGATCATGGTTTTTTCAATGGAGATGCCAGCCGAGCAGCTAGTGATTCGAATGCTGTCTTCACTGGGCAGAATTGACCAATCGCGTGTTCGAACGGGTAAGCTTGAGCAGGATGATTGGCCAAAACTAGCGAGCGCCACAGAAAAACTGAAAGACACGCAAATCTTTATAGATGATACGCCCGCCCTGACCCCCACAGAACTTCGTTCCCGGGTCCGACGCTTGGTCCGTGAGCAGGGCGATCTCGGTATGATTATGATCGACTACCTTCAGTTAATGCGTGTTGCCGGTTCGAATGAAGGAAGAACGGCTGAAATCTCGGAGATTTCACGAAGCCTAAAAGCGCTTGCTAAGGAGTTTAAGGTGCCTGTGGTTGCGCTGTCTCAGCTCAACCGTGCGCTGGAGCAGCGACCCAATAAGCGTCCCGTCAACTCGGACTTGAGAGAGTCAGGTGCGATCGAGCAAGATGCCGATGTCATCATGTTCATTTACCGTGACGAGGTCTACAACGAGGACTCGCCAGACCAGGGTGTCGCAGAAATTATTATAGGTAAGCAGCGAAATGGCCCCATTGGGACCTGCAGGCTGTCCTTCCGAGGGCAGTTTACAAGATTCGAAAACCTAGCCAGGAGCGACTATGAAAACTATGGAGGCCAGTGACCTGCCGCCCATCGATTTGCCGGCTCTCGGCAAAATGTTGGGAGACGATGCGGCGCTGGTGCAGATGATCCTCGAGAAGTTCCGTGCGGAGATACAGAGTGATATCGAGGCCTTGGCGGAACTTGCGGCGGGTAATGATCTGGAGCCCATTCGCGCGCTGACTCATCGTCTTAAGGGCACCTGTAGCAACGCACAGGCTATGCCCCTGTCGAACATAGCTAAATTGCTCCAGACAGCCATGGCTGCTGGGGATATGTCAAAAGCTCAGGATTTGATTAGTGCGCTGCATTCAGAGCGCCAGTCTCTTGAGCAATACCTATCCGATGAGGGGTTCTAGTTAGAGCCCCATTTCCTTGCGAAGCGCTGAAAGCGCTGTTTTTCGGTCTTTGAGGTCCATGCTGACTGGCTCGGTTGGTGCCTCGAGTTGTTTGCGCTCCGGAATCGTCAGAGCTTCACCACGCAGGGCTCGTTTTAGCCAGCGATTGTAGTGGCCCTGGAAAATTGGCCACGCGTCGGCGCGAGCCTGGTTAGCCAGCAGATACCAGCTTGCATCTCTACCCGCAAGGTAGACAAGGGGGTGGGACCAGGCGGCTTCTGCTTTGGGGCTTGGTGCTAAGCAAGCTTCTTCATACGCAGTGGCTGCCGAGGGCAGGCCTAGGTCGCTCAATGCGTCTGAACAACTACTGAGCATGCGGTTTAACGTGGGTAGATAGTCGCTACCCTCAATGGCTCGCCGTGCGCCCATGAGTATAAGCTCACCCGAGAACTCGCTGAGTGCTTCTAGCCAAAGTCGTTTTACTTGGCCTAACTGCTGTGCATCTGACCACGCTGCGTAATACTGATTGTGGTAGTTCAGTCGGAATAGCGCGAAGACCTGATTGATCGCTTCAATTAGGCTGCCGTCATCGCGATCAGCACGATCATCCTGCCCAGCTGGTATCGCTGAGGTCGTCGGAGATACTTCGGTCTTTTGTGCGATCTGTTGGGCCAGCTCCGCTGCCTGTTTGTGATCTGCCACTCGTCTGCTCCTGATGGCGCTGCCATTGGTATTTTACATGTTGTAAGAACTTCGCGTTCCAAGAGGTATGGACTTCATTACTGTCTACCCAATAAACAACAAACTCCCGCAGTACAGTCTCGGCAAAATCTGTGGATATGCCAGATAACTGAAGCGTCTCATACACCGCGGCATTGGGTGTCCAATTGGGTTGCAGACGCTCGGGCACGGTGCTGTGCTGAAGACTATTCTCGTGTCGTGTCCACCGCTGCCGTGCAAACTGGATGAATTTGCTGTTGACGTCCTTAGGAGCTCCGCCTCTCTCTTTCCAGTAAAGGATGAACTCAGGGCGAATCGACTCTATGAAGTCTGTCGTCATCTCTGTACTAGCTAAGATTTCTTTGGCATCGAGACTAGGCTCCCATGCATTATCAAACTGTGTCGGCTCTTTAATCGCGAAGGCTGGATGCTTTTGCTGCTGACGCCAGTGAGACAGTACGTGGTGGCGAAAGCGCGTATCTAAGGTCTTTCTGTCACCCGAGGGCTCAAAGCTCTTGAGTTGCTGCAATATGTAATCTCGAGTCAGACCATGATTTAAGTTGAGTAAATCAATGAGATGCTGGCTCGGCGCCCACCCCTGCACAGGTGCTTTTTGAGCGGGCGGTTGGATTATTTTGTTGCTCACCCGCCAAACCAACGGATCGTGGCTGGGTCGGGCGGAAAGAATACCCAAGTCGACAATTCGCTGAAGCAGCTGACCAATTCTCACGTGATCCCAAAACGGAAATTCCTCTGCCAGTGCTGCGATTGAAATCGTACTGGCTTCGGAGGCGAGCTGGTTACTCAAGCCCTGCAACAGAACAGCCTCTTCTAATCCAACGGTCGCAGCCAGCTGCGGGGAGAAGGTGCAATAACGCTCTGGAATGAATCGCGGGTTGGACATGGATACAAGCGGTGGCTGTCGGTCTGGTAGCATAGCGGTTTCGAGGTGGTGAGGCACCCCTGTCGGAGTGATCTATGGCAAAAACTAAGTCAGCGTTCGTATGCAACGACTGCGGTGCGGATTATCGAAAATGGCAGGGCCAGTGTTCGGCGTGTAATGCATGGAATACGTTGTCAGAGGTTCGGATTCCCGGAGGTAACTCGGGATCGGTACAGAAAGTACGAGGCGGCTTTGCTGGCGCAACCGCCCGCGTTCAAAAATTGTCCGAGATTGATCTCGTTGATTTACCGCGATTCAGCTCGGGCTTTGCCGAGCTCGATCGTGTACTGGGCGGTGGTTTCGTCCCGGGATCAGCCATTTTAATTGGCGGCCATCCGGGGGCAGGGAAGAGCACACTGTTGTTACAAACGCTCTGCGCCCTCGCAGCAAGAGCCTCGGCGCTGTACGTCACCGGGGAAGAATCTCCCCAGCAAGTAGCCATGCGTGCCCAGCGTTTGGGCCTTGCAACCGATTCGTTACAGCTCATGGCGGAAACCGACGTGGACGCGATTCTCGCCGCAGCCAATGAACATAAACCGAAGATCATGGTGGTGGATTCTATTCAGGTGGTGCACAGCGATGCGCTGACATCGGCGCCTGGCAGTGTTGCCCAAGTCAGAGACTGCGCGGCCTTGCTGACTCGCTATGCCAAGCGGACGGGGACTGTACTGATTCTCGTTGGCCATGTAACGAAGGATGGCAGTTTAGCGGGTCCTAAAGTTCTCGAGCACATGATTGATTGCTCCGTACTTTTGGAGGGCGAGCAGGATTCCCGTTATCGGACGCTTCGCGGCCAGAAGAATCGATTTGGTGCGGTTAACGAGCTAGGCGTGTTTGCGATGACAGATGCCGGGCTCAAGGAAGTGTTGAATCCGTCGGCCATTTTCCTGGAGCGGGCCGATACGCCAGCGCCGGGCACGGTGGTTGTGGTCGTCTGGGAGGGCACTCGCCCCCTGTTGGTTGAAATTCAGGCCCTCGTCGATGCGAGTAACCTCGGTAACCCACGGCGCGTTGCCGTGGGTTTTGAGCAGAATCGACTGGCCATGCTGTTGGCCGTGCTGCATCGTCATGTGGGATTACAGGTGGGTGATCAAGACGTTTTTGCCAATGTGGTTGGTGGTGTCCGTATTGCTGAGACGAGTGGCGACCTTTCTCTGTTGCTCGCCGTTGTCTCTAGCTTGCGCGATAAGATCCTGCCAAAGGATCTTGTGGTCTTTGGTGAGGTTGGTCTGACCGGGGAGATACGCCCCGTTGCCAGCGGTCAGGAGCGTATCGCGGAGGCGGCCAAGCATGGGTTTAAGCGTGCCATCGTTCCCAAAGGAAACGCGCCCAGAACGAGTATTCCTGGTATTACGGTTCAGCCCGTGTCTCGACTCGATGAAGCCATTGCTCTCTTCGATTGAGCGCAACTAGCCTTTACCAACCGACATTGCTCACATCAGTTTGCGGTGCTTGACTCTGCTGGGCACGTCGGCCTCGCGGCCCAAGCGCGCGCGACGATCCTCTTCATATTCGCTGTAGTTTCCCTCATGAAAAACAACCGTTCCGTCGTCTTCATAGGCGAGAATGTGCGTGGCAATTCGGTCGAGGAACCAGCGGTCGTGAGAGATCACCATAGCGGAACCTGGAAATGCCTGTACCGCATCCTCGAGGGCTCGCAGCGTTTCAACGTCGAGGTCGTTGGTCGGTTCATCGAGTAGCAGGACGTTAGCGCCCTGTTTCAACAGCTTCGCCAAATGCAAGCGGTTACGTTCTCCACCTGATAGGTCCTTGACGAATTTCTGCTGGTCTGAGCCTTTAAAATTAAAGCGCCCAATATAAGACCGCGAGGGCACTTCGTATGTCCCGATGCGAATAATGTCCAAACCGTCGGAAACCTCTTCCCACACCGTTTTCGATCCGTCTAAGTCATCACGAGACTGATCGACGTACCCAAGTCGCACAGTCTCTCCCACGGTAACGCTGCCGCCATCGGGTTGTTCATGCCCCATAAGCAGGCGGAATAGGGTCGACTTACCCATACCATTAGCACCGATGATGCCGACGATGGCTCCTTTTGGAACAGTGAACGACACATCGTCGAATAACAGGCGATCCCCAAATACCTTTTTTAGACCCTGTACATCGATGACGTTGTCACCGAGCCTGGGGCCGGGAGGAATGTAGATTTCGTTGGTCTCGTTACGCGTTTGGAAATCGTGTGAATTCAGTTCATCAAAGCGCGCGAGTCGCGCCTTATTTTTGGCTTGTCGGCCCTTCGGATTCGAGCGGACCCACTCGAGTTCAGCTTTGATCGCTTTTTGTCGCGAGGCCTCCTGCCGTTGCTCTTGCGCGAGGCGCTGGTCTTTGGCTTCTAGCCAGGTGGAGTAGTTGCCCTCGTACGGGATGCCGCGCCCGCGATCCAACTCAAGAATCCAGCCCGCGGCGTTGTCGAGAAAGTAGCGATCGTGGGTAATGGCAACCACTGTTCCGGTGAAGCCCTCAAGAAACCGCTCTAACCAGCCGACAGACTCAGCATCGAGATGGTTTGTGGGCTCATCCAGCAGGAGCATATCAGGTTCGCTTAACAAGAGACGAGCCAGTGCAACGCGTCGCTGTTCACCACCCGAGAGGTTGCTGACATCGGCATCCCACGGTGGGAGGCGGAGGGCGTCTGCGGCCACATTGAGCCGTGTCTCAATGTTGTGCGCATCCGTTGCTTGAATAATATCTTCGAGCCTTGCCTGCTCCTTTGCCAGTGCATCGAAGTCCGCATCGGGCTCGGCGTAAGCGGCATAAATCCTATCGAGACCAGCAAGCGCGTCTATTGCCTCTGACAATCCTTCCTCGACATTACCTCTGACATCTTTGTCCGTATTGAGTTGTGGCTCCTGAGCCAAATAGCCGATTTTGATACCGGCTTGCGGTCGCGCTTCACCCTGTATGTCGGTATCGATGCCCGCCATGATTTTGAGTAGCGTTGATTTGCCCGAGCCATTCAAGCCGAGTACGCCAATCTTTGCTCCGGGGAAGAACGCGAGCGAGATATCTTTCAAGATTTCACGCTTGGGAGGAACCACTTTGCTCACGCGGTTCATGGAGTAGACATATTGTCCTGACTTCCCATGTTTGTTGTCGCTCATTGTCTAAAAAACCTCGAGGGATACTAGTCGTTGTGGCGTCGAATTTTGCCGCCGTTGAGTTCGCTATCAGTTTACCTCTTAGCCAGGGTGTTAGGGAGACTGTCTTCGCCGGTTAAGCGTGATTTTTGTTGCTAACCGCGGCGGCATGTGGATGTGAAACCAACCTGTGGCGTGTGTCTGTCGTTGCAAGCGCTTGCCGGTTTTGCGAAAAAGGGGTCGTGGCTCCACGGTGTCGTGGAGACAACGAAAGTACGGTCAGGTAATGGCTAAAATTAGCCAAAAAGAGGGTATCGCATGACACGAGAGAATTTACCGAGCGAACCAACAGTGTCGTTATGGTCGGGCATCTTTTTACCGGTTGTTTATAACGGGCACCACATTGTGGCTCACAACTCGAGCTGGACTTCTCGAATGACGATCTGGGTAGACGGTGACGTTGTTTTCAGTCAAAGCAGTTGGAAATTCATTTGTGAGCAAAACATTCAAGTAGGGGCAGAGACCCTAGCTACCCGTTTTGGCTGGGCGAAACGAGGCTTTATTTTTGAGGTCTTCGCTAGCGATGAGCTTGTTGCCTCTGCCGACTATTCCACAAGGTCGCTTGGCTGGAAGCAAGTTCTCCCGCTCCTGCTGTTGGGCATGGCTCTCGGATTCTCAGTCGAGCATTTTGACCTGTTTTGATCTGTCGAGTCTCACCGGGTGCGATTAGCCTTTGTCTTTTCGTCGTGACTTGGCTGAGCCCACGTTTTCTTCAATGTATCTAATGATCTTTCCAGCGACATTGACGCCGGTTGCTTCTTCAATGCCTCTCAAGCCAGGTGATGAGTTCACTTCAAGTACCAGTGGGCCGCGGCTCGAGCGTATGAGATCGACCCCTGCAACTTCCAGACCCATGGTCTGCGCGGCTTTGACCGCGGTGCGGCGCTCTGCGGGAGTGAGTTTAGTCAGTTGTGCGCTGCCACCACGGTGGAGGTTAGACCGAAATTCACCGGGTAAAGAAACGCGTTCCATTGCCGCCACAACACGTTTACCAATAACAAAGCAGCGGAGATCGCTACCCCCGGCTTCCTTGATGAACTCCTGAACTAGAAAATCTGCCTTCAGCTCTGTAAAGGCATCGATCACGGATTCGGCTGCTTTGACCGTCTCGGCCAATACCACACCACGCCCCTGGGTACCTTCGAGCAGTTTCACGACAACAGGAGCGCCACCCACCAGTTGAATTAGCTGACGCGTGTTGTGAACGTCGTGCGCAAACCCGGTTGCGGGCATACCTAGCCCTTTTCGCGCAAGGAGCTGCAGCGCACGTAATTTTGAACGCGAACGCCCTAGGGGAATCGAACCAACCAGACAATAGGTGTCCATCATTTCAAACTGGCGAATGACGGCAGTACCGTAGTCGGTAATGGACGCACCGATACGCGGAACGATTGCATCCTGACGGTCCAGTTTCTCGCCCTTGTACCAAATAGCGGGATTGGCCGTAGTGATATCGATAGAGCACTTGAGCGTGTCGATGACACGGCACTCGTGGTCTTTTTTCTCGGCCTCCTCTCGCAGTCGGCTAGTGCTGTAGAGGTCGGGGTTTCGCGAGAGAATCGCTATTTTCATTCACTGGTACCAGGTTGTGTGTTGTCGCCACCCTGTACGAAACTTTCAGAGGGTGCGACAACAAAGTCGGCAGATAAGGTGGTGCGGCCCAGTAACATTCGATAAGCCATGTTGTCACGCTGGGTCAAGGTGAGCTCAACAAGCTTGTACACGGTGCCGAGTTTGAGTGGGGTTTGAATGACGGGGCGAGACTCGCTTTGACCCCCGGAATTGGTGACCTCGCGAAACTCGAGTACGGGCGCTTCATTGAGAGCGCCCACGGACCCGTCTTCGTGCTGATAAGCAAAGGAGACCCATGTTGAGCCATCGCGATCGAATACATCGAGATCGACCGCGTGCAGCGCACTTGTTCGGGCGCCGGTATCGACTTTCGCCTTGATTGGTCCAATAGCAAGCTCGGGTAGCTCCACCCATTCTCGCCAGCCTAAGGTATGCTTGTTCAATGCTGTTTTACCGATAGCCCTCGGCCAATCCCGTAGTATTCAATGCCCATCTTAGCCAAGTAATTTGGATCGTAAAGATTACGTCCGTCAACGATAACCGGCTCCGTGAGAGCCGCTTTGATAGCCCCGAAATCTGGTGACCAGAACGTCTTCCATTCGGTACAGACCACCAGGCAATCAGCCCCCTCGAGCGCTTCATCCTTGCTGGCGACATAGGTCATGTCCTCTCGCTCGCCATAGATGGCTTTGCATACGTCCATAGCCTCCGGGTCGAATGCCCTTACCTTGCCGCCGCAAGACCAGATATTCTCGAGTAAAAACCTGCTAGGTGCCTCGCGCATATCATCGGTATTCGGTTTGAAGGCCAAACCCCATACGGCGATTGTTTTTCCCGTGAGATTGGCGCCAAGACGCCCCATAACCCGCTCGGCCAGTTTGTTCTTTTGACGCTGATTAGTGTCGTGAACGGCGGTGAGAATGGATGCCTGGCAACCTTCGGCATGTGCCAGATACTTCAGAGCGCGCACGTCTTTCGGGAAACAGGAGCCGCCGTAGCCAGCACCAGGGTAGATGAATTGGTAACCAATTCGGGGGTCCGAGCCGATGCCTTGGCGAACGAGTTCAATGTCAGCACCCACAGTCTCGGCGATATTAGCTACTTCGTTCATGAAACTGATTTTCGTGGCTAACATTGCGTTGGCGGCATATTTTGTTAGCTCGGCACTGCGCGGGTCCATGAACATCAATTTGTCGCGGTTTCGGTTGAAAGCTGCGTATATACGCCGAAACTCTTCGATGGTATCGGTTGACTTGGCACCAATAATGATTCGGTCGGGGCGTTTTGCATCAGCGACCGCAGAGCCTTCTTTGAGAAATTCGGGATTGGAGCAGACCTCAAACGGATAGCTTTTTTCGAGTTTCTCCAAGCCCTCATTAATACGGTCTGTTACAGCATCTACTGTGCCGACTGGAACCGTTGACTTGTTGACGATCACTTTCCGACCGTTGATGTGTTGAGCAATCCCGTCGGCAACGCTCATAACGTGCTGCAAATCTGCACTGCCATCATCAGCTGACGGGGTGCCCACGCAGATGAACAGGAAGTCGCTGCTCTGAACTGCCGTTTTTGTGTCGCTAGTGAAGGCCAGGAGGCCGTCTTGCATGCCTCTCAGGATCAGTTCGCTCAGCCCGGGCTCGAAAAAAGGCACTTCACCGCGCTTGAGACGTTCTACGCGCGCTGCATCGATATCCATGCAGATAACACGGTGACCCACATCGGCAAATACGGCCGCTTGTACGAGGCCCACATACCCACTTCCGAAAATACTGATTCGCACAATTACTGCCTCTCCTTCTGAATCGTGAAGTGAATCGTGAAGATGTTTCATTTTTGTGAACGAATTGTGACAGGTTGTGTGAAAGCGAAAAATTACAACATTTCGCGCATTAAACTGGCAGAGGTAGGGTGTTTCCCCTGCAGCGGGAGGACAGCTGCGCTATCATACACCGCTTCACCGTTTGACCCGTATCACTAACATTATTTTGGTGGAGAACCTCTTCATGAATCAGGCAACAAAAACCCCGACAGGGCACGGCTACTCAGCGTCACAGACCATTGCGTCATTCGACACGGAATTGTGGGGTGCAATGAGTTTGGAGACTCAGCGCCAGGAGGAGCATATTGAGCTCATCGCCTCCGAGAACTATGCCAGCCCCCGTGTGTTGGAGGCGCAAGGCAGCGTCCTGACCAACAAGTATGCAGAGGGGTATCCCGGTAAGCGATACTATGGTGGTTGTGAGTTCGTTGATCGTGCCGAGGTTCTTGCTATTGAGCGCGCGAAAGCGCTATTCGGTGCGGCCTATGCCAATGTGCAGCCACACTCGGGGTCAAGTGCCAACATCGCGGTTTTTCATGCACTCCTGCAGCCAGGCGACACGGTGATGGGTATGAGTCTCGCAGACGGCGGACACTTGACGCACGGTGCAGGCGTTAACTTCTCCGGTAAGATCTACAACGCGGTTCAATACGGCATCGATAATACGACGGGTGCAATCGATTATGACGAGCTCATGTCGATCGCGCTTGAGCATAAGCCAAAACTGATTATCGGCGGCTTCAGCGCCTACAGTCGTCTCATGGACTGGGGTAAGTTTCGCGAAATTGCGGATGCTGTAGGCGCCTATTTGCTGGTTGATATGGCGCACGTTGCCGGCTTGGTGGCTGCGGGTGTTTACCCCAACCCCATCCCCCACGCGGATGTGGCGACAACCACTACGCATAAGACCCTTCGCGGTCCGCGCTCGGGCCTCATACTGGCGCGGGAAAATGAAGAGCTCCACAAAAAACTGAATTCCGCCATTTTCCCAGGGGCGCAGGGCGGACCCCTGATGCACGCTATCGCAGCAAAAGCTGTGGCGTTTAAAGAGGCGATGGATCCTGCGTTTATCGACTACCAAAAGCAGGTAGTACAGAACGCCAAAGTGATGGCAGAGACCTTCGTGGCTCGTGGGTTTAATCTGGTATCGGGTGGAACGGATAACCACCTCATGCTGCTTGATCTTCGAGATAAGGAGTACACAGGTAAGGATGCAGACGCCGCCTTGGGTCGTGCCTACATCACCGTCAACAAAAATGCGGTCCCAAATGACCCTCGATCGCCTTTTGTCACCTCAGGCTTGAGATTGGGGACGCCGGCCATTACCACCCGCGGTTTTGCTGATGAGGAGGCACGTCAGTTAACCAATTGGATTTGTGATGTGCTTGAAGGATTGGAGTCTGATAATCGGGAAGCTGTGATTGACACAGTCCGCGACAGTGTTAAAGCGCTGTGCGCGCGTTTTCCGGTTTACGCTGATTGATAGTGGTAAGGTACGCGGATATTAATTGATAGGGTAGCTTCGAATGTTTTGCCCCTTTTGCGGTGCCGATGATACCAAGGTGATTGATTCCCGACTGGTGGCTGAGGGTGGTCAGGTACGCCGCCGTCGCGAGTGTGTGGCGTGCCGAGAGCGTTTCACGACTTACGAGGCAGCTGAGCTGGTCATGCCGCGGGTGATCAAGCAAGACGGAAGTCGAGAGCCTTTTGACGAAGACAAGTTGCGTTCGGGGTTGCAACGTGCGCTGGAAAAGCGGCCCGTTGCTGTAGAGGCCGTAGAGAGCGAGCTCGTGCAAATTAAAAATCGATTGCGAGCCACCGGCGAGCGTGAACTGGATTCCCGTGTATTGGGTGAGCTCGTCATGGAAGCGCTAAAACGACTCGACCAGGTAGCTTACGTGCGGTTTGCCTCCGTCTACCGAAGCTTTGAGGATCTCTCGGAGTTCCGGGATGCCATTGCATCACTCGAAGCCGATCCACAGACCTAAATAATCGTGAACTACTCTGATGCGCATTGGATGGGTCTTGCCATCAAGGCTGGTCGACGCGCCCGCGTCTGGTCGTCGCCCAATCCTGCAGTTGGCTGTGCCATTGTCAAAGACGATGAGGTTCTGGCAACCGGTTTTACACATCCCACGGGTCAGGCGCACGCTGAGGTACACGCGCTGTCTCAGGTCGCAGATGCGATGGGTAGTACCGTTTATGTAACACTTGAGCCCTGTGCACACACAGGACGCACGCCACCGTGTACTCAGGCCCTTATCGACGCGGGCGTATCTCGTGTGGTGATTGCCTGTATTGATCCAGATGAACGCGTTGCTGGGAAAGGAGTCGATCAGCTGCGCTCGGCGGGTATTGATGTGGCGCTGGGCGTCTGTTCCGCCGAGGCTGCAGAGGATCTCGCTGGCTTTTTTCTTCGTCTCAAGCGCGGTTACGGACGTGTCACCGTAAAAATGGCGATGTCCGCCGATGGTCGCACTGCGATGGCCTCCGGAGAGAGCCAGTGGATTACGGGTGAAAAGGCGCGAGCCGATGTGCAGGCGTGGCGCGCCTGCTCGGACGTCATTTTGACCGGAAGCGGTACGGTCAAAGCTGATGACTGTTCACTGACCCTTAGGCCCTGCGACAACCGCCTGGATTTAGATGATTGGACGCGAGCGATGATTTGCCCAACGCCGAGAGCGGTTATCGACACGAGGGCGTCTACCTCTGCATCAGCGAACGTGGTGTCCGCGGGCACCCCTACAACCCTATTCTCCAAAGCGGGTGTAACACTGGATAGGTCTATGCCAAGGGAGGTAAACCATGTGGTGGTTCCGACCGAGGGCGCCGGTTTGGATGTGAGAGAGGTATTGATGGCTCTGGGGGAGCAGGGCGCTAACGAGATTTTGGTGGAAGCGGGGCCGACTTTGGTTGGCGCGCTTGAACAAGCAAGCCTGATTGACCAATGGCTACTCTATATGGCGCCTACGCTATTGGGCGCTGACGCCAGGCCGGTGAACTACGCCGTGTTTAACTCACTTGGACAAGCAAATCGCTATTCAATTACTGCACACGACCTGATTGGAGATGATTTGCGTATTATCATGCGCCAGGTCTTGAGGGACTGACAAAGGTCCCTTGCGAATAACAGTTTCCTAAGGAAAAGAAATGTTTACCGGAATCATACAAGCCGTTGGTGAAGTGGCTGCTCTTGAGCAGTCGGATGGCGATCTCAAGTTGAGGATTAAGACTGGCAAGTTGCCATTGGCCGATGTCCAACTCGGCGATAGCATTGCAACAAACGGCGTCTGTCTAACGGTGACTGAACTGCCCGGGGACGGTTATTGGGCTGATGTGTCGAATGAAACGCTGTCACTGACATCGCTCAAGCAGATTTCAGTCGGTAGCGCGGTTAATCTTGAAAAATCTTTGACACCGACAACAGCGCTGGGCGGCCATCTAGTGAGTGGTCACGTCGATGGTCTTGGCACTGTCGCTGCGTTGAGTCGAGATGCTAGATCTTGGCGTGTATCGATTGACGCACCGGCAGATCTCGCGCGTTATATCGCGCCCAAGGGCAGTATTTGTGTTGACGGGACCAGTCTCACGGTCAACGCCGTATCGGGTAACCGCTTTGAACTCAATATTATTCCCCAGACGTGGGAGGAAACGGTATTCAGCGATTATGCCGTTGGCACCGCGGTCAATCTTGAGGTCGATATCATCGCGCGATACTTGGAGCGGTTGCTCCAGTCGGGCGTTGTTCCTTCGTCAGATGGCATCACCTTAGACACGCTCAAAAAAGCGGGGTATCACAATGATTGATTCAGTGCCGCCCGTTTCAGCAGATCAGCTGATCAGCGAGTTTCGTCACGGTGAAATGGTCTTACTCGTGCTTGATCAAAGTGACGGTGAGCAAACCGGTGTGATCGCTATGGCAGCTGAATTTTGTGAGGCCGACCACATAACGTTTATGGCACGCCAGGCCCGCGGTCTGGTTAGCCTGGCTCTGACAGAGGAACGGTGCGAGCAGCTCAATCTTCCGTCTATGGTCGATCCTGCAACTTCGGGCGCGGTCAAACTTTCCATCGAGGCGAGTACCGGCATCGACACGGGCATCTCTGCAGCGGACCGTGCGCGAACGGTTCAGGTCGCAGTTGCACCAGATGCCAAGCCATCCGACCTGGTGCAGCCGGGTCATATCTTTCCCGTCGCGACCTTGTCCGGAGGCGTCCTGATAAGAACAGGGGCTGCGGAAGCCGGTGTCGACTTGGCTAACTTGGCAGGTTTAACCCCGGCTGCGGTATTTGCAGAGGTATTGGATCCGAATGGTGATCTTGCTGACGCAGCCGCCCTAGTCGACTTTGCCGATAAGCATGATTTGACCGTTGGGCGAGTAACCGACCTTGTTGACTATCGCTTGAATCATTATCGAACCGTTGATTTGATTCGTAGCGGGGTCATCAGCACGCGGCATGGCGACTTCATGCTGTCGGTTTACCAGGAGAGCACGCAAGGCCATGTTCACATGGCCCTGAGCCTCGGTGATATTGCCTCGGATATACCCACGTTGGTGCGTGTGCACACGACTGCATCAATGCGTGATCTCTTGTCGGTAACCTCTGCTGAGCTAACCTCCTGGTCAATTCAGGACAGTCTGAGCCACGTTGCAAGTGAAGGTAGCGGTGTGGTTGTCCTAATCAACAAAGAAGAAACGGATGCGGATTTATTAGCTCAGGTGGACGCTGTGCTGGGCACCAATTTGCCCGATGATTCGCAACAGCGGGGTGTCGGTTACTCGCAGGTAGGGATGGGCGCACAAATTTTGCGTGATTTGAGTGTCGGTAAAATTCGACTTATGGGTGCACCCGTGAAGTACAATGCGCTTGAGGGCTTCGGACTTGAAGTCGTTGAGTTCGTGGAGCCGGGGCTATAGCCTCTGGGCAGTGAGGAGAGAAAGAATGGCGTCAAATACAATTGCCACGACTGAGGGTCAGCTCAGTGGGGTTTCTGGACGGTTTACTCTGGTCGTTGGCCGGTGGAACAGTTTTGTTGTGGAGCACTTGCTAGAGGGCGCGATCGATACCCTCAAGCGTCATGGTGTCAGTGAGGACCAACTACACATCGTCAGAGCACCAGGTGCCTTTGAGATACCTATGGTGTGTCAGGCGGTGGCGAAGCGCGGTGATTGCGATGCCATTATTGCACTTGGTGCAGTAATCCGCGGGGGCACACCACATTTTGAGCACGTCGCTGGCGAGTGTACAAAAGGTATTGCGCAGGTCTCGCTGGACTCTGGGGTTCCCATCGCGTTTGGCGTGCTGACCGTTGATTCGATAGAGCAAGCGATCGAGCGCTCAGGCACAAAAGCGGGCAACAAAGGCGCTGAAGCGGCAATGAGTGCACTTGAGATGGTTAGCCTACTGGGTGCGTTAGAAAACAAATGACATCAATCAATGTGCTCGCCGCGCAACGTCGGCGGGCTCGCCATTTTTGTATCCAAGCACTGTATCAATGGTCAATGACCGGGGCGACAGCTTCATCGATTGAGACAGAGTTTCGCACTGATAATGATTTTACCAACGTCGATACGGAATACTTCAATGAAATGTTGGGCGGTATTACCCGTCGTGCCGACGAGCTTGATGGTATTTTCGCTCCGTTTCTCGATCGCGAGCTTGATGTGCTCGACTGTATCGAGCGTAATCTGCTCCGCCTGGGTACTTTTGAGTTACTCGATCGAATCGATGTGCCCGCTAAGGTCACGCTGAATGAAACGGTTGCACTGGCCAAAAAATTTGGTGCAACGGACTCGTATCGCTATGTGAACGGTGTGCTGGATCAGGTCGGACTGAAGCTCCGCGCGCAAGAACTGGCTGAGCACTGAAGTCGCTGTTGTGGGTGAGTTCGATGTCATCACTCGCTACTTTTCCTCGCTAGGCTCGGGTGAGTTTGTTGATCTTTCGGTAGGTGACGACGGCGCTGCACTGACGGTTCCCTCCAATTCGGAATTGATTGTTTCCACCGATAGCTCGGTTTTGGATACTCATTTTACTGACGATTTATTTCCCGAAGATCTGGGCTACAAAGCGGTGGCGTCTGCTGCCAGTGACCTAGCGGCCATGGGCGCAGATCCGCTGGGTATGACTCTCGCGCTGACAATACCTACGGTGGATGATTTATGGTTGCATGGCCTGTCTCAGGGTCTCGCGCGCGCCCGTCATGAATACCGCTTGCCGCTGGTGGGTGGTGATACCACGCGAGGTCCGTTATCGCTGACACTGACGGTCATGGGGTTTTGTCCTCCACATCAAAAGTTACTGCGAACGGGGGCTAATGTCGGTGACCGAGTGTGTGTGAGTGGTTACCTTGGGGATGCGGCATTTGGACTTGAAGTCATGCAAGGCAAGTATCGCGGATTAGAGATCGACTTTGACGATCAGGATTATCTGGTCTCTCGGTTTACTCATCCAACAGCTCGACTCGATTTAGGGTGTCGGATACGTACCCTCGCATCGAGCTGTATTGATCTTTCAGACGGACTGCTCCGAGATGCGGCTCACGTGGCTAATGCCAGCGGCGTTCGTCTTGCTATTCAGTCAGCCACTATTCCCCTCTCGTCGGCCTTGATCGCCGCCGTGGGCAAGGAGCAAGCACTTCAGTTTGCGCTCAATGGAGGCGAGGACTACGAGCTACTCTTTACCTTGCCCCCTGACGTTGATATTCCCAGCGAGGTTACGGTCATAGGAGTAGTAGACGAGGGGGTGGGCGTTCACTGCGATGTCACGGCGAGGAGCCGAGGGTATGAGCATTTCCACTGAAGGCAGTCGGATACAGTTGTTGATCGCCACATTTTTTGGCGTTGGATTCTCACCGATTGCGCCGGGTACGGTGGGTAGTCTGGCGGCAGTGCCGCTCGCTTTTGGGCTTCTTCAGGTGACGATCGTACCAGCGGCGTTGATGGTGACAGGCCTCTATTTCCTAGGGCTATGGTCCGCGAATCACTTGGAGCGGGTGTCGGGCCAGCACGACGCTCAGATCATCGTGATTGATGAAGTGGTTGGGGTGTGTGTGAGCGCACTGTTGCTCAACTGGTGGTTCCTCGGAGCGATCGATCCTGATGTCATATTACTACTCAGCTTTTTGAGCTTCCGATTCTTCGATGTGTTGAAGCCATGGCCTGTCGGCTGGGTCGATCGTACGATCGGCGGTGGTGTTGGTGTGATGGTAGACGACCTTGTTGCAGCAGTGATGGGCGTATTGGCCGTTGCAGGTGGCTATTACATCCTGCTGTTGTGGACTGCATAAATACAATCACTGTTATGCAACGATGTTGCCCAACTGGTTCAGTTCTGATTCCAGGCAACTGTGGTATGAGCTCAAAACGACCGATGTACCATCAGCTTTCCAAGTTGTTTGAGTTCCAGCGCTGCATCGCCAAACCCATCCAGCGCATCTATGGCCTCGCTTAAAAGCGCTTCCGCGTAGTTGCCTGCGTCTTCAATTCCCATCGAGGCGACATAGGTCGATTTGTGAGCATCGATGTCTTTTCCCGCCGTCTTACCGAGCTCTTGAGAGGTTGCAGTCACGTCGAGGACGTCGTCCATCACTTGAAACGCCAGGCCAATTCGCCGCGCAAACGTACGTAGGGCGGATTGTTGGAGGTCTGTTGCATTTGCGCAAATAGCGCCTGCCAACACAGATGCTTCAATAAGGGCGCCGGTTTTTCGTGAGTGAACTTGGGCTAGTTCCGCTGGCTTGAGTGACTGACCCTCCGCAGCAATATCCATTGCCTGACCACCCACCATGCCATCAAAGCCAACTGAGTTACTGAGTAACTTAATCAGTTGTACTTGCTGTTGGGGACTCAGGTCTGGTGTGTCGACAATCCACTCAAAGGCGAGCGCCTGCAAGCCGTCGCCCACGAGAATGGCGGTGGCTTCGTCGTATGCTTTATGAACTGTAGGCTTACTGCGGCGCAGGTCATCATCGTCCATCGACGGTAAATCATCGTGAATCAGAGAGTAGGTGTGAAGAAACTCGATGGCCTCGCCTGCTCTGACGGCCGAGGGTTGTTCGGAGCCGGCAATCACGGCCGAGGTGACTCGGCACAAACGGCTGCGAAGTTGTTTGCCCGGATTGGACAGCGCGTAGGTCAGTGCCTCATCGAGTCGCGAATCACTGCATTCGATAGGGGAGGACAGTTGTCTACCTGATGCATCCATCTCGGTGTGTCTCTGTCCTAATGCTCTTTATTGTCCGATACGGTTTCTATGCGCTGCTCAGCGAGCTCAAGGGCTTTTTGTGCAGCCTGAGCAATCTTCATTCCGGATTCGTAAACGGCGAGCGCATCCTCAAGTTCGATCGACGGGTCCTCAAGGCGTTTGACCAGCGCTGAGAGTTCGTCGATTTGCTCGCTGAGTTTTTTTTCGTTCGTCTCGTCACTCATAATGCCACCGCAGTTTTCGCTGCGCTGAGGGTACCTTGGTTTTCACCCGCTTTGGACACAATGTCTTTATAACTCAGGCCCGCATCAGAGCGGGTTTCGCCCTGACTGGCATGATCGATAAAGCGGTCATCAATCGCCACATGACGAATCTCGGTAGTCAGGCCTTGCTCAGTCAGACATTCAGCGACTGCACTACCTGCACCACCGGCGACGACATTTTCCTCAACCGTGATCAGCAGGGAATGTGTTTTCGCAAGCTCACAAATGAGTTCGGTGTCGAGTGGTTTTACCCAACGCATATCGGCGACTGTGGCATTGAGCGTCTCGGCTGCCTTTTCTGCTTCGGTCAAGAGCACGCCAAAATTGAGAATCGCAATGTCGCGGCCTTCTCTGACGATAGTGCCTCTGCCAATCTCGACACCCTCGAGTTCGGGTTCAATTCGAACTCCAATACCCTCGCCGCGCGGGTATCTGACCGCTGAGGGCCCCTTATGATTGTAAGCGCTAACTAGCATCTGTCGGCAATCGTTCTCATTACTCGGTGCTGCAATGATGAGGTTGGGTATGCAGCGCATGTAACTCAAATCAAACGCGCCATGATGCGTTGCGCCGTCCTGCCCTACCAGTCCAGCGCGATCAATGGCAAACGTTACGTCTAAATTTTGTAGCGCGACATCGTGGATCAATTGATCATAGCCGCGTTGCAGGAACGTGGAGTAGATGGCCACAACGGGCTTTAAACCATCGCAGGCCATACCTGCTGCAAGCGTCACCGCGTGCTGCTCGGCAATGGCAACGTCGTAGTATCGGTCTGGGTAGCTGGCTGCAAAGTTCACCATGCCCGACCCTTCACACATTGCAGGTGTGATCCCCGCCAAAAGCGGGTCAACTTCGGCGGTATCACACAGCCACTGGCCAAACACATCCTGGTACTTGGGTGGTTTTGGGGCTACGGGCGACGCCTCGTCCACTTCTTTCTTAGGCTCTATTTTGCCGAGCGCATGGTAGCCGATAGGATCTTCCTCAGCGGGTGTGAAGCCCTTGCCCTTAATCGTCCGGATATGAAGGATCTGGGGTCCGTTAAGCGATGAGACGCGCTTAAGTACTTCTACCAACGATGGTAGATCGTGACCGTCGAGTGGTCCTATGTAGTGCCAGCCGAGTTCCTCAAACAGCGTGCCCGGTGCGACCATGCCTTTCATATGCTCTTCGGTGCGCTTGGCCAAATCCCATGCCGGTTTGACATGCTCTAACAGCTTCTTCGATGTTTCTCGTAGGGTCAGGTAGGTTTGAGTTGCCCAAATTCTGGCAAAGTAGCTGGCGAGTCCCCCGGTGTTATGGCCAATAGACATTTGGTTGTCGTTGAGAATGACCAGCATATTAGGCCGCTCGTGCCCAGCGTGCGCGAGTGCTTCGAAGGCCATTCCGCCGGTAATCGCTCCGTCACCAATAACGGCCACGACCTTGCGATTGATGCCTTGCTGCCGTGCCGCGAGCGCCATGCCCATTGCAGCTGAAATGCTGGTGGATGAATGACCCACTCCGAATGTATCGAATTCACTTTCACTGCGTTTTGGGAAGCCGCTTAATCCGCCTTTTTGCCGCATAGACCCCATGCGATTTCTTCGGCCGGTTAGCACTTTATGTGGGTAGCATTGATGACCCACGTCCCAGACTATTCGGTCATCGGGGGTGTTCAACACGTGGTGCAGGGCAACCGTTAACTCCACGACGCCTAAGCCCGCCCCAAAGTGACCACCGGTCGTTGAAACCGAATAGAGAAGAAACTCACGAAGCTCATTTGCGAGCGTTACCAACTCATCGCTACTGAGGGCACCGATCTCCTGACGTGCTGAGTCAATACGGTCTAATACCGGTGTGTGTGGTGCCGCTGTTGGAAGCTGATCAAAATTCATTTTGACACTATACCGGTAAATTATTTTTTACGCTCATTTGACAGTGCAACAAGCCAGTTCGTCAACTTTTCGTAACCCTTCTCGGTGAGCGTATTGCCGTTAGGCCAGAAATAATCTGGGCTCACCTCACCATCATTCTTAGATATCGAACTGTTTGCGCAAGCGCTCCAAAGCCTTGCGCTGGTGTTTCCCGGGTTTTTGAGCTGGCCGTGCAACCGCGCCCCCCGCGGCTTTTCTGGCTTGGGCTTCTCGCTCCCGTTTTTCAATACTATTCGCCGTCTCCTCGTAGAGTTCTCGAGCAATGGGCGCGGGGCCCCGTTGCGCACTCAAGGCGCGCACTACTACCTCTTTTTCATCCCACCCCTGTTTGATGACCAATACCTCTCCAACTGAGATCTCTCGAGACACTTTGACTCGCTGCCCCTCTAAATGAACTTTCCCACCCTCTATGGCCGTCTTGGCAATGGAGCGTGTTTTAAAAAAGCGCGCCGCCCATAGCCACTTGTCCACCCGCAAACGATCCACTAGCGCGGCCCTTTACTGCTAAGACTCGCAGTGAGATGTTCGAAATTATCAATAGCCCAGGAGGACACATGGATTCGTTTAGGTCGCGTGGTGTCGGGGTGGCAAATGGCAATTGATCGCTCGATACCAAAGTCTACAGCCGCTGATAGCACCGAAGGTGAATCATCAAAAAACAGCGTTGATTTCGGACTAAACTTCAAGTCAGCCCGCAATGCGATCCAAAACTTGGGCGACTCTTTAGCGTAGCCCACTGTATGGCTACTGATGGTGCGATCTACCAAATCCGTGATTCCCGTTACTTCGTTTTTAAGGTTCACAATGTCGGGGTGTGCATTGGTGACGATGGTTGATCTCACACCCCGGTGACGCAGAGCATGAAGGAATTCTTTTGCAAAGGGTAACCAGCGTATCCCGGTCGCATAATCTCGCGAGTGGTCGATAATGCTATAGCCGTATTGCTGACTCCAAAAATCAGTCGAGTACCAACTCAGGGTACCAGCAACGCGCTGGAACAGGGGCTCAAATTGTGCAACGGCTTGATCAACACTGATCCGATGGATTGCGGCGTACTTTTCATGAATTCGGTGCCCCCAAAAGTCGTTGTCAAAGGCGAGATCTAACAGGGTGCCGTCCATATCCAACAGTACGTGGTCAACTTGTGTCCAATCTACTGATTCAAGATTTGCTCCGCTGTCGGTCTCTATCTTCATGTGGTGTTAGTCTTCTCTTATGTGGTGGCATCAGTCGAATAACAATGAGAGTTTAAGGGCTTTTCTCGAAGAGCGTGAGGTCGGACTCACTACGCTCATAACATCGCTGTTAACGATTGTGGATGAGGCGGCCACGGTCGCGCGAGGATTTTACGAAAAGGTCGACGAGCTGGAGGTGGTTCGGAAAGGGGACGCTACGCCCCTAACTGACGCCGACACGGCACTTCATGAACTACTCTGTGAGCGGCTGGATGCGCTAATGCTTGGCATACCCATACTCTCGGAGGAATCCGAGGGTGCGGACATAGCAGATCGCTTGAACTGGCCCACGTGCTGGGTGGTGGATCCTCTCGATGGCACTAAAGAATTCATCGAAAAAACTGATCAATTCACCATTAACATTGCACTCGTTTGCGATGGGGTGGCTGAGCTGGGGCTGATCTCCATCCCCTGCCGGAGAGAGCATTGGCTCGGTGTTGTTTACAACGGTGCTGCCGTTTTCACTGAGGGAGAGGGCTTGGTAAGCGGTGCGGTGGTGAAAACACAAAACAGGAAAGACAACCAGCCATTGGTCATGCTCGCGAGCCACAGGCATTCACCTAAGCGGGTTCAAGCGCTTACCGATAGCCTGTCGTCCCACTTCGGCGATGTGGTTCGTCGCAACTCTGGCAGCGCAGTCAAGTTCTGTGATGTGGCAGCCGGAAGTGCCGATGTCTATCCTCGCACCTCAGCTTGCAGCGAATGGGATGTGGCTGCCGGTGATGCCCTGGTCCGTGCGGCTGGTGGTCGCGTTACTAAGTTCAATGGTGACCCGATAAAATACAATCAGCGTCCCTCGTTGTTGGCGGAGTCGTTCATCGCCGGTGGCGACTCCCACATCGACTATGCCGCTATTTTAAGAGAGCCCAGCGCATAGAGCCCCTTGATTTTTGTGACCAGAACAGGAACCGGGGGTCATTGCAGTAAATTGTCGCTTGCTTGAATTGCGACAACATGCGTTGATGGTGAAAGCTGTGCTTGGGGGAGCATGCGCATGATGACGGAGCTTAATCAGCCGGCGGCTAACGAGCCAATGACAGCGGAAATGCGTTTGTCATTGATGATCGAGCGCCATCGGGCTATCGACGAGGAGTTGACAGATCTCCAGGCCCACCCGTGGGGTGATCGGCTACTCATTCAGCGCATGAAAAAGGAAAAATTGCGTTTGCGCGATGGAATTGAGCGCCTGAAAGACGAGCTAATTCCTGATCTGGACGCATAAGGCGTCTGGCGAATCTAGTGCCCCTCGCAACCGAGCAGTATCTGTTTGTTGTCGAGACCGCCTGAAAATCCAGTGAGAGCACCGTTGGCCCCGACGATTCGATGGCAGGGGATAAAGATGGGGATTGGGTTGCGACCCACGGCGCCGCCAACGGCGCGGAACCCTTTTGGCTTTCCTAAGCGCTCTGCAATCTCACGGTATGTAAAGGTCTCGCCCCATCCCACTTTTTGTAATTCGCTCCACACGCTGAGTTGGAAGCCAGTGCCATGTGGTTGCAATGGCACAGAGAAATTGCGCCGCGCTCCGCTGAAGAACTGACTGAGCTCATCGGCAGCGGCGGAGAGGATGGCTACCGTGTGGTTGGATGTGCTGAGTTGCCTGTGAGCGCACTGCCAATTGAGTTCTAGTAGGTGCTTCTCGTCACTCACGAGTTGGAGTACTCCCAGTGGACTCGACACATCTAACGCATGAATGTTCATTGCATCAGTCACGCATCATCAGACATGTGTCGTGTGTGCAAAACCAGTAGCACGAGGCTGAGCGCGAGGAGTGCATACTGTGCCGTCACAAGGAGATTGTTGCTCAGCGTCAAGGGGTGGGTCAAAACAGTAGGCAGACAGATAATGGCGCTCAGCACGAGGCTCAGCCTTTGATAGCCCATAAGGCCAAGCGCTACCAATAAAAACAGAACCCCTCTCGCTGCCTCCGAGAGACTCAGGATATCCAGCGATACAACCCATAACTGACCGATAAGTCCAGCACCAATAGCAACGGCAAAACAAACGGCAACCAGTCTGAGTGTCGTGTACATACAGGTGCGGTACTCCGGACGAAGCTAAAGAAAAACGTTTACCATATGCGGCAACGACGAGCCAGCGAATCTCACGCTTATTCCACTGACCATGACGAAACTAGAATTGAAGAAGCAAGAGGCAGTGCTGCCCGCTAGATTAGCCTCGCTGTTGGATTCTGGCATTCGGCTGGAAGTTGTCGATACGATTGGGTCCACGAATGCCGAATTGAAAGCGCGGGCTGCCAGCTCGCATGAGACCTTGTTTTTGGCACGGGAACAGACTGCCGGGGTTGGACGTCGAGGCAGTCTTTGGCGGAGCCCACCCTCGGGAAATTTATACTTGTCTTACTGTGTTCACTCGCGCCGCCCGCTCAACGAGCTCAGCCTGTGGTCTCTCGGTATCACTGTCGCCGCCGCCGATGCGCTGGAGCGCGAGCTGTCGCTTGACTGCAAGATCAAGTGGCCCAATGACCTCTATCTCGCTGGGATGAAGGTGGGTGGTGTTCTTTTGGAGACCGTTAGTTTGAAGGATGATGGTGTCGCGGTGGTGATTGGGGTAGGTCTCAATATAGCTTCACATCCTGATCCTCAGCTACTGCGGCGGCCAGTCACGTGCCTCAGTAAGCACAGTGAAAGTGCACTTGACCTCTCGATGGTTGTTGATGTGATTGCACCTGCAATCGTTGAACTGTGCCGTTTATCTCACGATGAGCTTCAGGCATTGGTCATGTCGTCTTGGCCGAGGCGTGACTTACTGCTAAACCAGCGAGTGGCGGTGTCTGAGCTGGGTGAGGGCGTTGGCATTGCGCGTGGTCTTTCACCAGACGGCGGTCTGGAGGTAGAGTTCGCCGGTAAACGAAGGACTGTTTATGCCGGTGAGGTTAGTCTAGGTCATGTGGATACTCAGTAGGTACGTTAGTGAGCACTGTTGATATGCGAATCCTAGTGGACGCCGGTAACACCTCGACGAAGTGGCAGTTGCGTCATGGTGGTGATGTGCTGGATGGCGGGCAGGGCGACCTGCGGGATCTTCGTGCCTGGGTGTCGGTGCTCGGTGGCGTGCGTGACTCCGTGGTTGCTGTGTCATGTGTGAGGAATGACGCCTACGCCTTGGAACTCAATGAAGTGTTTGAGTCGGTGAACCCAGACCAGCTTCACTTCGCAGTCAGTTCAGCGGCGTTTGCCGGCGTCCGCAATGCATATGAGGAGCCTTATCGCTTGGGCGTGGATCGATGGCTTGCACTATTGGCTATTAAAGCGCGCGGTGAGGAATCGGCGGTCATTATCGATGTGGGTACTGCGTGCACAATCGATATTATGGACGACGGTCAGCACCTCGGAGGCTACATTTTTCCCGGCATGGCCCTTGCGCGCGATGCGCTGGTGTCGAACACTGACAAAATCCGATTCTCCAAGCACCCTGACCCATCGATATCGCCCGGAACTGACACTGCGGGATGCGTGTTGTCTGGTGTGTGGCTGACGTTATTGGCTACCTGCCAACATGTGATCGACCGATTCCCTGATAGCAAGGTCTATCTTACAGGCGGCTCAGCCAAAGAACTCGGGGCACTCGGGGTCGGGGGTGAGCGTGTCGATGGGCTCGTATTTGATGGGTTGGATTTTTGGTTAAATGGGGCTTGACCTGAGGGCGGCTCTTGACGATCATGTGCGCCCTTTCGGGGTGACCCGCTCACCCAACGTCTAGCTGGCGTAGCTCAGTAGGTAGAGCAGCTGATTTGTAATCAGCCGGTCGGGGGTTCGATTCCTCTCGCCAGCTCCATTTTTTGTTTTAATTTCTTGTGTTTGGCGTCCCGGGTGGTGCTTGACGTCTTGGTATTAAGCAACATTCTTCTCCCAAGCTCAGTCGATTACTGACACCCAATTCTCGGGCTGTCGAGCCGGGGTCTTTGCGATGATGCAGAAGGGAAAACTAAAGCCGCTCGCCTGCATTTCTCAAATCAAGGACAAACGTGGGCTCAAACCGGTATTTTGCGGGTAAAATTTAGTGTTGACACCCTTCCTTGACATCTAGAGAATGTGCGCCCTTCTGGAGGGGTTCCCGAGTGGCCAAAGGGATCAGACTGTAAATCTGACGCGCGAGCTT
>ERZ802830.968-NODE-968-length-28041-cov-8.50125_pt1 | contig 28041 bp, 42 predicted proteins | sample MGYA00345654_ERZ802830 | MGnify/ENA primary metagenome ERZ802830 (study PRJEB30503, sample SAMEA104212375) | marine metagenome | biome: Westerlies Biome; feature: [SRF] surface water layer (ENVO:00010504) within the epipelagic zone...; material: water...
TGTGGTTCGGGCAGTAGAAGTACAACGTGTTAGGAGTAGAGCTATCAACCGTCCACTCTATTATACGGGCTTGGCCGTTGTAGGTAGCGTGGTTGCTAACCCAATCTGCATTGGTTGTGGTAGTGACCGCGAACGAACCTGTCGCTGTCGGATTGCCCAACATAAACGTCATGCCTGTTGAGTAGGGCGTGCCGTTTGAATGCGGCCCACCAGAAACTTCGGAGAGTTGAAGCGGATGGCCGTTGTTTGATGTCGCAAGCTGGTGCAAGCGATATGTGCGCCCACGAACAAAGGTAAGCTCGGTTACGTTAGTTGTAAGGTCATCGTTGACGAACTTGTTTTGACCGCTGATTGATGAAACCGCAATGCCGATTGGCTGGGCCGCGTAGCTCTTAGCTACAGTCCAAGTCACGCCAAGATCAGATGAACTCTGCTTCTCGCCTGTCGATGTGACGATAACCAAGCTCGAACCTTCTGCGCGGATATCAATCACGTTGTCGTATGTGACGCCCGCCGGGAAGTCGAACACGCTGTAGCCAGTGACAGGGAATGGAGCCGCCGCAGTGTACGCTGCATACGCAACCTTGTTTCCTGAGTAAGCGATGTAAAGGTTGCCTTCGTTTACAGTGGAACCCTCAATAGCTGCCGCGCCAATCATGTAACCAGAAATGCCTGTTGGCGGTGACATGGTGTTTGATTGGAACTCAGCCTGAGTTTCTGGCGTGTCATCGTTAGACATATAGTTGAAGCCAGTGGTCGTACCGATGATGAAGCGTTCCTCGGCAGTCTTGACGCCAGCAATCTTGCTGATCGCGCCCAAGCCCCATGTGAAGGCTGAGCCGTAGGCGGCTGCTGTAGAGCGGTAGTCTGCAATAGAGTTTACAACTGAGCCTGCGCCGCCGGGAACACCTTGGACGTAGGACAGAGCAAACGCGCCATCTTGGTTCGTAGCCCAAAGAATGTTGTCCGTAGCCGTCTGCCCGTAGCTTGAAGAAGCCGTAGCTGCCGCACCACCGCTGAAATAATTATCGAATGTGTAGACGCTGCCGTCAGGCGCAGAACGGACATAAAGCTCGCCGCCATTGTAGAATGGGAGCGGGTTTCCCACCGCCGATGGGTTGCTCACTAAGAAGTGATTGCCATCAGCATTTGCTGTTTGAAGGGTCTCAATCTTTTTTCCAGCGATGGGGCTCGATGCCGTGTTCGCGGATACTGGCTCAACAGGTGTGGTCTTTAGAGCGGTCATCATTTTAGATGTACTCTTGCCAATCAAGCCGAGGGTGTTGTCTGTATCAGCCGAGACCCATGTCTTGTTGTAGGCCAAGGGGTCGAGGTAATCCTCAAAATCTCGTGTTTGATATACCTTGTCCGAAACGTACACGTTTACAGTAGCAGCGTTACTACCGTTGTTCAGTACGTTGAGGTTGAATGTCGAGGTACGAGAAGCTGGAACGGTATAGACTACTTCCGTATCCCGCGCGTTTACGACCTTCTTGCCTAATAATCCGTTTGCCATTTTTATTTCTCTCTACGATTGTGACAGGAAAAAGACCTTAGACGGTGACATCTGATAGGCGTTGAGCGCCGATTGGATGCTTGTCTGTAGGCCGTTAAGAGCCGCTTGCTCTGTAAGTGATGCGTTCTGCACCGCCGTAACTTGTGTCGAACCTTCTAGCTGTATCTCGCCAACTTCGGTGTCACCCTGCGCAGTTACAGCATTGATCTGAGTAGTACCCTCAGCGGAAACAGCGCTAAGGTTCGCAGCGCCGTTGAAAATTTCGATCATCCTCGTGAGGTACACAAGGTCCGCGTTAGGTGTGGAAGCACCTAAACCTTGCAAACGGTTCGACAGTTCGTTCGCTAGTGACTGCTGGTCAGCTACACTGATGTTAGGCATTTAGACTACTCCCGTTGAATAGGCTGCCAAACAACTGCGAGATGAGAATGTTCTCACCGATAGTTGTCGGCGTGGTGGCAAAGGCTTGGTTGGCATATGTCAAGGAAAGGTCACGAGCCGCCTCGGCTGCTGTTTGGGCGGCCTCTGATGCGCCCTTCGCTGCTAGTGCAGAGTTCTCGCTCGCAAGGGCGTTCGTCTCTGAAAGAGCGGCAGCATCTTGCTTGACCCCCATGTCTGACAGGGCAGTCGTCTTAAAGTTGTTGAGGTCAGCGAAGAGTTGCGTGAACGAGGCGATTTCGGTTGTTACGCCGTCCTCACCAATTTTAAGGTTCATCTTCTCGGCGCCAGCCGTGTTGTCATATGTAAAGGTGAAGGCGTCTATCTCACCTGTGGCAGCATCAAACAACTTGTTCATAAGGACAGATAGCGCGAGGCCACCCATCTCTGCGTCTTCGAGATACGTGTCGAGAAGCGAAGTGCCTGTGTTAGCACTACGGAAATTTAGCTGTTCACTGGGTACGCGTGTGCGTGCCATTTCTAATCCTCACTTGCCAACTGAGCCAGCTTTGCAATTCGAGATGTGGACATACTCAGTAGGTCTTCTACGTCGTTTACTCGTGCCGTTAGTTGGCCTACGTCTGACTGTCCGCTCTCACGTATGCTTAATAATGCACCGCGAAGTGCGGCCACGTCGTCCCTTAGCGGTTTTATTTCTTCATTTAAAAAAGCGCTGATATACTCGCGCACTACAGGCTGTACTTGGGTAGCCCATACTTTGCTGCTTGGTTGCGTCATTTGCCTGCCCTCATTGGTACTAGGTTGCCCTTCTTGACCTCATCGTCAATCTGACCTTGAGGCTGTACGGATGCACCGCGCGCCTTCTCCGCAATCATCATCTGTTGAGATGGCGTTGGGCCTTCGGCCTGTTGCTCTTTGTTGATCTTGAACTGGTCAAGGTCAGAGACGCCCATGCTACGGATAGCCTCTTCGACTATCTTGCCGGAGTTGTATTCCATAGCTAGGCCAGTGTCGTTGAGCGTGCGAAGCATGTTGATCCATGTCTCGGCATTGCGAGTGGGCTCTAGTGGAAGAGTGCCATCGACGACGAGGTAGTCAATCTCGCCTTGGATGTCTTGGAGATTGAAGTCGAGGTAGCCGTCTTTAATCATATTCTTAACGTCAGTGGCGTTGTCGTTGTCGCCAATGCGGATAGACCCCTCAGGGGAAAAGAAGTCTTGGATGTTCGAGACCATCATGCGCGCCATTGGACGTACTGATGTAGCAGAGATCACACGGCTCAATACGCCGAGACGCTGAGAACCCAATTGGGTGAGGCGCTGAATTTCTGTTGCAGTACGCACGCCGCCTTCGGCGGTAGGCATACCCTGTTGGGCGTCCGATGCAGCAGATAGTCGCTGTTTCATTTCAGACATAGCACCAATGTCGTTCCAGTGGCCGCGTGTTACGTCTGGGACTTGGGCAATGAATACGCCGTCTCCGGGCTTAACACCGGGCATTGTCCGCACGATGCCGTGAGGGTTGCGGTCTACGAGATCGTTGATGGCGACCTGTGTGGGGTCAGCAAAGATCAAGTTGGACAGAGCAGCCTGCACGTTGTCGATGCGGCTGCGAAGCAGCCACGTAGCTATGTCATGTAGCGGCAGCATGAGGTCGTAAAGAGATTGGCCGTAGCTCTTGTGAGCGTCGTGGTAGAGGCCACCTATGACCGTAGGGAATTGACGCCCGTAAGGGTTAAGCTGGGCCCGTATGATTACGCCCTCGTCGAGGACTGTGACGACCATGTAAAGGTGGTCGAGTTGGGGTAGATTAATCTCGTAGCCCGCAAGCCGTATCCAGCATTCGTCTACTACACGGCTGTCGCCCAAGGTGAAGTAGGCGCCGTCACTGCCGCGACGGTTCCGCTCCATAGGATCAATGCTTAATCCGCGTCCGGCTTCTTGATGCCATTTGTGTCCGTCCCACCCACCAGCCGGAGGTGTGAGGCGGTTGCGGAGCGCGGGGAACTCAGTGAGCTTGGGGTACATGCCCGTCTGTAGTAGAGCGTCGTAAGATGAGAAATCAGAGAAGATGATGTACTGCATCCGCTCCCAATCTCCCCACTGGACGCGGGGGTCGTGGAATACGCGACGCGGGTCGAAGTTGGTAATCTCGTTTGTTCGGTTGCTTGCGTTCCAAGTAACTTTCGTTGGCGCGTAGCCATATCTAATGCAGTCAAGAAGGTGTTGTGCAATTCGGGCCTCTCCCGCCGTGCGGCGCATCTGTTGGTGGAGTAGGCGCTCGATGATCTGAGATGACTTGCGAGACCCACGGTTCAAACCTTCGAGTTGGAACATAGGGTTCCGTCCCGTCAGTGCAGCCATGAGGTAAGTTTGTACTGTGTCAGCTATGGCGCGGGTGTCCGCGATTACAGCCTTCTCTTTAAATTTAGTTGCTCCCGGCTTCACGTAAACGTCGTGCGCCCTGTCCGCTTCTGTCCAATGGTCGTAGCGCTTAGAGATGCGGTCGTAGGACATCTGCATTGCAGACTTGACGTAGTTGACTAGGCGTTGCTCCTGATCGTCCGTCAGGCGAGAAGATATGTCCTCATAGGACATAAGCGCGTCAGCGTGCTCACTCAAATCAACAACGATACCGTCGTCGATGGGTGTGAACTCTGCGCGATAATTGGTCATGTTGGCACTCATAGGATCATTTATCCCCCTTCACAGAGCCGCGTCGTCCTTATTCACCCCAACCACTCCATCGAGACCCAGAGGCATTAAGGTCAGACTGTACTGAAAAGAGAGAACTCCTGTCGTCCTTGAAGCCGATTGGTGGCGGGACGTAGTAATCACCATGTGACGGCGTGCGCGCGAGCACGTCGAGACCAATAGACAGAGCGTCAACCATGTCGTCGTGCGTACCTGATGGGAATGTTTGGCACTCGTCGTAGAAAGCGTCGAGCCACGGCGCTTGATCGGGTATGAAGACACGCCCACCCTCAATGAGAGGTAACACAGAAGACAGACGCGTGACCTTATCGCTGCCGACCTTGTAGGGAACGACCGATATGCCGCTCTCACGCCTTAATTCTTGGATAAGCGACTGCCCACTAGCCTTGTCCTCGATATAGATGCCGCGTAGGCCGCGACCACGCCACTGATTGTTCAGCATAATCATGCGACGCTTGAGGTCTGGGAACTCAAACCGCTCGCGGACTGCATCTACGACGTACATATCACCCGTAGCGTCAAGGCCCATCACCATCATTACGGAGTAGTCGCTCGTTTGCTTGGCTTTGAAGGCCGTATCAGCAGCGATAATGAGGGAATTAAAGCGTTCGGGGCGCATGTCAGCCGGGTATGTGCGCCACCAGTGGGACTTAATTAAGTTACCGCCTTGGATGTAGGGGGATTGCTGGTAGAGGCTGGCAAATTCGCGGGGGTTTAGACGTTCGCGGCGCTCTAAGTCGTCAAGGGTGAAGCGTTCGGGCCACAAGGCCGCACGCTCTACCTTGCGGACGTAGCGCTTAGACGGGCTGATCTTTGATGCCTCGTTGGGCGCCAGATATTCCGGGTCGTCTTTGGGTAAAGATGTGCGGCTCGTCTTGCCGTGCTCACCCTTGATCTGCTTTTCCTCGATGGCCGGGAAATTGATGTGAAGCCAGCGCCCCTCTTTCCAATCTTCCGTCTGCATAAGGCGACCCGCCGGGTCGTCGGGATGCCAACGGGTGAGGATAACGATCTGGGCGGGCGGTACGTTGTCTACGTCGGGTTGAAGGCGGGTTGATAGGGCAGAGACGTAGTAGTTCCATATCTTGTTGCGCTGGGTGGCGCTCTCGGCTTCCTCGCGGGACTTGAGCGGGTCATCTAGGAGTAGGAGATTAGCAGCACGTCCAGAAGTTGTACCCCCGACGCCGATGAAATAGGCCGCCCCACCCTGAGTGGTGCGCCACTGATCTACGGCTCGGCTGTCGGCAGACATTTCGAAGTCTGGAAAGATTTGTGAGGTGATGGGCTCGTTGGAAAGGTCTCTGACTTGGCGACCGAAGTCGGTGGCGAGTTGAGAGTTGTAAGATGTGGACATCATAAAGCGCGTCGGCTTCTTCGCCATGAAGTAAGACGGGAATATGACGGAGCCGTAGGTGGATTTGCCGTGGCGCGGCGGCATTGTGATGAGAAGATTGCGGACGTTGACCTTTTCAGTGCGACGGCGCTGGGCCTCGTCGAGCCCGAAGTGGGACGTGAGAGTGTTCTTCTCTAATCTGTCGAGCGCGTCGATCATCTTGAGGTGGAAGTCGGGCAAATCCCAATTTGGGTACTGCATCTTAACGTAGCCGAGGAAACTCTCTTCCGCTTTGCGTAACTTTAAGAGGTGTTTGGCGGCGTCTTGGGGTGTGAGGCTCATTCTTCTTCCTCGTTTACTTCCTCAGCGTCGATGATGTTGGACATTGTAGAGGCGATTGCTTCGAGCTCGGCGCGAGACATCTTCTCAGGGTTGTCAGAGATGTTGTGCTCGTGCTGCACGAAGTTGGCAGTGAGGTCTGGCATGACTTTGTTGAGCATTGTGGCGAATACACGGGCCTGTGTGGGCGACCAGTGCTTTTGGCCCATGACTACTGCGTGAGCTTCTCCCACTTGGTTGTCTACGTTCTCGAATAAGCGGCGGCGTAGCTGCGAAACTTGCTGTGGTGTCAAAGGTTGGGTGTCGTTTTTGCCCAGCCTTGACAGAGCGGTGGAATTTCTTGCTGTTTTCATTGAATTTCATCCTGACGTTTTCAAATTTGCTCAGATTGTTCGGGTAGCCGGAGATGGCAATTGCTGGATTTCGACTTTGGGGGTCGGGGTAGTGCCCCCCGTAGCGGATTTTCGTCACCATCTCGTCACCAATCGCGCTATGATGTTGATTTTGCGCGGATTTCTGTCCCGTAGGAAGGGACTTTGCAGGGTTTCACGTGCGCGGACGTTTTGAGCTTTGCTGAGCTCACGGCTCAAAATTGGGTTCGCATGTCATGTCTGCATGTTACGTGCGCATGTTTCATGCGTCGTCCCGTGCGCCTGCGAAAGTAGGAACCTACTAGGATCAAGTTGTGGTGTCGGCTGTTGCTGACTGCTTCTCGGTTTTCGGGAAGTATCACCGCGCTTTGAAAGGCGCACATGAAAGGACGACACCATGACAAAATTCAACGCACAAGCATACGCATCTGGCCTCACCGTAGCAACCTTCAACGCAGACCTCGACGCAGGCACGATCACGAAGGCGCAGGCCAAGGCCACGGTCGCAGCGAAGCTGAGCCGCGACAGCATGAAGCCTAGCGCACGTAAGCGCTGGACACGCGTGGCCGACATGCTCGAAACCGCCGGAACGATCAACACCCACGTAGCGTTCCGAGGCGCGCAGGCTGACGCGAAGCCCAACGCAGAGCAGCGCGCCATCGCACAGGTCGAGCGTGACGTGAGCGTGTTGGACCGTGCACGTGAGTTGCTGGGCAAGAAAATCCTGAGCAAGGGCGACAAGCGCGAGTTCGACGCGATCCTGACCGCATACGTTCGCGGCTAATCACCCACACACATTGAAGCACATCTCAGAGCCTCGCAACGCGCAAGCGTTGTGGGGCTTTTTTGTGCGCTTCTGCACGTCAACGCATGGAAGGAGACAAACATGCACCCAAGAGAAACACACCCGATCCTAACGCCTGCACACGCCAACGACGACCCCTGCGATACGTGGGAGGGCATTGGCGACATACTACGCCGCGACGAACGCCTCACACGCGTCTTGGAGCAGCAGCACGCCTTGCAGGACTTCTGCGACGCCTACGACGACGCACGTTTCGTCACCACCTACACCCGGTTCGGAGGATAACCCACATGACGTTCACATCCATACAATCGCGGCGCCGCCTTGAGCTACGCGTCGAGATCACCCGCATCATCGCAACTACGTTGGCAGGCTGTTTCGGTGGCCTGCTCATCGCATGGCTCGGCATCAACGCGATCACAGGTTGCGGCGAAGTCACCCGCACCGTGGACGGCACGTACCTCAAAGGCGAGTGCGTGCTCGTGCCTTGGGTCAATCCTGACCTCTACGACCACTACGTCGAATAACCCAACCCAACCCATAAGGAGAACATAATCATGTATTCAATCGTAGAAATTCTACCCGCACATTGGGCATCAGCCATCGTCTACGGCGACGAGACAGGCATGGACGACGCAGACCGCGCATCGTTCAACGCATGGATTGATTGGTTCCAAGCCGAGTGCGGAACGATCATCACGTGCAGCGTGTTCAGCGACGAGCCTCAGTTCGTCAAATATCACGGCGCGACACGTCAAGGCGTGTTGGCCGCCATGTGTCACCAGTACGCGTTCACGACTGACACAAGCGTCAACGAAGCAGCATAGCCGCATCGGTGTCGAGCGTTGAGGCGCTCGCATCCCATGCGACTGAACGCATGACAACCCAGACATTAAGGAGAATTACATATGTCTACTAACGCACTTATCTACATCGTCGAGCAAGGCGATGTCATCGACCGCCCTGACAAAACATACGCAATCTACAAGCATTGGGATGGATACCCGTCAGGTGTGCAGTCCATGATCGAGGACGCCTTGAAGATTGCTTGGCCCCTGCCACGCTTCGAGGTGGACGAGTTCGCAGCGTCGTTCGTTGCCGCCAACAAGAAAGGCAGCGGCGACGTGAGGCTCATGCACCCATACGACGCAAGCAACACGTGGTTCGATTTCGTCTACGTCATTCGCCACAGGGAGGGCAGCGACAAGCTCAACGTAACCGTCGGTCACTGCACAGGCTACGACGAGTTGGATCGCAACAAGTTCGAGATGAGGTGGATAGGCTACCACGACCGTGTGGCAGAAGCATACGCAGACGAAGGTGCATATGCAAAGACAGGAGACGCAGCATGAGCGATCAACATCGAAATGGGGATTGGTGTTTCACGCGGATGCCTGACGCCCACGGCAACTATGTCGATTACGATATGCACAGGCATTGTTTTCACGACGTAAGGCTCACATGGGATCAGGAGGATGATGCTTGGTACGCCTTGCTGCGTGTATCGTTGCGATCCGACGGACCATACGGCGACTTTGGAACAGAGCGCCTACTACCCGACGCCATTGTGCAAAAACTACGAAAAATCGTGACCGAGGGCAACGCAGGAGACGCAGCATGACACATTCAGCAAGCTACTACGACGGCGATCACGTTGGCATGTGGAGAACAGGCCAATGCCCGATCATCGAAAAGGTTTTGGCTGTCGTAACATACGATCAGAGACACAACGCCTACATCATCGAAGAAGCCGACAAGTACGACTTCCAAGAGTGGGTGTGCGGCGAGTGGTTCGAGGATTACGAGCTCGAAAGCGACGAGCCTGTTGAGTTCCTCGAACACAACGGCGTGGATGTAAAATTCATTAACTTAGGAGACGTAGCATGAAAATTTACGTTGGCTACCTCAAGGCTTATCACGCTGACCTTGAGTATCAATTCAAGCAAGACGGCTTTGAGTACATGAACCAAGCGTCTTGCGGTACTCAATACCATGAGACGGACGAGGATGCTCAGAAGTATTTGGCAGACCTCGCTGACTTTATCGCAAAGGAGGAAGCGTGATGGCCAAGGTAACTATAACAGCAACACGCACTATCGAACAAACAAAGACAGTGGAAGTCAAGGTTCGCATTGGAGATGTGAAGGAGTGGATGAAGGAAGAGTATGGTTCACTAGTAAAGTGTGGGTATGAATGGAATGATCAGCAGATACTTGAGGAATACTTCCAAGCTCACGAAGACCTTACCTACATTCTAGGCGAGACAAAGGGGAACGTGGATGAAAGCTCAGATGATTGGGAAGTTCAACTAGCGGAGGAAGCGTGATGAAAAAGTACAGGGTCGTAGTTGAGCAAAGAAACGTGTTCTACGAAGAAGCCGAAACAGCAGATGAGGCACGGCGCATCGCTGTAGAAGATCGCATCTGGGATGACCACCAAGACGGCTTTAGGCGCGCAAAGGATACTTACGATTTTGAAATTACTGTGGAGGAAGACGTAGCATGACTAAAGAAAACTATTACGATTTGTGCGAAATCGTACAATCACTAGCTGCTGTTCAATTCAGCAGTCAAGAGCAGTACGCACAAGTGATCTTTGAAATATTCAAAACGTATGCGGAAGCCCACTTGAGCTTGGACGACCCAAACTAAAAACCCCTCTCGTGCGGGCGCGCGAAAGAACAAAAGTTCTAGGATAAAAACTGATTGCTCCGAATGGTTTACTGTTCGGGGCTTTTTTGTGCTGTTCATAGCACACTTGACACAACGATGGTTGTGTCGTAAACGCAACTAATCTAATAAGGAAAACTCACAAATGACCATCACTATTCAAAACGTATTAGACAATAACGAAACCCGTGACGCCAAGCGCATCTTGCGCAAGGCCGTCATTGCCGCCGTCGATGCAGGCGGCGCAGTGGCATTGAACGCTGTCAACGATTGCGTTGAAGCGGCTACGCAAAGCCGCCTTGTGAACGATGAAAGCCACCCATGCACACGCAAGATTGCGAGCGTGACGTTCAATCAAATCTTGGATCGCATGAACGTTGAGGCGCTGACAATCGTGCTTAACGCCGAAAGCCTAGCTCTGGAAACCAAAACCAGAGGCAGCAACGGCGGCATCAGGTACATGGAGCAAGCGTTCATCAACGAGGACAGCGCGGATATCTGGCCCTTCGAGGATGCGGGCTGGTCAGAAACGCTGAAATCGAAAGACGTTACGGACCTCACGGGTTGGCTGGACGTACAAGAAGTCGTACTGGACGACGACGTAGGGGCTGTCGATGACGAGTTCGAGGCGTTGTTCCCAAGCAAGGCAAGCAATTGGGACGAGGACTTGTTGACGATTGCCAACATGGCAGCGGCGCGTGCAACCAACGGTGACGTAGAGAGCATCTACGATATGTACAGCACGGTCGGCTCGTTGACAGAGAAGATCGAAGAACTCAAGTCACGCCCATCTACGGCAGCACCTCAGGAAGTACACGCCACAGGTGACATCCCAAACGGTAGCCCACGTAGGGCGATAGCAAGCGACGTGTTTGGTATCAGCGATCCGCTGCTGAACTTCGAGATCACGGTGTACGATTGGGATGGGCCCAACCCGCTCGTGCCTAGCAAGATGCCGTGGTTCAAGTTCGACGTAGACGTGTTGGCCGATGCGTTGTGGGCTCGTGAACGTAAGCAAAACGCATGGTTTGTCGGTCACACGGGCACAGGCAAGTCAACGAACGTCGAACAGATATGCGCCTACACGGGCAATATGTTTCAGCGAGTGAACTTCGACAGCGACATCACCCGCTTGGAATTTGTTGGCAAGGTGGACGTAACGACGGACGATGATGGTGCACAGGTGACGACGTTTACGGATGGCATATTGCCCATCGCAATGCAGATGCCTTGCATCCTGATGCTCGACGAGGCCGATGCAGTGCGTGGTGATATTGCCTACGTGTTGCAGCCCGTGCTTGAGGGCAAGTCGTTGCGCTTGTTAGAGGATGGTGGCCGTATGGTTCACCCGCATCCTGAGTTCTGCATCATGGCGACAGCCAACACGGTGGGTGCGGGCGACAACACGGGCATGTATAGCGCAGCCGTGAAGATGCAGAGTAAGGCGGCGATGAACCGCTACAACATCTTCATCAACGTGGGCTACATGGAAACGTCCGACGAGATGGACGTGATATGTAAGGTCGTGCCCAACGTTCACGCGGATACGATCACCCACCTTTCGAACTTCGTGGAAAAGTACAGGCACGCGATGGACATTGGTGAGATCACGTCACCGATAAGCCCACGTAATACGATTACGATTGCGCAGTACACGACGGACTTCGAGAAGCGCATAGGTGTGGACAGCGCGTTCAAGCGTGCGCTTGAGCGCAACCTATTCAACAGCATGGACGAAGGCGAACGAGCGATAGCCGTAGGCATTGCTGATCGCGTCATCGCTTAATTGAAACTCACATAGGAAAAATCAAATGTTTAACAACAACAACCCAATCGCATTGCAAAAAGAACTTGAAGGCTTGTCGAAAGTGATGGGCCGCAAGGATATTCAAACCACGTTTCAAGGTGATGGCGCGTGGGCTGATGGCAGTAAAGTCAACATTCCTGAGATGGACGTTGATGCGCAGCTATCACCCGACGAGATGGCGGCGCTTCGTGGCTACCACGTGCACGAGGTCGCACACATAACCGAGACAGACTACGACGTGTGGCGTGGCAAGAAGAGCGTGACCAAGGAGAAGCGGGCGACGTGGAACGCGATGGAAGATGTGTTCATTGAGCGCAAAGCACAGGAGCAATACGCCGGAGCGCGTAGAAACCTAGAGGCTACGTGCAACACAGTGCTCGGACGTGAGAACGCAATCGACAGTGAGCTACGTGCACTAGGTGAAGACCCGTATGCGAAGTGGTGGGAAAGCATAGACTACGCAGCGTTGCAGTTGGCGCGTCAGCGCATGGGTTACGAGAGCCCAGCGCTTGACGAGTACGTCAGCAATCTACCCGCCAAGTTGCGGAAGGAAGCCGAGAAGTTCGTGGGCGATGCGCTAAGCGCCGACAGCACCGAGGACACGTTCAAGCTGGCGACAAAGATCAGGCGGCGCATAGGCAAGCTGAGCAAGGATAACGAAAGCGACGATGGCTCAAGCGGCAGCAGTCAGCAACAGCAGCAAGGCCAACAATCAGGTGATGCTCAAGGACAAGGCCAAGGCAAGTCGCAAGAGCAAGGCGACGAGCAGGGCCAAGGCGATGCGCAGGGCCAAGGTGATGAAGGTGATGATGCTGCGCAGCAGGGGCAGCAGGGGCAGCAGGAAGGCACGTCCACGCAAGATCGGATGGAGCGCGCCAACAACGTGGCCGAGGAAATCAGCGGCAATCATCGCACGCACGCCATAGGTAACATGGATCGACACATGGCAAAGACGTTCGTGGGTTACATGGAGTACCACAATTACATCTGTGAACAGGTAGAGTTGCACCCAAAGTTGAAGGACATATCAAAATCCTGTCTCATAAGTTGGTCAATGCCAGCGTGGCACATGGATTATGCTGAATTACTTGAGATGATGTCGGGCGACACGTCCGCGCGTCAGTATTCGGCTAGGCTTGCCCGCCTGTTGCTGGCACGTGAGGACAAACGCTTTGTCGGTGGTCAGTTGGATGGCCGCGTAGACAGACGTAGGCTTGCGCAGTTGGTCGCGGGTCAACGTAATGTGTTCACCCATCAAGAAACTTTGCGCACCGATGATACGATTGTGACGGTGGCCGTTGATAGTAGCGGCTCGAGGGAAGTGTATAAGACCCGCAAGGCTCTGGCGCGACTGAACGAGTGCTTGGGCAAGGCCAACGTGGATTATGAAATCCTAAGTTGGACGGGCTACAACCGTGCTTTTATGAACCGGACTTGGGGCGCAACGACGTGCCCATTCAATTCGAACGGATTGGTCGAGTTGAAGAACACCACACAGCGCGGCAACAACCCACAGGTTCGCAAGAACATTGCCAATTTCCTAGAGCAAGACGGATGGACGCCGACGTTCGCAGCTATGCAAGCGGTGGCCCATCGCAGTGTGAAGCAGAGCCAAACACGTCGCATCGTTTTGTTTTTGACTGACGGTGATCCAGATGGAGAGCAACTTGAGCAGCTCGAAGTCGGCAAGGTCGTGCGTGCCATGACCGAGGTGGGCATCGAGACCATCGGCGTTGGAATTGGCGAGTACCTGAGCCAGCGAGGCATGGGTCGGATGTTTGGCGACAGCAAGATTGAAGTCAGCGACGAGGGCCAGTTGGGCGTGAGCTTGCTAGGTCAGATCGAGAAGATGTTGGTCGGACGCTCGCATGAAGCTGCCTGAGTTCAACGAGCGAACCAACCCAACAGTGTGCACCCATTGGCGTAGGCTTTGGCCGCGTCGAAGGGGCGCCTTTTGGTGGTACGTCGGATGCGTAGTGAAGGTACGACGCGTCCGGCACAACGACGTAGATAAAATCAAAGAGGTGTGTCGGCTCGTAGATCAGGCTTACCCGCAATACAGGAAGGAGAAACTAAACGATGTTAATGAGTGCATCAGTATGCCTCGCCCTCAACGTGTACTTCGAGGCACGTAGTGAAAATATAGATGGGCAGTTGGCAGTCGCAGAGGTCACGCTTAATCGCGTGGCCGACAAAAGTTTTCCAAACAACGTGTGTGATGTTGTTTGGGATAAGGGGCAGTTCTCTTGGACCAACGACGGCAAATCAGATCGTCCAAGAGAAGCGCAAGCGTGGGCTACAGCGAAGGCAATCGCTGAGCAAACGTTGAAGCAGCAAGAGAATGAACTCTTACAAGATGACGTTCTCTTTTATCACGCGACGTATTGCAACCCGTATTGGTCGAAAGACTTTTACCTGACGGGTCGCATTGGGTCGCATCTTTTTTACTCAAGGAGCAAGCCACTTGGAAATTCATAATAAAGCAATGCGAAAGCAGATCGAAACGATGAACGCGTTGCGTCGGATTGAGGTTAAAATCGAGAACATGAAGATGGAATTCAAAGCTACGGGCCACCCGCGCAAGTATGACATGGACGAATTGTTGTCGTTGGTCGAGGTGGTGAGCCGTAACATGAGAGGCAAAGTGCAATGATACGTGACAAGGTTACGAGGGAAATACTTACGCCCAACAAGTTGGATGATTTCAATCACGAGGATGTGCTACGTGAGAAGATGCTCGCCTTCGAGCGAGCACAGGTCAAGAAGAAGCTGAGGCCGCCGCTGCCTGTGGACGTGAGGATAGCCGCGCGAAACGTGCGGCACCGCGTAGCTAAGGCGGAGAGAGCGGACAGGTTCCGAGAAATTCTTGACGTAATGAAGGACATCGAGGTTCTGAACGCGTCGGAGATTGCGGAGCGCATGGATTGCAACGCGCACAAGTTGACCAACCATCTCGCCATGTTGTGCGGGCAAGGCTATCTGCACAAGATCGAGACCAAAGGTGATAGTAAAATTGTTTACGCGTACATCAAGACAGGAAAAGTTTTTGATGGAAGAAGCTGAAATAAAATACGTTCGCAAACGTCTTTACGTGACGGAGAAGGCGCCCGCACTCAGCGTAGACAGCGATGGCTACGTGCGGTGCGGGATCAAAGGCGACATGAGCGACAGCGATATGCTAGTGCTTGGCCTTGTGTTGTCGTTGAAAAATAAAGAATGGAAGGACGCGCTACTTGAGCGCGTTCGTTCCAAGTTCGTAGGGGCTACGACCACTACGTCTAAGATCACCCGCTCTTTTGAATTGCTCAAAGGTGATTGAGTTGATTGGCGGCGCCCCAAGACGTTGAGCTTGGGGCAAGCCAGCCGCGGACGCGGTTCAGGAATAACGTTCGAACCGTTTTGATGGGTCTATCATGTACCCGTCGTAAAAATATTTAGGTGTTTCCGTCTCTTCATTCTCGTCTTGAAAGTGAATTTCATTTTGCTGCACCGTTACGTTCCAGAGGCACGGGCTTTTGCCGTGGGTCAGAGAGTAAAGGTAGTCTGCGACGTGATCGTAAGTCTTTTCGCAGCCTTCGAGACCCAAGTCGTGTATGAGTTGAGTGGGCGTGAACATTGGTGTGCTGTCGCACAACGCTTCGATGCTTTCCCACCGCTCTTCGAGTGATAGTTTATGCCACGGCGTTGGTTCGTCGTCCTCGTAGTTGGCATCGTGATCCTGTGGTGTCACCGATGTAGAGGATGTGGGAGTTGCGATTACGTCTATCACGGTGAAGGTGCATGAGCCCTCGTAGTCTTTGTGGTTTCGACGCACGCGTGCTTGAAACAAATCACCTATGGATAAGTTATAGGCTTTTGTTAAGTTTTTAGGGACGTAAGCGTCGCCATGTTCGGTCACGACAAAGGATGCGCCTGTTCCAATGACGTTAGTTACTACTGCCTCACCTTCAAAATATAATGGTTGTACGTTCATTTTTTTAGTTGCTTTCTGTGTGGCACACACCCATTACAAGGTGTGTGCGTTACGTTGAGGGCATACGCCCGATTACACGTAAGACACAACTAATGGTGCTGTAGGGGGGGATCGAACCCCCGACCTCACCCTTACCAAGGGTGTGCTCTACCACTGAGCTACTGCGGCCTATGTATATAACGTTATGTTTTTTAACGTTAATGTTACAAGTTGTGCCTAGTTGTGTCTTACTTATCTGTGGCTGTCACCGCTAGTTGAGTGCGGAGATGGCCTTGATGTGATCGTCATACGTTGTGTTCATGTAACGCATGACCATCTTGAGATCGGTGTGACCTAGAAGGTAGCCGATCACACTAGCTGGTGCGCCTTTGCGCGCAAGCGTAGTGGCGAAGGTGTGACGTAAGGCGTACATGCCCTTGTCACATTTGGGTAGGACGCGCTCTCGTGCCTCTCGAAAGTATGATGGCAGCGTCCAGTGATGTTTTATTGGTTGCCCGTTTAGCTTGAATACATGCCCCTCGAATTGAGGGGATGCAGTAGGGATAGCGGCTAGAGCTTTCTCGTGCAACGGAATAATCCGTTCGCGTGTTTTGCCGCTGCGCCCTTTGATCGACCGAAGCACGACCTTGTTGTTCTCAAAGTCTATGTCCTCGTAGAGAAGACCCACCGCTTCAACAGGGCGACAGCCTGTGTAGCGCAAGAAGATGCAGATGCGGTGCACGTCAGGATGCAAGGCAGGAAATAGTATATCCATCTCTTCGTCCGTAAATGTGTCGTGCTTGTGCGGGTCTTCTGGCGGCTTGACTACCTTGATGTAGTCGCGCTCGTTACGTGCCGCCGAAAAGTTTAGGATCGACTGTAGCGTGTTGAGCTCACGACGGATCGTTGAGTTGCTGTTGCCCTTGGAAAGGTGCACCTGTTCGATGAAGTCGTCGATCTCGCTCTCGGTTATGTACTTAACTTGCATGTCACCGAAGTAGTCGATTAGTTTTTCAACGGCGCCCAAGGTAGTGCGACCGCTGCCCGTTCGTGGCGAACGTGCGAAGTTGCGGGCGACCGTTGAGAATAGAACCTTGCGTGAACCAACAGGATCGCTGAGCTTGATCGTTCCGTTGATGACGCCAAGCTCAAATTCATTGAGGCGAGTACGCGCAATCGTTCTGTCTTTGGTTTCAAGACTACGGCGCACGCGCTTGCCTGATACACTTCCCTCGGCGTAGAAGACTTTAGAGCGGTCGTCGCGTGTGCTTAAAGAAAATATTGGCATTAGCCTTCCTTTCTTGTCGGTGCGTAGAGGGGATAGTATTGATCCTCGACGTTGGGTTGAAGTTGAGAGGCCCATGTCAGGGGGATGCCGCCAGATAGACGTTCGTATTCGGACGGGTCTATGTTGGCGAAGATGTCGTGTGCAACAGTAGCGGCTTGCGCTCTGTTTTTGACGCCCATCTGCTTGCATATGGACCGCACGTGTTGCTTCACCGTATTTTCTGCGACGTTGAGGACTTGCGCGATGTCTTGGTTTCGCAGTCCGCATTCTACAAGTTGGAGTGCGCAGTGTTGCTTGACTGTCATTCCTCGTAGCAGGGCGATCTCGCCAGTGCTTACGCTTGTTACATTGTTGGATGCTCCGTTATTGTTATTTGTATTCATTATATGGTTAAGGATTAAGTCCACCTTTGCATCCAGCCGGGCGATCTCATATCGCAAGCTGTCGTTGTTCATTGTGTCTCCATTTCGGTTATTGATTTGATTGTAAGCGTCATTGCTAACGGGACTATAGTTGCGTATCCGCATCGGTGATGTCAAGGGGAGTTGTGTATTTTTGACCATTATTGTCTGCCTCTTTTGTGTAAAGCGATGTTATTTAACGCTTTTATATCAGAGAAAAATACAAGGGATGTGTAGATTAAACAACGTAAAGTAGTTTAGCGGGTCGCTGCCAAGCTACTTGGTCGTGCTTTGTAAAAGTTTTATTGCGCCTTGGATGTTCGCGAAACCAAGATGATCGGAAGTCTTCGACACCCATTCCGCGTAATCAATGTATGCTTCCTGCATCAAAACAGTCGAGTACATGGTTCTGTGGGCGCGTTCATCCCTGTCCACGATTATCCATTCGTTCTTTTCACATTCTTGGACCATCGTATCGACCGCGTTTCTCGATGCGCCAAGCTGATTGGCCACGTAACTTGGCGTAATGGGCTCATCGTCCATAGATGCGATGATGCAATACAGACAAAAAGAACGACGGTTTATGGTGGACCGAACGTAGTTCAGTAAAGGTTCGTGCTCAGGGGAATGCGGCCTAGAAAAATTAGTAGAAGCTACCTCTAGGTCTAGTAGCTTGCGAGCGTATGCACGCACTAGCTTTTGTCCTTCTGGCAATATGTATGCCTCCCATAAGGCAGGCGTACTATGTATGGTGTAGTATTACAAGTCTGCGTCGCATACGCGCTCGAAAGTTTCGTTCGACACCATTATGTCGGAGAGTAGGCCGCGATCATTTTCGATCAGCCAATCAATCGTTCGCTCGCTTTCGAAGAACAGTGGGCTCGTGATGTCGCAGTAGCTATCGCCACTAATCTTTGCGCACCCACTTGTTAGCACGGTCAGCGAGAGAAGTGTCATTGAGAGTGTCGATTTCATCGTCTACGTCCTTGTGTATTTGAAGGTTATCCAATCGCTTTTCGTCGATCTTTCGTCTGATCTTATCTTGCCCGCGCGCGATGCCAGCGGAGTAGATGCCAAGCAGCGAGAGCGCGAATGTGGCAACGACCAAACCGTAAAGTTGTAATTTGTTTATTCCGAACATCTTTTAAGCCCCCAAACCTACGCGCATGTTCACGCATCTAACAAAAGTTTTTCCATGTGGCGGTGCGGTTGCATTCAGCCTTGTGACAAGCTGACTGCGACTGACCTCGCACGTGCGCTTGTCTTTATAAATGATTTGATCGCTGCCAACTCTGTGCGCATCTGGTACAAGAAATAGTACAACAATAACCCACATCTACCGCCACCCACTAGCCCAAGCTGCAAGGCGCTCCTTCATAATGTAGAGGCCGAGAAGAATTGTTATGCCCGCGAAGCCAAGCACGATGTACTGCGCCGTAGTGTCGAGCGATGAAAGGGAGGCAACGGCAGAGCCAGCCGAAGCAGCTACGGTTGCGGCTGAGGCTTTGACCGTCTTTGATTGGACCGGGGCTGTGCGCTCTACGGCCCGGTTGCGAGACAAGTCTTCGCCGCCCAACCATTTTTGTACGCGGGAGCCCGGGCAGGCTTTAGAACTTACTCTGTTGTGGCCGATCACCTTTTTGAGGGGGATGCCGTACTGGCCGCGTAGATCAGAGACGAGCTTGTATAGCGCAGCCAATTGCTCAGCAGTGTAGTGTTCGGTAGCTAAGTCGTCGGCGTCGGAACCGAAGCCACCGATGAGACAGATGCCGATGTCAGAGTTGTGGCCCTTTGCGTGAGCGCCACTGTCACCGAGGGGTCGCCCTTGAACGATGTCGCCTGTTCGGGATACGACGTAGTGGTAGCCGATCATCCGCCATTTTCTTTCTTCCCGATGCCAGCGGTCGATCTCTTTCATCTGTTCGGTTGCGCTGTTCCTAGTCATCCACTCTGGGCGGGTAGCGCTGCAATGGACAATGATGCCCTTGTGCTCGACGGTCATAGGTTAAATTCCTTTTTGATGGACGCGGACTGTGCGTCCGTGGTGAAACGTATTGGGTCCACTTTATATGTTGACGGGGGGATGTCGTCCCATGTGCACGCGAGGCACAGCTTGATGTCCATTGCGACGAGCACGTAGATGCCGTTGTATGGATGCTTCGTTCTCGTCGCACCAACCTTGAAGTTGTAGCGAGTAGTGTACCTGTCTTTTGGAAGTAATGCTTTAGACGCAGACTTAACTTGCACTCGTATCAAATGGCCGCTTGGGTGCGAGCACCACAGGTCGTCGCCCGGTAGGTCTACGTGCGTGGTGCGTAGGCCATGCTGTTCGAGCGTGAACGCAGCTAGAAACTCTCCCGCTCGTCCTCGATAAATATTTTCGCTGGGGTTCACTTGCTGCGCAACAAGTTTTCTAAGTGATTGATGGTCACTTGGGCGGCTGATAAGTCTGCGCGTAGACGACCAATCTCCTGTAGTAGTTCTTCTATTTGCTCAGTCTTTTGATCTAGTCTGTCGGATAGGCGAGATACTTGATGCTTCAATGTATCTTGGTATTCGGCGCTTGCTTCACGTTTGTTTTTCTCCCGCATAGAAATGAAGGACCAGAAGCCAGCGCTGCCCACGAGAGCTACGGCTAATGTGATTATGTGTTCTAGGCCCATCATTTTTACTTCCTCAACCAAATACGCTTAACGTGGCAGCGAACCCCCTTAGGGGTTCGAGGTCACACAACTTCGTCTGCCAACCAAGCAGCACCCCAGAACATGAGAGCCGCACCGCAAATAAAAATTATGACGCCAGCGCCGATACCCAACCTCATAAAAAGTTTGTCACGTCGATCCGCTTCGTCCTCAAGTGCTTTGCGCTTGCGAACACGGGCGGCAGCCTGTTCTTTTACTACTAAGTCCCACATGCCCGGTGGCCCAAAAAGTCTGCACGTAGACTTGAGATCGTCTTGCGCTTTCTTGTGAGCCATCTTAGCCGATGCAATCTCGTAGCCCTCTGCCTCTGAGGACGTGAGCCGTCCTAGAAACCCTTTGTGCTTGCCGCTTTCGGCTAAGTTTATCTGCGCCTCTAAGTCAGCCAGCCTTCCGAAGGCAGGCAAAATACCGTGTACGTCTTTACCCGCCTTTACAGCAGACGAAATACTAGATGAGATTTTTGTTACCGCCCCCGCCAGTGCGAGGACTTCCACGATAGCCATAATTTTAATACGTCCAATTATGAGTGAGGGTTTGTTTCTGAACGTAATAGTGAGTGTGCAATTTACATTTAATCTTACTTGGGCAACGCGTCGTCCCTCATGTGCGCCGTAGCCTTCAAGTAAGCGCCGTACATGAGCTCCCAATCTTTTAGACGCATGACTACGAGGCTGTCCTCAATGGTCTCCCGGCTGCGCCTTGTGATGACAACGGGAATTTCCGGGGCGTGCGTTTGAATTATGTTGCGCTCGGCTTGGGCCATAGCATCTCGAAAGTTAAGTCGCTCTACGCGCTTGGCTTCGATAAAAATTTCTGGCGTACCCAACAGGTCGGCGCCGCCCACCCCGATGCCGATGCGGCCACCACCCGACAGAGGCGCACGACTACAACGTTCTTCTTTGTAGATGCGCTCGTTGAAATACTTAGCTAGGTCACGCTCGTATGCGTCGCCCTTTGCCTTTTGCGGATTGCCCATATACTCGCCCCTAAGTGTGATCGTGTTTGATTTTTGGTGGTGAATTTGTGGCTGCCAGCACATGAGCTCAGGTCAAAAAAATCATCGTCCTCTTCGCGCTCGTGGCAAGTGTTGCATCTGTATTGGAACTTTGGACGTAGCTTTGTGCATCCACAGTTTTGGCAGGGGCGAGACCATGTAGGTATCGCCGCGCGCGATTGGTATTTTGCACCGGGAAAGAACTGCAAGTCTCTGCGCATGAGTATGCGCTTGAGGGTGTCTACGCAGCAGCCGATCTTGTCTGCCAACTCTTGATGACTGTAGAGGTGGTGACTTTTCGCCAACCATTCCTCTTGTTCATCGCTCAAAGAAATCTTTTTTGCCAACTTCGATGCCCTGTTTTAAGGGGAATGTATCAAAGTTGCTTACGAGACACAACGAAAACACCACCTTTAGTATTGACATTTTTGTCGAAGACGATAAACTCGCTAAAGCGTAGTTGACGAAGGCGAACGAAGCAACCAATGGAATTGGTGGCTTCGTGAAGACAGAGAAGACGTTAAGCGCGACGCGAGTTTATCGAAAGTTCTACGTCAAAAAAAGTTTAATCTACGGCTTGTTTTAGTTGTCTACGTGTTGCATGATGAAAGCATCAAGGTTCTCCTCCCATACTAACTTTGGTAAACTCCCCCCGCCGCTAGGTATTAACTACGGCGGGGGCTTTTTTATTTCATCGCAGCTATTCTGGCGCCGTGATCCATCGCTCGTATAGGAGCGGTCCACTCCTTCACAACGCTAAGAGGCTTGTTCACTTTGCTCGATGTGCAAATCTCCATGTCGCTCAGCGCCGCCCTTGTCACTCCATCCGCATCAACCCATTCGCGCGCAAGTGTGCACGCCAATTGCTTCGGCGTTTGCTTGGAGACTATGCGTAAGTCCTCGGTCTCTTTGTGTCCTGAGAAACCCAGATACATGACAGGCTCGTGCATGTCTGTGTACTCACGCACCTTTCCGTAGCGTAACTCGGTGCAGACCTCGATGCGTTCGTCGTTGGTGATGATCGGGGGGCTGCTCAACGCCGACATGGGTATGTCGAACAAGTCACCGTCATACAGCCCTGCCTTTGCTTGGGCCGTAGCCTTATCGGCAAAGACTTGAGTTATCTTTATCTGTGTTTCCAACACGGTCAACTGATTGGAACTTCCAGCCTCTCGCCCAGAGCTACCCGTGCTTTCGCTTGGCTTGTTCGAGTGGTGGACTAGGATGACTGTGATGCCAACGTTGCGCAGCTTTAGGCATAGCTGATTGATACCCGACCACTCTTCGCTTGAGTTTTCTTCGAGCCCCGGAAACGCAGACCGTATTGTGTCGATCACTATTATGTCTGGTCGCGTGTACGCGATCCATCTTTGTAGTAGAGCTCGACCTTCTTGCGTGCGAAGGTTCATCTCGTCCTCTTCATCGAAGGGAGCGAAGATTGTAAAACGATCACCAGCGTCACCGAACGAACTCATGCACCGCTTTAGAAACTTGGTTACGTTCGTGCGGCTGTTCTCGTAGTCGCAATACAAAACTCGCGGTACATCATGTAGCTCGAATGGGCCGAACCTGTCGTTGCCCGCCGCTGCTGAATACAATAGGTGGCGAGTGAACATGCTCTTGCCGTGCCCGCTGTAGCCGTGCACTTGGCATATCGTTCCAGACGTAGGGATGAATGGTTCGACAAAGTATCGAACTTCGCCCGCCTCGTCCTCAAGCCTTTGGATGTCACGCGTTGTGATGCCTCGTAACTTCTTTTGTTCTTCCTCTTCTTTCTCAGGCTCAAGTCTATCGGGGTGGTTCTTCGCTTCCATTCCCTCGACGCGCTGGCACATTTGCTCGACCTTCTTAATACTGATCGGCGTAGAGTAAAACTGATCCATGAAATCCGTAGCATTGCTTACAAGCTCGCTGCCCCGTAACCCTTGGGCAGCGGCCTCCGATATACATTTCCACAGACGATCATCACGCGCATTACCGCCGCCTTCTGCAAGACGACCGTGTTTGCTTACAAGATCAGCCGTAGACTTCCAGATCGACTGATGAATAGACACATGCTCTAGGCTCATTCCCTCGAACTTGAACTCATTGAAGTCTACTACGTTGCTTGCTTGCGGGCGAACCAAAGTCTTTGGCGCAGAATACACAGGTAGATCATCCCAATCGGCGCCCTGCATTATCTGCCACGAATAGTTTTTAGATGGCGGCGCGAGTACATAACCTTTCGAGCCGCGTAAATCTAAGCCACCCACGACGGGCCACTCGGCCCCGTCACCGTCCGCTCTGCCTACTCGGTTTTTTACCCAGCCTTCGTTGCGCGGATATTGGAAGTAGTAGTGCCAGCCCTTCCTAGTCTTTACAACAACTGGCGTGCTCGTGAGGCCCAGCTTCTCTGCTGACTGACGGGCTTCTTCGTTGTCACAATCTACGACAACCAAACCACTGAGCGGACCAGTAATTATTGCAAGCTGCGCGTCAGGCCACTCGGTCCACCACTTTATAACTTCCTGCTCTGTGGGTAATGTGAGTGTGTCTACATAGTGCCCCCACTTTGGCAGCGGGGTCTTCTCGGTGGGGGATATTGGAAGAACCCCCCACCCACGATCAAGGTATTCTAGTGCTTGATCCAGTATCTCCATCGGTAACTTCCTCTTTGAAATATTGATTGATGTCCAACTCAGGTTGCACACGTTTGATTTTTGAAAGGTAAACGGAAGAAACATAATTACGTCTACGCCAGCCGTTTGGAACGTTGCGAGACACGCCTAATTGTTCGGCCAGTGCTGCGCACCCACCCAAGTCCTCAAGCATTTTATTTATGTCGAACTTCATTTTTCTCTCTTTTTCCTCTTGCGATGCTGTGTCGTATAAGCTACACAGACCGAACACACAACTACAAAACGTCAGGAACACGCACATGGATGAGATTATTTTCGGTGATACGATACTTACTACTAAGCCGATCCGTAGAGAACAGCGTGTAATTGATGTTGCTACAAAGTTAGCTGAGGTGTCGTCCCGGCTGGAAAAGGATAAAGAAATCTACGGTTATTATAAAGAAATACTTGCCGCTGAGTTTCCCGAACAACCAGACGAACACATGATCGAGCTAGAGGATGGACGTGTAGTAGTCGTAACCATACCCGAAAAGTGGGAGTGGGATAAGGCACAACTAAAGTCGCTTTACTCACATAACTCTACACCAGATTGTGTGACTGAAAACTTCACCATCGTTAGGGCAAAATTCTTGGCCGCACCCGACGATATCCAAACAGTGCTCAAGAATGCGCTGACCATCAAATGCGGCCCACCAACAATCAAGGTTCAAAAATGAATATCACACCCCTCAAGACTAATGACGTGTCGGTCAAAGGCGCGTCGAAGACTTTGGTGTACGGTTTGCATGGGAGTGGTAAGACTACTCAATGCGCCAACTACGCCAAGGCTTTTGGCAAAGGCATCATCCTATCTGGTGAAAGCGGACTGTCGTCCATTAGTGACATAGACATTGACTACCTTCCGTTCACTACGTTTGATCGAACGGCGAATAGCGGCCATTCTTTCCGCGACTTGATGATGTACGTTGCTTCTGCTGATTTTAAGAAGCAGGGCTACAAGTGGATAGCGATTGATAGCGCCACTGAACTTTCACAAAAATGTTTTGCAGACGTAGAGGCTGAACTCGGAGATCAGAAAAATGGTTTCGAGAAGTGGGGTTTGTACGAGCGCAAGATTACGGCTGCTTTAAAATGGGTCCGCGACCTAGACATGCACGTACTTATCACCGCACTCGCGGCTGAGGAAGCGGACGATAATGGCGTAACAAATTTCTGGCCTATGATGGTTCAGAAGAAAGTGCAGAAGTTAATCCCTGCTTTGTACGATAATGTGTTCTGTCTTGTGCGTAAAACCTCGGAGCAAAACGGTAAGATGGCAGTGCACCGTTACCTCGTCACTGACCACGTAAATGGGTGGCACGGCAAGACACGTGACCCACACCGCCGCCTCGCGCCGTTTGAAGAGTGTGATGATGTGACCGACCTCATTACCCGCATCTATATGACCGACGAAGAGTTTAAAAACTTTCAAAGAAAAGGAGCCGCATGATGGCTTGGAACGGAATGGAAAACCTCGATCTATCTGGGGTAACAGTGAAGCAAGGAACTTCTATTTTAGGCGTAGGTCGTCACGCCGTTAAGGTTATAGAAGCTGGCATTAAAACTGACGAAGTTAAAAAGACGCACACGCTCGAAGTCAAATACGAAAACGACAAAGGCGTAATCACGCAGTGGATTATTCTTAATCACCCTACGTCAACCGATAGTGTTCGGATTGGGATGGAGCAGTTAAAACAAATGCTGGTCCTGATGGGCCATGAAGGCAGCGCATCTCCCGCGCCTTCATGGCTGGTGGGTAAGGCAATCGGGGTGAGCATTAAAGACAGAGAGTACAATGGAAAGACCCAGACACGCGTGAACTACCATTACGCGCTGAGCGACGAAGAGCTTAAAAAACTCGGTGGCAAGTCAGCAACCCTAGATGATGCGATCCCTTTTTAAATGCAGCATCCCGTAGACCCCATTGCTCAAGCGGTTCTGGACGCCATCGAACTTGGCTACAATAAAGAAGTGCTCGGTGCAGCTAGATGCTACATCGGCGCTTCTATGGCTGGGACTGATTGCGTAGCTCAGATGGCCCTCTCCTTACGGGGGTTTCCAGACGAAAAGCCCACGCCAAAACTCAAACGCGTCTTCTTTGCTGGGCATAAGATTGAGGATTGGGTTGTCTACGATTTGAAGAAGCGTGCCGACCTACGCGTCTACGAGAAAGACGAGATGACAGGTCGGCAGCACAAACGGGAATGGCTGAACGGGCACGTCGTATGCCACTCAGATGGGCTCGTAGATTTTGAAGATGGCACAGGGCCAGCGATCCTAGAGATCAAGTCCATGAACGACGCCAACTTTAAAAGGTTTAAAACTTATGGGGTGCGCACATCCCACAAGAAATACTTTCGCCAGATGACTATGATGATGGCGATGTTCAATATCGAGCGCAGTTTTTTTGTATCTTACAACAAAGACAACTCTGACTATCACGCTGAACTTGTCTCATTCGATCAAGAAGAATGGGATGGCATGTACGTGAGAATACAAGCTGCGCTCGATGGGCAAGCAGGGCGCGTCGCGGACGCCCCAGAGAATATGAACTGCAAGTTTTGTTTCAAAAGGGAAAGTTGTTGGAACCCAACTCCGTTAGCCCCTGCTTGTCAATTTTGCACCCACAGTTTCGCTAACAAGAACGGCGGCTGGACATGCAAACTTACGAACAAAGAAGTCATGGACCCTTGTCCAAAGTTTGAACAATTTGCCACCACACCGAAGGCGTAGAAATGGACACGTTAAAAGATTTAGGGCGGGTGAGAACTGAAATCATCCGTAAAGAGGCTGAGATCGAAAGCATCTCTGAGCGTCTGGTAGACTTAACAGACGTAGACGACTTGCATCGAGCTAAGACAAAGTTTCGTCACGAGAAAGAACGTCTAGTGGAGCTACGGTGTAAATGCGCAGAGTTAGAAATCGACGTAGAAACACTACGCCTACAGGCTTGGAGTAAATACTGATGGAACCACTAAGAAACAAACCGCTTGACGAGGCCAAGAGGCTCATAAATTCTGACCGCAATGAGGAATACGGCGAACCTGTCGAGAACTTTCGAGATATTGCAGAGATGATGACGGTTCTAATCCGACCCATACTAAAATCGGGCGCAAGGGTACGCGTCGAACACGTGGCAATGATGATGATGGCAGTGAAGCTATCAAGAATGACCACCAGCCCAGACAAGGCAGACACGTGGATAGACATCTGCGGTTATGCGGGTACGGGCTACGAAGCAATGGAGATTATGAATGGCATCGAACATTCCGAAAGCTCGTGAAATTTTAGATGACGTTATAGAAAACCTAGAAGCCTTGGAGCCACACCAAGTTAAGCACCGCATTAGTGTGGCACTAAATCATATGACACGTAGTAGTCCGGCGAATAGGGCTTCCGTAAAGTCAAACCCTATTACGGATGAAATTTTAGGAAAGATTAGAGCGCTGGGCCATGAGGCCGTAGACCTTGATCTGAGCCAACAAGACATCGCTAATGCAGTAGGAGTGAACCCCGGACGGGTGTCCGAGGTTCTACGAGGTCGTCGTTAGCTTTCTGCTTCACCAGCAATCAAGTCCGTACCACCCTCTCTAAAGGCAGTGACGCCACCGAGTATCGGTGCGCGTCCAAGTATCTCACGCACTGCCGAACGTTCTTTAGAGTTGGTGCTCTCCGCACCAAACGCATCGAACGTGGCATCAGCAGCACCCGACGCAACCTCGAACGTATCTGAGAACAGACCCAAGCTAGGCCCGCCTATTAACTCAGCTACGCGCCACTTACCGTAAGCGCCGTTGTCGATCTGAGCCGCACTGTCATACATAAGTTGACCGATCAGACCAAGGCCGCCCATTTGCATAAGGCCATCCACGTACCAGCCTAGAAGTTGGTCAGCGTTTTCTTTCAGACCAAACTCTTCTGCCATTGTGAACTTGTCCGTCAATGCGCGATCACGCGCCGCGAACTCACGGTTCTCTTCGCCGCCGCGACCTTGCACTACGTCTTTAGCAAACACCACTCCCGAACCGAACATTGGGCCCAAGCCAGCGAAGTAGAGCAGCGGAGCCAATCTGCGCTCACCTTCCGAACCCTTG
>ERZ802830.969-NODE-969-length-28034-cov-33.8326_pt1 | contig 28034 bp, 24 predicted proteins | sample MGYA00345654_ERZ802830 | MGnify/ENA primary metagenome ERZ802830 (study PRJEB30503, sample SAMEA104212375) | marine metagenome | biome: Westerlies Biome; feature: [SRF] surface water layer (ENVO:00010504) within the epipelagic zone...; material: water...
CGAAAGACGATATCATTACCATCATCAAATACCTTATTGAGTTGATTAACTCTAAAGCTGAAATCGATGATATTGATCACTTGTCGAACCGTCGTGTACGTACTGTTGGTGAGCAGCTTTCATCGCAATTTGGTGTAGGGCTGTCACGTATGGCACGTACCATTCGCGAGCGCATGAACGTTCGTGACAATGAGGTGTTTACGCCTATTGACTTGATCAACGCCAAGACCTTGTCTTCGGTTATCAATTCATTTTTTGGTACCAACCAGCTATCGCAATTTATGGACCAGACCAATCCCTTGGCAGAAATCACGCACAAGCGTCGTTTATCTGCACTAGGACCAGGTGGTTTATCAAGAGAGCGAGCAGGTTTTGAGGTACGTGATGTTCACTACACGCACTATGGTAGACTTTGTCCAATAGAAACACCGGAAGGACCAAACATTGGACTGATATCTTCACTTGGGGTATTTGCCAAAGTAAACAACCTTGGATTTATCGAAACGCCTTATTTTAAAGTAGAGGAGGGTGTTGTTGATATGTCTGCTTCTCAGTATTTATCTGCTGAAGAAGAAGAAGGCAAACTATTTGCACAAGCCAACATTGAAAAAACAGAAACTGGAGAAATTGCCGCTGACAAGATTATTGCACGATCAGAAGCTGACTACCCCGTAGTTGACAAAACGGAAGTGGACTATACAGATGTTGCACCAAACCAGATTGCGTCTATTTCTGCATCGTTGATTCCTTTCTTGGAGCACGATGATGCAAACCGTGCCTTGATGGGATCAAACATGATGCGTCAGGCCGTACCACTATTGCGTCCGCAGGCTCCTATTGTAGGAACGGGACTAGAACGTCAGGTGGCTACGGATTCTCGTGTACTTATCAACGCCGAAGGTGCTGGTAAAGTAATCTATGTAGATGCACAGCGTATTACAATTAAGTATGACATGAGTGAGGACGAAAGACTTGTTACTTTTGATTCTGACGAAAAAACATACGAACTTGTTAAGTTTAGAAAAACCAACCAAGGGACTTGTATCAACCTGAAGCCGATTGTTTCTATTGGAGACCGCGTGGAAAAAGGACAAGTACTTTGCCAGGGTTATGCTACTGAAAATGGCGAGTTAGCGCTTGGCCGTAACATGAAAGTAGCCTTTATGCCTTGGAAAGGATACAACTTTGAGGATGCGATTGTTATTTCTGAAAAAGTGGTTCGCAACGACGTCTTTACTTCTATTCACATTGATGAATACTCGTTAGAAGTTCGCGACACCAAACTTGGTAAAGAGGAATTAACAAACGACATTCCAAACGTATCCGAAGAAGCCACTAGTGATTTGGACGAGAACGGAATGATTCGCGTAGGTGCTGAGGTAGGCGCAGGCGATATCCTTATCGGAAAGATTACGCCTAAGGGTGAATCAGATCCTACACCCGAAGAAAAACTGCTTCGCGCTATATTTGGCGACAAAGCAGGTGATGTAAAAGATGCTTCTTTAAAAGCTTCTCCATCGCTTAACGGTGTTGTTATTGACAAAAAACTATTTACAAGAATCTTAAAGGACCAACGCAAGCGTTCGCAAGACAAAGAGGCCATCACCGAATTAGAAGACAGCTATGACTTGAAGTTTGAAAAGTTGAAGTCTGTCTTGGTTGAGAAATTGTTCACCATTTTAAGTGGTAAAACATGTCAAGGTGTGATGAATGATCTTGGTGAAGAAGTCATGCCGAAGGGTAAGAAGTTTACCTTGAAAATGCTCAACTCTGTTGACGATTATGCGCACCTAATCAATTCAGATTGGACTGTGGACAAACGTGTAAACAGTCTTGTAAACGATTTGATGCACAACTACAAAATCAAAGAAAACGATTTACAGGGTGCATTGCGTAGAAATAAGTTTACGATATCTGTTGGAGACGAACTTCCTGCTGGTATCCTAAAACTTGCTAAGGTTTACATCGCTAAGAAACGCAAGCTGAAAGTAGGAGATAAGATGGCGGGACGTCACGGAAACAAAGGTATCGTAGCGCGTATAGTACGTCAAGAAGATATGCCATTCTTAGAAGATGGAACACCGGTTGATATTGTATTAAATCCACTTGGTGTACCGTCGCGAATGAACATCGGACAGATTTACGAAACCGTTCTTGGATGGGCAGGTCAAAAAATGGGCAAAACATTTGCTACGCCTATTTTTGACGGAGCTACCAACGAGCAAATTGATGAATTAACAAAAGAAGCAGGCGTTCCACAATTTGGTCATACCTATTTGTATGATGGTGGAACAGGAGAGCGCTTTGACCAACCGGCAACCGTAGGGGTCATTTATATGTTGAAACTCGGTCACATGGTTGACGATAAGATGCACTCGCGCTCTATTGGACCATACTCCCTTATTACGCAGCAACCGCTTGGTGGTAAGGCGCAGTTTGGTGGACAACGATTTGGAGAAATGGAAGTTTGGGCGCTTGAAGCTTATGGCGCATCCAGCACACTTCAAGAGATCTTAACCGTTAAGTCCGATGACGTAATTGGTCGAGCGAAAACATACGAGTCAATTGTAAAAGGTGAAGCCATGCCTAAGCCTGGTCTTCCAGAGTCCTTTAACGTATTGATGCACGAACTTAAAGGCCTTGGTCTTGATATTCGATTAGAAGAATAATAAAAAATTGATATGGCACGTATAAACGAAGTACAACAACAAAAAGATTTCAGTAAAATCTCCATTGGGCTTTCATCGCCCGAAACCATTTTGGCTGCCTCTAGAGGTGAAGTTTTAAAGCCAGAAACCATTAACTATCGTACACATAAACCTGAACGTGATGGGCTGTTTTGTGAGCGTATCTTTGGTCCTATTAAGGATTTTGAGTGTGCTTGTGGAAAGTATAAGCGTATTCGATACAAGGGTATTGTATGTGACCGTTGTGGTGTTGAGGTTACTGAGAAAAAAGTACGACGTGACCGTGTAGGTCACATCAGCTTGGTGGTTCCAGTTGCACACATCTGGTATTTCCGTTCGCTTCCCAACAAAATTGGATACTTACTTGGTCTTCCGTCTAAAAAATTAGACATGATTATTTACTACGAACGCTACGTAGTAATTCAGCCAGGTATTGCTACCAACGAAGAAGGTGAACCTGTTCAGAAAATGGATTTCCTCACCGAGGAAGAGTACCTGAACATCATGGAAAAGCTTCCACAAGAAAACCAATACTTAGAGGACAGTGATCCGAACAAGTTTATTGCTAAAATGGGAGCCGAGTGCTTGATCGATATCCTTAATCGTATCGACTTAGATGAGCTTTCATACCAGTTACGCGACAAAGCAAATAACGAAACTTCTAAGCAACGTAAAACAGAAGCGCTTAAGCGTTTGCAAGTTGTTGAAGCCCTTCGTGATGCAAACAAAAACCGCGAGAATCGCCCAGAGTGGATGATCATGAAAGTTATTCCGGTAATCCCACCAGAATTGCGTCCATTGGTGCCGCTAGATGGTGGCCGTTTTGCCACGTCTGACTTGAATGATTTGTACCGTCGTGTGATAATCCGTAATAACCGTTTGAAGCGTTTATTGGAAATCAAAGCACCAGAAGTAATTTTACGTAACGAAAAACGAATGCTACAAGAATCTGTAGACTCGTTATTTGACAACACACGTAAATCTTCTGCTGTCAAGACGGATGCAAACCGTCCATTGAAATCACTTTCAGACTCTTTGAAAGGTAAGCAAGGTCGCTTCCGTCAAAACTTACTTGGAAAACGTGTTGACTATTCTGCACGTTCAGTAATTGTTGTTGGACCCGAGCTTAAGTTATACGAGTGTGGATTGCCAAAAAATATGGCAGCCGAACTCTATAAACCGTTTATCATTCGCAAGCTTATTGAGCGTGGTATTGTAAAAACGGTTAAGTCAGCCAAGAAAATTATAGACAAGCGCGAGCCTGTAGTTTGGGATATTCTAGAGAATGTGCTTAAAGGACATCCAGTACTACTGAACCGGGCTCCCACGCTTCACCGTTTGGGTATCCAAGCCTTCCAGCCTAAGTTGATTGAAGGTAAAGCAATTCAGCTTCACCCACTAGCGTGTACGGCCTTTAACGCCGATTTTGACGGCGATCAAATGGCAGTGCACTTACCACTAGGCCCAGAGGCTATTTTGGAAGCGCAGTTGCTTATGTTGGCATCGCACAACATTCTTAACCCTGCAAATGGATCACCGATTACGGTTCCATCACAAGACATGGTACTTGGGTTGTACTACATGACCAAGGCAAGAAAATCGACTAAAGACAGTAAGGTTTTAGGCGAAGGTTTGACATTCTACAGTGCAGATGAGGTAAACATTGCTTTCAATGAAGGCAAGGTAGATCTTAATGCAATGGTTAAAATTCGCGCCAAAGACTTTAACGACAAAGGCGCGCTTGTATATCAAATCATTGATACAACGGTTGGACGTATTTTATTTAATCAGCATGTTCCTGAAAATGCGGGTTACATCAATCAGGTATTGACCAAAAAATCACTTCGTGGTATTATTGGTGATATTTTAAAAGTAACTAGCGTTCCAGAAACTGCTACTTTCTTGGACAAGATTAAAGACATGGGCTTCTCTTTTGCATTCAAAGGCGGATTGTCCTTTAGTCTTGGTGATATTATCATACCAAAAGAAAAGACAGAACTTATTGATCAAGCCAACGACCAAGTAGATGGTATCATTACCAACTACAACATGGGGCTTATTACCAATAACGAACGTTACAATCAGGTAATTGACATTTGGACTTCTACCAATGCAATGCTTACAGAACTCGCTATGAAGCGAATTAGCGAAGACCAACAAGGATTTAACTCAGTATTTATGATGCTGGATTCTGGTGCTCGTGGTTCTAAGGAGCAAATTCGTCAGTTGACCGGTATGCGTGGTTTGATGGCTAAGCCTAAAAAATCAAACGCTGGTGGTGGTGAGATTATTGAAAACCCGATTCTTTCTAACTTCAAAGAAGGATTATCGATTTTAGAATACTTTATCTCGACACACGGTGCGCGTAAGGGACTAGCAGATACGGCTTTAAAAACGGCCGATGCAGGTTACTTGACACGTCGTTTGCACGACGTTGCACAAGACGTTATCGTAAACACGGTAGACTGTGGTACACTTCGTGGACTATCCGTTTCAGCACTTAAGAAAAACGAAGAAGTTGTTGAATCTATCGCTGAACGTATTGTTGGACGTGTTTCTTTACATGACGTAATTCACCCACTAACTGCTGAGGTTTTAGTTTCTGCAGGAACGCTAATTGAAGATGAGCATGCTAAGGCAATTGAAAATTCTCCACTAGAAAGTGTAGAAGTGCGCTCGCCTCTGACATGTGAAGCTCAAAAAGGTATTTGTGCCAATTGTTATGGACGTAACCTAGCTACTGGAAAAATGGTGCAGCAGGGTGAGTCTGCTGGTGTTATTGCTGCTCAATCTATTGGGGAGCCTGGTACACAGCTTACACTACGTACCTTCCACGTGGGTGGTATTGCAGGAAACATTTCTGAGGAAAACAAATTGGTAGCGCGTTTTGATGGTGTTGCTGAAATTGAGGAACTCAAGACAGTTGACGGAAAAGACAAAGACGGCAATGCTGTTAAGATTGTAATTTCCCGTACTTCGGAAATCAAATTGGTGGATAAGAACACAGGAATCGTGTTGAGTACCAACATCATCCCTTACGGCTCATTTATCTTCGTCAAAGACGGACAAAAAATTAAGGCCGATGATGTAATCTGTCAATGGGATCCATATAACGGGGTTATCATCTCCGAATTCTCGGGTGTTATCGGATACGAAAACATTGAGCAAGGGGTTACGTTCCAAGTTGAAATTGACGAACAAACAGGTTTCCAAGAAAAGGTTATTTCTGAATCTAGAAACAAAAAAGTCATTCCTACCTTATTGATTAAGGACAACAAAGGCAAAACCTTACAGTCTTACAACCTTCCGGTTGGTGCGCACATCATGGTTGATGATGGTGAAAAGATTGAAAACGGAAAAATTCTTGTTAAGATTCCACGTAAATCTGCAAAATCAGGAGATATTACGGGTGGTTTGCCACGAGTTACTGAGCTTTTCGAAGCACGTAACCCGTCCAACCCAGCTGTTGTTTCTGAAATTGATGGTGTTGTTACGTTTGGTAAAATCAAGCGTGGTAACCGAGAAATCATCGTAGAATCTAGAACAGGCAGCATCAAGAAGTACCTTGTAAAGCTTTCTAACCAGATTCTGGTGCAGGAAAATGACTTTGTAAAAGCGGGTATGCCGTTGTCAGACGGGGCTATTACACCAAACGACATCTTGTCTATAAAAGGCCCATCTGCTGTACAGCAGTACTTGGTAAACGAAGTGCAAGAAGTATATCGTTTACAAGGGGTGAAAATCAACGATAAACACTTTGAAGTAGTTGTTCGTCAGATGATGCGTAAAGTACGTGTTGAAGACTCTGGTGACACGACCTTCCTCGAAAATCAGTTGGTACACAAGTCAGATTTTATCGCTGAAAACGATGCCTTATTTGGTCAGAAAGTGGTACTTGAAGTGGGTGATTCTGAAAACCTCAAAGCAGGTCAAATTATCACAGCACGTCAACTACGCGACGAAAATTCATTGCTCAAACGTGAAGATAAAAATCTTGTGGAAGCACGTGATGCCGTAAACGCTACAGCAACACCAATCCTTCAGGGGATCACAAGAGCATCACTACAGACCAAGTCGTTTATTTCGGCTGCATCATTCCAAGAGACAACTAAAGTATTGAACGAAGCTGCAGTAGCAGGTAAGGTAGATACCTTGGAAGGCTTGAAAGAAAATGTAATCGTAGGACATAAAATTCCAGCAGGTACGGGGAACCGTGCATACAATGATATTATTGTAGGCTTTACGGACGAGTATGAAGCATTAAAAGCTGAAAAATCCTTAAGTGCTGATATCTAATGAGCGACAAGACAAAAAAGGACGGAAGCATCAATATTGAACTTGATCCGGAAACGGCACAAGGAATCTATTCAAACCTGGCAATTATCAATCATTCCGCCTCTGAGTTTGTGGTAGACTTTATCAATATCATGCCTGGTGCGCCAAAGGCAAAAGTGCGTTCGCGTATTATTTTGACACCACAACACGCCAAGCGTTTTTTAAAGGCACTGGGCGAGAACGTCCAACGCTTTGAAGGCGCACACGGCGAAATTAAGGACTATGAGCAACCGCCCATTCCGCTAAATTTTGGCCCCACCGGCGAAGCTTAAAAAATAAAAACCCTCCAGCTGGAGGGTTTTTTTATTGTAATACGACTGCTTTTTAGCCTTGATTTATATAAGCAGAATACATCCATACAAGTTTTTCTTGCTCTCTTATATAATCACTCATTTGCGCATTGGTGCCTTCGTCATCGATTTCACCCGATAGCCGAAGGATATGCCGCTCTTTGTTGAGAAGAATGGCAAAATTTTCTAAAATTTCATGTATGGCTTTAATGCCGTTGCTTACTTCATTACTTTCCGTAACCTTTGCCGTGCTGAGGTAGTTTGAGTATTTGTGTTCAGGTACATGGCCAAGTGTTAGTATGCGCTCTGCTATTTCATCTATTTTAATAAAAAAGTCATTGTACAGTTCTTCAAATTTCAGGTGGAGTTCAAAGAATTTATCTCCTTGAATATTCCAATGATAACCTCTTAAGTTTTGATAAATGATACTGTAATTGGCAAGTAAGTCATTTAATGCATAAGCAAGTTCTTTGCTTTTTTGTGCGTCTAGCCCAATGTTGTTTTTATGTTTCATGCGTGCGGTTTTTAGATTAATTGATTACCCAAAACGGTCATCATAAAACAATACAGCGTGGCTTAATGCGAAATGTTGTATTTAGAAGAACAGATTTGGGTTTCGTTCAGCGTAAAGTTAAAAAATATCTAAAACTCCGATGTAGCATGAAAAATCACACCCGGGTATTTGCTTTGAGTCATTTGCAGCGAAAAGGCCGAATCTGTCAAATACACCAACTGACCTTGTTTGTCTTTGGCCAAAAACTTGGCTTTGGTTTGTTTAAATCCGGCAAAGTCTTCTTCACCCCCTGCTTTTACTTCTACCCAACAAGCCTTGTGCACGTTGAGGTTCTCGTACGTACAACTGGCACCGTACTCGTGTTCCAGTCGGTATTGAATAACGTCAAACTGTAGCGCACCTACCGTTCCCACAACCTTTCGGCCGTTGAGTTCTAGTGTAAACAATTGCGCAACCCCCTCGTCCATCAGTTGGTCGATGCCTTTGTTTAGCTGCTTGGCTTTCATGGGGTCTGCATTATTGATATACCTAAAGTGTTCTGGGGAAAAGCTCGGAATTCCTCTAAAATGAATTTGCTCCCCTGAGGTTAAAGTATCGCCAATCTTAAAATTGCCCGTATCGTGAAGCCCCACTATGTCACCGGGATAGGAGATGTCTACAATTTCTTTTTTATCAGCAAAAAAGGCATTAGGGCTACTAAACTTTAATTTCTTCTTTAGGCGTACATGTAAATAGGGCACATTCCGAGTAAAAGTTCCCGAAACAATTTTCACAAAGGCCAAACGGTCTCGATGCTTCGGATCCATATTGGCGTGTATCTTAAAAACAAAGCCTGAAAAGGCGTCCTCATCCGGAGCAATAGTTCGCTCTTCACTATCTTTCGCTAGGGGAGGCGGGGCAATATCAACAAAGCAGTCCAATAACTCCTGAACCCCAAAATTGTTTAACGCCGAACCAAAAAATACCGGCTGTTGGTCGCCAGCCAAATAGGCTTCTTGATTAAAACGAGGATAGACCTCGCGCACCAACTCCAATTCTTCCGCAAGGGTTTCTTTGGCGCTTGAACCAATGGCTTTTTCCAGGGCAGGGTCATCGATGTTTTCGATGAGATTGCTCTGGCTAATGGTGGTTTTTTGCTCTCCTTCAAAAAGGCGAATATTCTCGTTCCACAGGTTGTAAATCCCTTGAAAATCGTATCCCATGCCTATTGGAAAGCTAAGCGGTACTGTGGTAAGACCAAGTTTTTGTTCTACTTCGTCCAATAAGTCAAAGGCATCTTTTCCTTCTCGGTCTAATTTGTTGATGAATACAATGATGGGAATGTTCCGCATGCGGCAAACCTCTACCAGTTTTTCGGTTTGTGCCTCAACGCCCTTGGCGACATCAATGACAACAATCACGCTATCCACGGCAGTTAGGGTTCGATAGGTGTCCTCGGCAAAGTCTTTGTGCCCAGGTGTATCGAGGATATTGATTTTTTTGTCTTTGTATAGAAAAGCCAAAACGGACGTAGCAACCGAAATTCCCCGTTGACGTTCAATTTCCATAAAGTCACTGGTAGCTGCTTTTTTGATTTTATTGGATTTAACTGCGCCAGCCTCTTGGATGGCACCTCCAAACAGCAGTAACTTTTCGGTTAATGTTGTCTTTCCAGCATCGGGGTGGGAGATAATCCCAAAGGTGCGGCGTCGTGCGATTTCGTCCAAAAAACTCATGTGACAAAAGTACATGGATTAAATAAACATACCACTTAGCAATGCATTTTTCGTACTTTTAATGTTTATATGGAAGAACAGGTTATTTTAGTTGATACCGATGATCAGCCACTAGGGCTGATGCCCAAGATGGAAGCCCACGAAAAAGGGGTGCTACACCGTGCTTTTTCTGTTTTTGTGCTGAACGACAAAGGCGAATTAATGCTCCAGCAACGTGCGCTTCACAAATACCACTCTCCGGGTTTGTGGACCAATACCTGTTGTAGTCACCAGCGTGATGGAGAAACCAATATTGCGGCGGGCAAGCGCCGCTTACATGAAGAAATGGGATTTGTTACCGAACTGCGTGAGGTAACCTCGTTTATTTACAAGGCGCCCTTTGATAACGGCCTCACCGAACACGAGCTAGACCATATCATGATTGGAAACTTTAACGACACGCCTAATATTAACCCAGAAGAGGTAGCCAGCTGGAAGTGGATGGATGTCGAGGCTGTCCGCGATGATATTAAAAGCAACCCCGAAAACTATACTGCTTGGTTTATCATTATCTTTGAGAAATTCTTTGAAAAAATAAAATTGCGATGAATAAAGTAACCGTGAGCCGTAAGGCACATTTTAATGCCGCCCACCGCCTTTACAGAAAGGACTGGAGTGATGCCAAAAACGAAGCCGTTTTTGACAAGTGCAGCAACCCATATTATCATGGACACAATTACGAACTTATTGTTTCTGTAGCAGGTCAGATTGACTCAGAAACAGGCTATGTGATGGATATGAAAGTTTTAAAAGACTTAATCAAAGCGCATATTGAAGACGCCTTTGACCATAAAAACCTAAACGAACAAGTACCTGAGTTCGCAACACTCATTCCTACAGCTGAAAATATGGCCGTAGTGATTTGGGATAAGTTGCGACCGCACATTACAGCTGCACACGATTTGTCTGTAACCCTATATGAAACACCAAGAAACTTTGTGCAATTTTCTGGACCTAACTAAAACCTAAATGCTATGGCAAATATCCGCGACCTTAAAAAAGACATCAATTACGTGCTTGGAGAAATCATCGAAATGGCAATGGATTGGGAAAAAGCCAATCCAGATGTAGATAAATCAAAGACTGCTGCTATTATTGATGAAGCCATTACGGCTTTTGACTCTTTTAGTGCCCGTATATATGAAAAAGGAATTGATAATAAGCGTACGCACTACCGTGCTATCGTTGCTGATTTGGAAGCTAAAGGCAATGAGCTTATTGCCAAACTCAATGCGCTTTAAGTACCTTTCTAAAGGTTAAATTAATGCGTGGCGCTACTGCTTTCGCTGTTTTTGCAATTTGATGTTTCCAGAAATGTTGCGTGGTGCCCTCCATCAATAACAAACTTCCATGCGTTAGTTCTAGCTTTAGTTTTTGAGATTTGTCTGTATTGTGTTTTAGATGAAAAAATCTGGAGGCACCAAGACTGACCGAGGCAATTACCGGATTTACACCCAATTCTTTTTCGTTATCTGCATGCCAGCCGTTGCTGTCTTGGCCATCTCGATATAGATTTAATAATACCGTGGTGAATGTTTCATCTGTGTAGGCTTCTAGCTTTTGCTCAATATCCAACAGCGATTTGCTCATGGGGTTGGGTTGCATTACAATGCCAGAGTAGCCATACGGGTCAGTGGTATGCCCGTGCAGCGATGTCATGCGAGGCTGTGGGTAAGTCTTTCCAAATACGGTTATCGGATCGTTGCGCCAAGGCGTTTCGTTTTTCAACAGTTCAAAAAGCCTGTCAGCTTCTTGTGGTTTAAGAAAATGGGGATAATATTTTAGGGTAGCGTCTGGAAGTTCAGGCACAAAAGCGTCAAACAGCTCAAGCATTATTTTTACGTTTGTGGTTCCGTTTTTTGATGGTTTCCTTTCTGTAATGCCAAAACAGCGTATTAACAAACCCCAAAATTAGCGATACGCCAATGATGATGTAGCCCATGGTGAAAAGCTTTCCCAATGAAGTTTTTGGGGAAAAATCGCCATAACCAATAGTGGTGAGGGTGATGACAGAAAAATAAAGGGAGTCTAGCCACGACCAATCTTCAAGGAAACGATAAGCAACTGTGCCTATGGCAAGAAAGAAATTAGTAGCAAAGAGCAAACTGTGGTAGGCCGGGTCGCGCCAGAACGAAATGAGTGTACGCCAGAAAAAGAGCATGTTGGGTTATTTTTAGTGAAAATAAAAAAAATCCCTCAACCACAGTTGAAGGATTTTAATTTTTAACCTAGAGTTTTGCCTAAGGGTGTAGCTTTTTTATAGGAATTAGATTACAAGAGCTTTAAAACCTATTCTAAATGCAACAACGAAGATTTTTCCGAAATAGCATACGCCGAGCGTAAGTGCGTTTAGCAAAACAAAAAAATTTCATTCAAAATCTTCTTGAATTTTTGGTTCGTTTTGTTTCAAGACAAAATGAACAAATCATGGATTATGAACTACATCATCTTTAACGTCCTATTTTATCATCTCAAAACTACGCTGAATAAAAGCCGTAAGCTCCTCTCCCTTAAGCAGGGATTGGGATAAGCGCGCCAAATCTAAGGATTGCTTAATCAGGCGTTCTTGTTTCTTTTTGGTTTTGGTTTCCAAAATTTGACTTACTAGTGGGTGGTTTACATTAACCACAAGCTGATACATGTCGGGGAACCCGCCTCCAAACATACCGCCACCGCCACCGGTCTGCTGCATCTCTTTCATACGGCGCATAAACTCAGGTTGGGTAATGATAAACGGTGCTGCCTCGCTGTCCATTGCTTCCAATTGAACCGTGTATTGCTCTTTAGGGACTACGTTTTCAATCATGGGCTTTAACACTTCTTTTTGCTCATCAGAAAGCTTTGATAATTGTGGCTCGTCCTTAACAATAAGCTTGTCTATATGGTCGCTGTCCACACGAACAAATCCGAGTTTGTCATCTTCTTGCTCTAGTTTTTGCAACAGATGCCCAACGATGGGTGAGTCGAGCAATAGCACCGTGTAGCCCTTGGCTTTTGCTGCTTCAATGTATGCGTGTTGCTCGTCTACATTAGCAGCATAGAGTTGAACTAGCTTGCCATCCTTGTCAGTCTGTGCATCTTTAGTTTGCTCTTTTAATTCGTCTAGCGTCAAATACGTGCCTGTGGTGGTTGGGAAAAGATTGAAGCCTTTTGCCTTACCAAAGAACTTATCCTCTGAAAGCATTCCGTATTCAATCACAACTTTAATATCGTTCCATTTTTTCTCTAGATTCTCTCTGTCATTCTTAAATATGGACTGTAGTTTATCAGCCACTTTCTTAGTGATGTAGTTGCTGATTTTCTTTACAGCACCATCTGCTTGCAAATAGCTCCTAGAAACATTTAACGGAATGTCTGGTGAATCAATCACTCCACGAAGCATGGTCAAGAATTCGGGTACAATTCCTTCAACGTTATCCGTAACAAACACCTGATTTTGATATAACTGAATACGGTCTTTTTGAATATTCAAATCGTTATTCAGCTTTGGAAAATACAAGATACCCGTAAGGTTAAACGGGTAGTCCACATTAAGGTGAATGTGAAATAAAGGTTCTTCATACTGCATGGGGTATAATTCCCGATAAAAAGACGAATAATCTTCATCTTTTAAATCGCTTGGTTTTTTGGTCCAAGCAGGATTTGGGTTGTTTATAATATTGTCAACCGTTTCTTTAATTTCTTTTTTATCATCGCCTTCTCCTTCCTCGTGGGTTTCTTCCTTGGTTCCAAACTTAATTGGAATGGGCATAAACTTGTTGTATTTGGTCAATAGCGCTGTAATACGCGATGCTTCCAAAAATTCATCAGAGTCTTTGTCAATATGCAATACAATCTCAGTACCACGCGCTGTTTTATCGTGTTCTACTAAGGTATATTCTGGTGATCCGTCACAAGTCCAATGGGCCGCTGGGGCGTCTGTATGTGACTTGGTGATGATTTCAACCTTTTCTGCGACCATAAAGGCAGAATAAAAACCAAGGCCAAAGTGGCCAATGATTCCGCTGTCTTTGGCGCTGTCTTTATATTGATTTATAAATTCCTCAGCTCCAGAAAAGGCAACCTCATTGATGTATTTGCCCACTTCATCAGCTGTCATTCCTAATCCCTGGTCGATGACGTGAAGTGTTCTTTTGTCTTTATCAATCTTTATTTCAATAATTGGTTGACCGTAATCTGTTTTGGATTCACCAATATTTGTCAGGTGTTTAAGCTTGAGGGTTGCATCTGTAGCGTTCGAAATAAGCTCGCGCAAGAAAATTTCGTGATCGCTGTACAGAAATTTCTTGATTAAAGGAAAGATGTTTTCTACTGCGACGTTAATTTTACCTGTACTCATGTGTTGTTTTTTTTCTAAACAGACCAAATAAGATACCAAACTAAGTTAACTGACATGATGGCACAGAAAAATATTTTGTTTAATTATTTTGTTTTTTTGTTAAACGTTTTTATATTTGTGGAGTAATCAATAAACAAAATATTGTTGCGGAGAATATTGCTATGAAACGCTTTTGATTACACACATTCCTTATTATTGGTTTGTTTAATTTTGGTTAAGTTGTTCGAAGGTGCATCGTGGTTGTTGCACCTTCCTTTTTTTTTACCACCATTATTTCGTTAATTGCTATTTAATTTAATCAAAAATGTATCAATCACGTATCGTAGGCCTCGGACATTACGTTCCAGAAAACATTGTTACCAATGATGATTTGTCCAAACTTATGGACACAGACGACGCTTGGATTACCGAGCGCACAGGAATAAAAGAACGTCGCCTCATTAAAAAAGATTCTGGAGAAGGCACTACCACTATGGGCGTGAAGGCAGCTGAAATGGCACTTGAAAGAGCAGGCGTTTCCAAAGATGACATTGATCTTGTGATTTTTGCCACCCTTAGCCCTGATTTATACTTTCCTGGCTCTGGCGTGCTATTGCAAGACCTCATGGGTATGGGTACTTGTCCAGCACTAGATATTCGAAATCAGTGTTCGGGATTTGTATACGGACTTTCTGTCGCTGATCAGTTTATCAAAACAGGGATGTATAAAAACGTATTGCTCGTTGGCTCCGAATACCATTCTGGCGGTATGGATTTTACCACACGCGGGCGCACCGTTTCTGTTATTTTTGGGGATGGGGCAGGTGCTGCAGTACTTACGCGTGAGGAAGACACCACCAAAGGAATTCAATCAACGCATTTGTATTCAGAAGGAAAATATGCAGAAGAACTGGCCATTATTGGCCCAAGTACCAAACGATGGATCCCTGAAATTGTAGCGGATTATGACGAAGATGATATGCGCTATCACCCTTATATGAACGGGCAACTGGTATTTAAAAATGCAGTGGTTCGTTTTAGTCAAGTAATTCAAGAGGCATTGCAGAAAAACGGGAAAGACACAGCAGATATAGATTTGTTTATCCCGCATCAAGCAAATCTGCGCATTGCACAATTTGTGCAAAAGAAGTTTGGCTTACGTGACAATCAAGTCTACAACAACATCATGCGCTACGGCAACACCACCGCCGCATCCATTCCAATAGCCATGTCAGAAGCATGGGCAGAAGGGAAAATAAAGCAAGATGATACAGTTCTACTTGCCGCTTTTGGAAGTGGATTCACTTGGGGAAGTGCGTTGATATATTGGTAGTCCAAGTCCTGAAATCCATAACAATAGCGCTGAAATAGCCCCGTTTAGTGCCAGCACAAAAAATCCAAAATCAAAGCCAAATGTAGCCTTGCAAAATACGGTAATACCATAGGACAAAACAGGTGCGACAACACATATATAGGGTGCCAACCCATCCCTTATTTGTTTTTTTGAAAAGATACCCAAAAGGAACAAGCCCAATAACGGTCCATATGTATACCCAGCAAAAAGCAGTAATTGGGCAATCACACTTTCGTCTCGAATGATATAATAAAACAGTACAATACTCAGCCATAAGATCACGGCCATTGTAAAGTGGATTTTTTTTCGCTGTTTAATTCCTTTTTCCCCCGATTCAATCCCCCATAAATCAATACTTGCGCTTGTTGCAAGCGATGTCATTGAGCTGTCGGCACTGCTGAAAGCCGCGGCAATAAGCCCAAAAACAAATGCATATGAGACCACTGCTCCAAGACCTGACTGCGTGGCTACCGTGGGGAAAAGATCGTCCCCCGCTGCTGCTATTCCTTTAGATTGCGCATAGGCACTTAACAAGACCCCTAGAATCAAGAACATTATGGTAACCACAACCAAAGCGATGGTAAACCAAAACATGTTTTTTTGTGCATCTTTTAGTGAACGACAACTCAAATTCTTTTGCATCATCTCTTGATCTAGTCCTGTCATGGCAAACGCAATAAGCGCACCGGCAAAAAACTGCTTCACAAAATGCTGACCGCTGCTCCAGTCCTCCCAGAAAAACAATTGTGTATTGGGTTGCGACTGCCACCACGTCCATAAGGATTGGGTGTCTAGCTGTAGCTCAAAAAACAATGCATAGGTAGTAATTCCCAAGGCAATTAGCATGCAAAGCGTTTGGGCTGTATCCGTGTAAATGATGGTTTTGATACCCGATTTTTTGGTGTAGAGCCATATGCCCACTAGCGCTATAGCGGCACTTGCCCAAAAGGGAACATTGAGTTCGTCTAAAGCAAGCCCGTGCAAAACTTTTAGCAACAAAAAGAGCCGAAAGCTCGTGCCGGTTAATCTGGATAAAACAAAAAATGCAGCTCCCGTTTTATAGCTTTTTTCACCAAATCGGTGTCGTAAATAAGTGTAAATACTGACCACATTCCATTTGTAATAAAGCGGCAATAAAACAGTGCCAATGCATAAATAGCCCAGCGCATAGCCCAATACCATTTGCACATAGCCCAGTTGGGTGCTGGCCACCCATCCTGGAACCGAAATAAAGGTAACGCCCGATAGCGTTGCCCCGATCATTCCAAATGCAACCAGAAACCAAGGCGCCTTTTTGTCAGCAGCAAAAAAAGTAGCGTTGTTGTTGCTGTTGCCTGCCAAATGCGAGATGCCGTAGAGCACAGCAAAATAGATAATAAGGCAAAATATCAGCACTTGCGCGGTCATCTCTTTTTTTTGTCAAATATAGCGTATGTGACTATTGTTTAAATAGTGTATTTTTGGATCATGGAAATTCCGTCTTCTTTAGTTCAGAAAGCAGTAGATGAAATTGCACAACTTCCAGGGATAGGTAGACGGTCTGCACTTCGAATTGTGCTTCATTTGTTACGTCAACCCAAGGATTTTAGCGCCCGTCTTTCTGCTGCTATCGCAACATTACGCGAACAAATACGTTATTGTAAAACCTGCCACAATATTTCGGATGCGGAGCAATGTAATATTTGCGCAAGCTCAATGCGCGAGCGTAATATTATTTGTGTGGTGGAGGATATTAGAGATGTTATGGCCATAGAGTCTACGGGTCAATTTAAAGGTTTATACCATGTGTTGGGTGGTAAAATTGCGCCCATGGAAGGCATAGGTCCACAACAACTTACGATAGACGCTTTGATAACCCGAGTGGAACAAGAAAATATTGATGAAATCATATTTGCACTAAGCAGTACAATGGAAGGCGACACGACAAACTACTATATTTTTAAAAAGCTAAGCGTATTTGAATTGCGCTTCTCTGCTATATCCCGTGGTATTGGCGTTGGTGACGAACTTGAATATGCCGACGAACTGACACTTGGAAGAAGCATCAGTCAGCGAATTCCCTTTGAAATTTCCATGAAAAGCTAAGCATGCAGTTATCCGTTGTTATCTTAAATTACAATGTAAAATACTTCATTGATGTATGTCTTCAGAGTGTTTTGGCTGCAACAAAAGATTTGGATGCAGAGGTCATCTTGGTCGATAATGCTTCAGAAGACGGGAGTGTTGAATGGATTTCACAACAATTTCCGCAAGTCAAACAAATTAACAACAGCGAAAATGTTGGGTTCCCAAAAGGAAACAACATTGGCGTAGCTCAGGCCAAAGGGGAATTTTTATGTATTCTTAATCCCGATACGATAGTAGCGGAGGATACCTTTACCAGTGCGATATCCTTTATGGAAAATAACAGGCAGGTAGCCATCATGGGCCCTAAGCTTATTGATGGTTCAGGTACTTTTTTAAAGGAATCCAAACGAGGTGTTCCAACGCCAGCGGTGGCTTTTTCTAAAGTTGCTGGACTCTACAAGATAGCCCCCAAATTGTTTGGTAAATATTATAACCTACGCCTTTCAAAAAACACATCAGGCCCTACAGATATATTGGTCGGTGCTTTTATGTTTATGCGTACCGAGCATTATCGTGGGCTCAACGGCTTTGATGAAGCTTGCTTTATGTATTCCGACGATATTGATTTGAGCTATAGGTCATTGCAGTTGGGGCAACAAAATTACTACAATGCCGATATTACGGCTATTCACTTTAAGGGTGAAAGCACACCAAAAGATTTTGCCTACCAGCTTATGTTCCGTGAGGCCATGAATTATTTTTACAACAAGCATTTCCACGTTTCAAACCTGGTTAAGGTTTGGATTAAGGTAGCCACCAACCTCTTCAGCTTTTTAAAACGCATGCGAGGGGCGCAGTTAACAACGAGAAAACAACTTCCCTACTGTTATTGGCTGATTTCAGATGAATTGGATTTAAAAATAGGAGTTAACAAAAACGTTTTGTTTATGCACACATCTGGGATAGATGGCGTTTTGGAACACAGAAATTGTCATGCCGAAATTATCTTTGACCCTGAAACCATTTCATTCAAATCTTGCATTGATTTTATGGCAAAGTATGGCAAAGGATTTACATATAAATTCTTGAGTTCCGACAAAAGCCACGCCGTGGGAAGCATATCCATTAATGCCAAGGGTGAGGTGCTTGTTATGTCATAGCGAAAGCCACGATTAATTTGTACTTTTGAAAAAAAATTAAAATGCCCAGTTATCAGCTTGTTTTACCCGCTATGGGTGAGAGTGTTTCTGAAGCTACCATCACACAGTGGTTAAAGAAAGTAGGCGACACTGTTGCTGCTGATGAAGCTGTAGTAGAGGTGGCAACCGATAAAGTTGATTCAGAAGTTGCTAGTGAGTACGCAGGCACCATAAAAGAAATTCTGCATCCTGTTAATGCTGTTGTTGGTGTTGATGCGCCCTTAGCCGTAATCGAAACAGCGGAGGCGGTTGCGCAAGACGTGGCGCCAACAGTTGCGCCAAAGGCAGTCCCAGCTCCAGCAGCTCCGACCCCCAAAGCGCCTGAAAAAGTGGCGGATACGCCTCAGCAATACATGGATCAAGCGCAAGACTTAATAAAGCCTGTTAATCCCGTTGTTGAAGGACAAAAGCGATTTTACTCACCACTTGTAAAAAATATTGCCAAAGAAGAAAATATTTCAGCACAAGAATTAGCCACCATTCCGGGTAGTGGGAAAGATGGCCGTGTGACTAAGAGCGATATTTTAGCCTTTATAAAAAACAGAAAAGCCTCTGATGCTGCAAGTACTCAGCCCAGAGTTGCTGCTTCACCAAACGCTACAACTGCAGCTACTACACCTCCTGTATCTTTCATAAAAAGCCCTACAGACGAGGTTGTGTCCATGACGCGGATGGAGCAAATTATTTCTGACCACATGATGCACAGCCTTAAAACCTCGGCTCATGTGCAGTCGTTTATTGAAATAGACGTGACCAAGCTCTGGAATTGGCGTGAAAAAGTAAAAAATCAATTTGTCAAGCAGCATGGAGTTAAACTAACCTTTACGCCCATATTCTTGCACCTGGTTGCACAAGTACTTCCTGAGTTTCCTTTGTTGAACGCTACCCTAGACGGCACCAGTATTGTCAAGAAAAAAGACATAAACCTCGGTATGGCAACAGCTTTATCCGATGGTAATTTAATTGTTCCTGTTATCAAACAGGCCGACACACTAAGTCTTATTGGACTGGCTAAGAAAGTACATGAGCTGGCTTCAAACGCACGCAACAATGTGCTAAACCCAGACGATGTGAAAGGCGGTACCTATACGGTAACCAACGTAGGTATGTTTGGCAGTCTTACAGGCACGCCTATCATTAACCAGCCACAACTTGCTATTTTGGCATTGGGTGCCATTCGCAAGGTTGCTGCAGTATTGGAAACAGAAAATGGCGATGTTATTGCCATACGCCAGCAAATGATGGTGTCGCACAGCTATGACCACCGCATCATCAATGGTGCTATGGGCGGCATGTTTCTCTTGCGCCTAAAGCAGCGCATTGAAAACTGGGACGAAACGCAAACAATTTAATATGGAACTTTCGCTAACACGCCCTTTGTGTTTTTTTGATTTAGAAACAACAGGCGTTAATGTCGCCAAAGACAGGGTAGTGGAAATATCCATCTTAAAGGTTTTTCCAAATGGCAATAAAGAATCCAAAACATGGTTGGTAAATCCAGAAATGCCCATTCCACCACAAACTACAGCCGTCCACGGAATCACAGACGAAAAAGTAGCCAACGAGCCCATATTCAAACAGTTGAGCAAAGATATTTACAAAATGATTAAAGGGTCCGATTTGGCAGGATTTAATTCCGATCGCTTTGATATCCCACTGCTGGCGGAAGAGATGTTACGTGCTGAAATTGATGTGGATTTTAAAAAGTATTTAACGGTAGACGTGCAAACCATTTTTCATAAAATGGAAAAGCGAAACTTGTCGGCTGCGTATAAATTCTACTGCGGAAAAGATTTAGACAATGCGCACAGTGCTGAGGCCGATACCAACGCAACATATGAAGTGTTGAAATCTCAAATTGAAAAATACGACGAACTCGAAAACGATGTTTCCAAACTAAGTGCCTTCTCTACACGAAGAAAAAGCGTTGATTTTGCAGGCTTTGTTATCGTGGATGCAGACGGAGACGCTGCTTTTAACTTCGGAAAGCACAAAGGGAAAAAAGTGGTTGAAGTATTGGAACGTGAATCCGGCTATTTCAGTTGGTTATTGAATGCAGATTTCCCACGCTACACCAAAAAGGTACTCACGGCCATTCGTTTAGAAACCATGAACAACGCATGAAAATTATTTGTATTGGTAGAAATTATGCAGCTCACATTGACGAACTAGACAATGTTCGTCCAGATGAACCTGTAATTTTCATCAAGCCCGATACTGCTATAGCGCAATCCAATCTTCCTTTTTTTATTCCTGAATTCTCAAATGAAGTACACCACGAGGTGGAGGTTTTGGTGCGTATCAACCGTATTGGAAAGCACATTCAGTCCAAGTTTGCACACAAATACTACGACCAAATAGGCTTGGGAATAGATTTTACCGCTCGCGATATTCAGCAGCAACTTAAGTCAAAAGGGCTGCCTTGGGAAAAAGCAAAGGCTTTTGATGGATCGGCATTTGTAGGCAAATGGTTTGACAAGTCTACTTTGGGTGATTTGGGTAAACTTCCCTTTTCCCTTCAAAAAAACGGTGAAGAGGTTCAAGCAGCAGATACCAGTCTGATGTTGTGGTCTATAGACGAAATTATTGCATATGTTTCTAAATATTTCACGCTTAAAATAGGCGATATTATATTTACGGGTACGCCAGCTGGCGTCAGTCAGGTTGTTAAGCATGATCGTCTGGAAGGTCATCTAAACGGTCAAAAAGTCTTTTCCTTAATCGTCAAATAGATGCGGGCAGATATCATTACCATCGGAGATGAGATTTTAATAGGCCAAGTAGTGGATACCAACGCTACTTATCTTGGAAAGACGCTTAACAATATCGGTATTGAAGTACGCCAAATACATACCATATCTGATAATAAAGAAGCTATTTTAGATGCGTTTGCTAGGGCTCAAAACCAAGTTGATTTGGTAGTCATGACAGGCGGACTTGGTCCCACCAAAGACGATATTACCAAACATACGTTGTGCGCGTATTTTGATGATACCTTGACCTTCTATCCAGATGTGATGGCACATATTGATGAGTTGTTCCGAAAATACGTCAAAGCGCCAGTTAACGATTTAAACAGGGGGCAAGCCATGCTTCCTTCTAGCTGTACGCAACTCTTTAATGCACATGGAACGGCCATGGGCATGTGGATGCAGAAAGAAAAGACCGTATTTGTGTCCCTTCCGGGGGTTCCTTTTGAAATGAAACATTTGGTACAGGAGAAATTGATTCCATTAATAAAAGCAACTTTTTCCTTGCCTGCCCGTGTGCACAAGACCATGATGACTTATGGGCTTGGCGAAAGCATCATTGCAGAAAAAATAAGCGATTGGGAAGCTGCATTGCCCCAGCACATTAAGTTGGCCTATTTGCCTAACCTTGGACGGGTGCGCTTGCGTTTGTCTGCACGTGGGACAGATGAAGCCGTGCTCCGAAATGAAATAGATGCGTTATTTGAAGACTTATATCCGCTTATAGGTGACCATATAAAAGGTTTTGAATCCGAGCAACCCATTGAAATGCAAATAGGTACAGCCTTGACCCAGAAAGGTTGGACATTGGCCACGGCCGAAAGCTGTACAGGTGGCGCATTAGCCGCTTTGTTTACACAGCATCCTGGCGCATCTACTTTCTTTAAGGGTGCTGTAGTGAGTTATGCTACGGATGTAAAACAGCAGTTGTTGGGCGTACGGCAACAAGACATCGAACAGCACACTGTGGTCAGTGAACCCGTGGCTTTGAGCATGGCAAAGGGTGTTGTTCGCCAAACGGGTGCAGATGTTGCCATTGCCACCACTGGAAATTTTGGCCCCACACAAGGCGAGTCAGATGTGGAAATTGGCACGGTGGTTATTGCCATTATAGCTCCAAATATTGAATATGTAGAGACGTTTATCTTTGGGAAACACCGCGAACGCAACTTGCGCAAAACCCTAAATAAAGCACTTGAGTTGTTGCACAACAAATTAGCATCTGAACTTTAGTTAAAAAATTTTTTTAACACACCATATTTTCCTAAGTTTGCACCCTGTTAAAAAAGATGTCATGTCGAAAGTATGTGAATTAACTGGTAAAAAAGCGATGGTTGGCAACAACGTATCGAAAGCCATGAACAAAACCAAGCGTAAGTTTGGTGCTAACCTAATCAAGAAGCGTTTCTACATTGTTGAGGAAGATAAGTGGATTACCCTAAAACTTTCAACATCGGCATTAAAAACCATTAACAAAAAGGGCTTGCCTGCTGTTGTTAAAGAAGCACGCGCACAAGGTCTGATCAAATAACCACGTTATGGCTAAAAAAGGAAACCGCGTTCAAGTTATTTTGGAATGTACCGAGCACAAAGACTCTGGTCTTTCTGGTACTTCACGTTACATTACAACAAAAAACAAAAAAAACACGCCAGATCGCATTGAAATTAAAAAATTCAACCCGATCCTAAAGCGCATGACGGTTCACAAAGAAATCAAGTAATTATGGCTAAGAAAACGGTAGCAACCTTACAAACAAAATCAAAGCGTCTTACGAAAGCCATCAAAATGGTACGTAGCGAAAAATCAGGCGCATATACTTATGTAGAAACCATTCTAGCACCTGAATTGGTGAATGACTGGTTATCTAAAAAGTAAAACCAACCATTTAAACATTTAAAAAGCCACATTCTTGTGGCTTTTTTTATTCTCAAAACGTACCTTTAACCCATGGGGCTTTTTTCAAAATCATCTAAGAAACTTCAATCTGGCCTGTCGGCAACCAAAAAGGCTTGGACAGAACGACTTAAAAAAGTGGTGCTTGGAAAAAGCAAGGTAGATACTGATTTTTTAGAAGAACTCGAAGAAATACTTATTACTTCCGACGTTGGCGTAGCCACCACTGAGAAAATCATAGATCGTTTGGAGCAACGCGTGGCCAAAGATAAATTCATAAAAGCCGAGGAATTAGATCAGCTGTTGTATGAAGAAATTTTTGCGTTAGTAACCGACAACAGCCCTACCCAAACAACCGCTCAGGACGGCTTGCAGGTCATATTGGTAGTTGGTGTTAACGGAGCGGGCAAGACCACTTCTGTTGGCAAGCTAGCCCATCAATACAGCCAACAAGGCAAAAAAGTCATGCTTGCAGCTGCCGATACTTTTCGTGCAGGCGCCATAGATCAATTGCGTCTTTGGTCCGAAAGGGCTCAAGTGCCTTTTGTAAGTTTACAAGAAGGAAGCGATCCTGCTTCAGTGGCATTTACAGCCGTTGAACGCGCCAAGAAAGAACAGGTAGATGTATTGTTTATTGACACTGCAGGGCGGCTACATAACAACACCAATCTGATGCAGGAATTGGCTAAAATTGAGCGCGTGGTGAAAAAAATCATTCCAGAAGCACCTCATGAGACCTTGTTGGTATTGGATGGCGGTACGGGTCAAAATGCCTTTATGCAGGCCAAACTATTTGCAGAAGCCACAGCTATTTCTGGGCTTATATTAACCAAGTTAGACGGTACAGCAAAAGGGGGTGTCGTAATTGGCATTTCTGATGAACTCGAAGTTCCCATCCGCTACATTGGCGTTGGCGAGGGTATGGATGATTTAATTCCATTTGAAACCAAGCCGTTTTTAGATTCACTTTTTCAAAAAAACTAGACTATGAAAACAATTTTAAGTTTTGTGTTTATACTGTTCATATTGTCGTGCAACACGCCTTCAAGTCACTATTGGCAACCCTATGACGAATCGGAAGAATTAGCCCAAAATGCGAATCATGAAATACCTAGAATGCGTTATAAGCTTATTCAATCTAAATTTTTGGACAAAGACGCCATGTGGGCACCCTTTGAAAAGGAATTGCGTGGTTTTGACATCACTTATGAGGCTTTAAAGCCACTGATTATTGAGCAAAACATTCCAACACTTCAGCAACACATAGCCAATGGAACGCTTTCCTATGAGCGCTTGGTTAAGTTCTATTTATATCGCATTCGTCTTTTGGAGTCCAATCCTAAAACCACCTTGCACGCTGTCCTAGCACTAAACCCCAACATTATTAAAGAGGCTCAGCAAAAAGACAGGCAAACTCCCGAAGATATGCACCTCATTTATGGGATGCCTATTTTATTGAAGGACAATATTAACACTGCAGCCATGCCTACCACTGCTGGAGCTGCGATCTTAGAAAATCATGTTCCCGATGAAGATGCTTTTGTGGTAAAGCAGCTCAAAGACAAAGGCGCTTTGATTTTAGGAAAAGTAAATTTAAGTGAATGGGCGTATTATTTCTGCGCCGGTTGTCCTGTTGGTTACAGTGCTGTTGGCGGGCAGACCTTAAATCCCTATGGCAGAAGAATTTTTGAAACGGGCGGTTCAAGTTCAGGCAGTGCTGTGGCCGTGGCGGCAAATTATGCCGTAGCAGCCTTAGGTTCCGAAACATCGGGCTCCATATTGTCTCCTTCAAGCCAAAATGCGGTTGTTGGACTAAAACCCACCATTGGCCTAGTAAGCCGAACAGGAATAGTGCCTATATCAAGCACCTTGGACACTTCAGGACCCATGACCAAAAGCATAGCCGATAATGCCATTTTGCTAGATGCCATTGCAGCCCCCGATGCACAAGACGCTATTACCAAACGAGTTCCGCGCATCATGTCCTTAACAGACAGTTATGTTGAACCGTCGCTTTCTGGAGCAAGACTTGGCGCCATGACCAATATTTTAGCTGTAGACTCACTTTACCGCAACGCTGTTGAAGACTTGAGGGCTGCTGGCGCAGAGGTAATCGAATTTACCCCTGATAAAATTTCGCTTTCTGGATTTTCATCTATCCTTAATGGAGATATGAAGCGCGACATCCCTATGTATTTTAAAAACACATCAACCGCTGAATTTGCAACTATTGATGTGACGAAAATTATCGATTACAACAAGCAAGATAGTGTACTGTATATGCCATACGCCCAAGAACGTCTCGATGGCGTTATTAGCGATAGTATCACAGCAGCAGGTTTAGAAGAAACCATTTCAAAACTCAATGCGGCCGCTTCGGGATTTTTTGAAACCCCTATACGTAAATACCAGCTTGACGCCGTGCTTAGTAAAAACAATTATTACGCAGGCCACGCTGCTATTGCGTTTTACCCGTGCTTAACCGTTCCTATGGGCTATACACACGAAGGAGAGCCAGCTAACCTTACATTCATCGCACCATCATTTAGCGAGGAAAAACTGTTGATGCTCGGTGCGGCTTATGAAACCATTTCTAATCACAGAAAATCTCCGAAAGGCTACTAATAAACATGCGAACAAAATCAGCTAAAAAGAATAAAATCAACGTTGTTACCCTCGGATGTTCTAAAAACATATATGACTCCGAGGTGCTTATGGGGCAACTCAAAGCCAGCGACAAAGACGTCGTGCACGAACAGCAAGGAAATATTGTTGTGGTTAATACTTGTGGTTTTATTGATAATGCCAAAGAAGAATCGGTCAATACCATACTGTCTTTTGCCGAGCAAAAACAGACAGGTAAAATCGATAAATTGTTTGTTACGGGTTGTTTGAGTGAGCGCTATAAAGACGATTTAGAAGCTGAAATTCCAGATGTTGACGACTATTTTGGCACGACCGATTTACCTTTGTTGCTTAAGGCGCTTGGTGCAGATTATCGCCACGAATTGTTGGGCGAACGCCTAACCACCACGCCAAAAAATTACGCCTATCTCAAAATATCAGAAGGCTGTGACCGACCTTGTTCGTTCTGTGCCATCCCATTGATGCGTGGGGCACATCGCTCAAAACCCATTGAAGATTTAGTTAAAGAAGCACAAGGACTTGCTAAAAACGGCGTGAAGGAACTGATTATTATTGCCCAAGATTCTACCTATTATGGCTTGGACGTATACAAAAAGCGACGCTTGGCAGATTTGCTGCGTGCATTAACAGCAGTGGCAGGTATCGAATGGATACGCCTACACTACGCCTTTCCTTCAGGATTTCCAGAAGACGTGTTGGGCGTAATCGCAACCGAGCCCAAGGTGTGTTCATACATTGACATTCCATTACAGCATATTTCAGATCACCTTTTGAAGTCCATGCGTCGTGGTACTACACAAGAAAAAACAACGGCTTTGCTCCAGCGTTTCAGAAAAGCTGTTCCAGAAATAGCCATTCGCACCTCGCTTATCTTGGGTTATCCTGGTGAAACAGCAGCAGATTTCGAATTGCTTAAGTCATGGGTAAAAGAAATGCGTTTTGAGCGTTTGGGCTGTTTTCAGTACAGCCATGAGGAAAATACCCATGCCCATAGCTTGGTAGACGATGTGCCTGCTGAAGTGAAACAAGCACGTGTCAACGAATTGATGGAAATCCAAGCCCATATTTCTTGGGAAAAGAATCAAGCCTTGGTGGGTAAAACCCTGCGTTGTGTTATTGACAGAAAAGAAGGAAACCGCTTTGTGGGTCGTACCGAGTTTGATTCTCCGGATGTGGACAACGAAGTTTGGGTGGATGCCCGCGAACACTACCTCAAGGTTGGCGATTTTGCCAATCTAACCATAATAGCCGCACAGGACTTTGACTTAGAGGCCGTTCCTGCGCAATAGTTTCTTACATTAACTACTTTTGTCTTATGAAGCTAATCGAGTCGTTGGGATATCATAGGGGTGTTTATGCACCTTTAATGCAGCAATTGTTGCGCAACGATCCCGCCTTAAAATCCTTTCATAGGGGGTTGGTTTCAACCAAAGCAGCCACTAAAGTCGCATCAAATCGCGCCACTTCCTTTGACCAATCCAAGCGAAATACATTGGTTGAGGTGCTGCACAAGCAATACGAACACCTAGCCCCTGATAGTAAAACGCGTGCACAAATAGATGCCTTATCCGCCTCAAACGCAGTAACAATAACCACAGGGCATCAGTTGAATCTCTTTACAGGGCCCTTGTATTTTTGGTATAAGATTTTGGATGTCATTAATGGTGCAGCAGCCATGCAACAAGTAGATGACAAACACCAATATGTCCCCGTTTTTTGGATGGCATCTGAAGATCACGATATTGAAGAGATAAATCACTTCTTTTTGGGCGAACAAAAAGTAAGATGGGAAGCAGTGACCGCCGGAGCTGTGGGCCGTATGCCTACCACTGGCCTTGATGTTATTTTAGACGAATTAACCCCCTATTGGAACAGTACCGACCAAGCAAAAGAATTACTCGTTCTTTTTGCAAATTGCTATTTGCAAGAAGGCACATTGGCAAAAGCCACGCGAAGACTGGTGCATCAGCTTTTTGGTGCAGACGGAATAATCGTGGTTGACGGAGACGATGCAGCCTTAAAATCACTGTTTGTGCCTATGTTTAAAGCTGAGGTAAGGGAACAATTCACGCACAAAGGGGTAACGCAAACCAACACTGCCTTAAAAAAGGTGGTGAAGGACTTTAAGCCACAGGTAAATCCTAGGGAAATCAACCTATTCTATCTTTTTAACGATAAGCGCTTGCGTATCACAACAGATGCAAATCGATTTGGAACCACAGAAAA
>ERZ802830.971-NODE-971-length-27984-cov-10.3684_pt1 | contig 27984 bp, 16 predicted proteins | sample MGYA00345654_ERZ802830 | MGnify/ENA primary metagenome ERZ802830 (study PRJEB30503, sample SAMEA104212375) | marine metagenome | biome: Westerlies Biome; feature: [SRF] surface water layer (ENVO:00010504) within the epipelagic zone...; material: water...
CGCTTCTAAGTTTACTGACCAAGCCAATGAGTTAGCAGGGTTAGAAATAAAATTAGAGCTTAACCTAAATCTTTCCGGAAGTCGAAAATTACCGGTACCCCTGCCAAGTCTATCGTCGACTCGCTTGGGTAAATAAAGAAAAGTTACATCAAAACTGTCGTTATTCAGATAATTCCATGTCCTACCAATTGATTGTCCGTTCTGTACTGGATCTCCATCAGTATTGTAGTTGTTTATTAGTGAGATAGTTGTGGCTCTTGACTGAAGGTCCGGTATGTCAGATTCAGTGAGGACAAAGTTGTAATCAAGGTTCATCTGAGAGTTCCTTGTCAGGAACCCCAAATTGTTCATTTCAAATTCGTCATCAATGTAGGTTGCCGTAACGACATGCTGGGCTCCTTGACGAGGCACATAGCTAATATCTCCCAAGAAGCCAGAACCAGTCACTCCATCAACGTCGCTATGCATGAATTGCCCGTCGATAGCCCAACGCTGGTCAGCTGAAAAGTAATGCGCATCGATGGCATTAACTGTAGCATTTATATCCGGATGGGATACATCTGTACCCATCCAGCCAATAGATCTCCGTCCTCCACCACTAGTGTCTTCATAGAGAAAACGCCCAACCGCAAAATCTCTACCCGTAGCCTGCAAATCAACGCGAGTACCATCAGAAAGCGTGCCCCGAATCTCTGGATTTTCCTCTGAAGCCAGTAACGTTCCGTACCTCAAATTTCCGTTTTGTCCTGTGAATTTTGCCGCGCCCAACAAGTCAGTAGGTTGGCTCAAATCGGTCGGCCTAACAGTTGCACCAGTAGGAACTTTAAATTTTGATGCACCTCCTATCCGTCTGGTATTTAGTAGGGAAATCGGGGCACCCGGGCCTCGAAATCGTGAGACTGTCGATCTCGGGCTAGTGTTAAAGATCTCTTGTCCTTCCTGAAAAAATACACGTCTTTCGGGAAAAAAGACTTCAAAAGCCGTTAGGTTTACAACCACATCATCGGACTCAACTGTGCCAAAGTCTGGGTTCAAGGTTCCCGATAAGAGCGTATTGGTTGTAGGCCGCCAATAAATATCAGCTCCGACCCGACTATTAGCATCGTGACGGATACCATCAAACACACTCGAGGCAAAAGGGTAAATTGTCAGCTGCCTGCGGGGCTCAATATCACTCAGCTCATACTTTTGGAAACCACTTAAGAAAACGTTCCTCGTCATCGGTAATGCGGGAGACCCCCACCTAACTCCTTCCTGAGCTAGATCTCTACTAAAAGCCAGACCTATCTTCCGGTCACCCTCTGCTTGAGGCAGCGGCATGATAGACCAAGGAATAAAAAACTCAGCGCTCCATCCCTCTTCAACAATTTGAGTACGACCATCCCAGGCGCCATCCCATTGGGGATTTATCTGAATTTCTGGAAGCACAGAGAAATCAAACTGGCTATCTCCAAGACCCAAACGCATTCCGTAACCGTAACGCCCCTCGCCTGACGCATCTATCACCAATCCGATACCGTCAGTCACCACATTAAACGGTGGAGTGTCCCGAGCTTGCAATCGCGAAATAACTGTCTCTTGAGGTTGATGGTTTACGATACCGAAATAGAGACCCCTTTCGGTATAAAAAAAGCGGATATCAGTTTTGTAAGGCGGGTCTTCGAGAGTATCTGGTTCGACTATCTTCATCCCATCCACTATAGGAATCGTTTGCCACACTGACTCGTCAACAAATCCATCAAGCGACATGTTGATCTCACCTTCATCTAATTGGGTGATACGAGGCAACTGTTGCGCAAAACCTTGGGCGCCGATCAGGATAGTGCCCAACGCTATGAGCCTTGTAATGTAAAGTCTAACCGGAAGTCTTTTCACTTCTACCTTTGGAGGAAAAGTTTGGTAATGGAAACGGACTATATCTGAATCTTCTTTAGAATTCTTTAGAAGAAACAAATAGTTGCAAATTTTGAAACTAGAACTCTTAGCTATCGGTTTGCTCACTGTCATCAAATGTCTTATTTTGGTCAGAAATGTTCTTTGCTTTGCCTTTTTTTATCTCAATAAAGTCTCTAGTGTCTTTTTTAATATCGACTCTAAGATAATTTACAGGTAGCTCCAGATGAAGTGGAACAAGAGATCACAGAATGTGCTTTTTGTTGAGGAAGAGAAAAAATATAACTGGGCATCCGCCCGCTCCGGTATAAATCGCCGATTAATCTATCTTTGTCTGCTTTTTATTCTGGCGGCGATTTTATTCAGCGCCCTGCGTTAAGCTACCTCGCTTTTAGGGTAGCCTCAATTGAAATCATTTCGCCATCTCTCCGAATATCGATGGCTATAGTCTCACCAGGAGCAGACTGTCGGAGAAAGTTAGAATAGGATTGCATATCTTCAATTTCTTCGCCGTTGTAATTTAATAGAATATCTTGAGCCTTGAGACCCGCTTCATCCGCAGCACCGTCCGGAGTAACACCAGATATTCGAACACCCTCACCCGAATAAGCGAAGTCGGGCACAGTGCCGAGGCTCGCAGAACGCTCACTAGGTTGGCTTTGCACTTCGATTTGTTTTGCATTTTCGAGATTTACTCTCAATGGATCGGCGCGGTCCCCTAGGTAAGCAGCAGCCTCTTCCAGCCATAAAGCAATATCAGACATGCCTAAAAAGTCTAACTTATTCGCAGTGTCGCTTGGCTCATGAAAGTCAAGGTGGATGCCACTAAATAAGTGTATCGCTGGAATGCCCGCATTCAAAAAACTAACGTGATCACCACTTGCGATAGTTTCAGCTAAGAATTCGGCTTGCACTCCGATAGTGAAGCCAATCCCCTGAGCGATGAACGGCCATTCATATGCTGACTCTGTCCCAAATATCTGAAGAGTTTTACCCTCTAGCCGACCTACCGCGTCTAGGTTGATCATTGCAAAATAATCTTCTGATGCGAATCCCTCTAGTGGATTATCGATCAAATGTTGAGACCCAAGCATCCCACTCTCTTCACCGCTGAATGCAACAAAAATTATGGGCCTTTGAGGGGTATAGGCTCGGGACAACTTTGCCGCGACCTCTATTAAAATACTTATACCCGAAGCGTTATCATCTGCTCCTGGATAAAGAATACCGTTTTCATCTACACCAATGTGGTCATAGTGTGCGCCAATGATGACCGGGTTGGCTTTAATGTCTTCGTTAACACCGCGAATTATCCCAACAACATTAGTAAGCTCTATCTTTTCGGAACCCAAAACTGATTGGACCCACTTTTGCTGATAGCTCCCATTTATAGGCTCCAAGCCAGCACCGCGAAACTGCTCAGTTATGTAATCTGCTGCTTTTCCAATCCCGCTAGTCCCGATACCACGACCCTGCATTTCTTCATCGGTTAGCTCATTGACGTGCCTTGACAAACGATCGGGCAGATATTTTGGGGGGAGGTCTGTCAGCGTTTTCTGTGTCGGCAAAGTTGCAGGATCTATTGAAAAATCGCTACCGTCTTTTACCCACTGCATAGGTGAATCTGGGCTAGACCAAACCCCTTTCACATCGTTTGTGGGTTCACTTCCTGTAAAACTTAAGTAAGAATATTTCCCATAGTGCGGGAGTTTCTCAATCATGCCAGGCATTGCAATCATCTCGTCAACATGAATCCAGCCGACCGCCAGCTCTGCATTACTTGGATGCCGCCCAATTATCACTGTGCTCCTATTTTCGTGCTCAACTTCTCCGCCAGCTATCCGAATACCATCATCTATATTTGTAACACCGTATAGGCTAGTTGCTGAAAAAATCTCATCCCGAAAGGGATTGTCACTGCCTAATACCCACACGGATCTATCCTCGGGCAAGGACGTTATAGAATCGGCATACATGATTTCAAAGTCAGAGCGACCACCAAACTCTTCCGCAAGACGAACCCAGTGCTGTCTGTTGTCATCTGGCAAGATAAATACAATGCGGGAAGAGCCAAAAAGCTCTCCTACCGTCGGTGGAGTTTCCTCTCTATCTAGTTGTCTGAATACGTCAAAATAGGGATCAACCAAAACCGCTTCCAAGCGGTCGTAGTTTTCTACGAAGAATCCTTCTAGCTTTTGAGAAAGATCGACATCAAATAACTGAGGTTCCTCTTCATCTTTATAAAATATGGCAACAGGGACTTTTAAAAAGTACGGGTCATCAAAATGTGTTTGCGCGAATATTATTCGCGCCCTATTACTGTTTGCTTCTTCCACAGAGATCGATAATTCAGGAGCGCCTGCCCGATTGACCCATTGATCAAAAAACAACGATAAATCTATCCCACTTATTGAAGAGAAAAGCCTCTCAATATCAGAAAAAGACGTTCTCTTATATTTATATTCTGAGTACAGCATCCGCAGACCCTGAACAAATAAATCATCACCTAACTCCGACCTCAACATATGCCAAAGCATAAGTGTCTTTCCGTACCCAACCGCCTGCGAAGCCGCAGAGTTTCGCGATGTAAATTCAGTCAATGGAAAATCAGAAGCTTCTGAAACGTAATTCTTGTAACGAGCTAACATTTCTTTTCGGTATTCGTGACCAGTTCCATTTATTGCTCTGAACAAATGATCAGCGAGGTACGCGGTTAGCCCCTCGCTCCAATTCCCTGAGGCATAATCAGGATAAACGCTATTCCCCCACCAATTGTGCAGGATTTCATGCGGGTAGGAAGATTCAAGAATGAATGGGAATCGGATTATTTGTTCGCCAAGCAATGTAAAAGAAGGCATCCCGTAGCCTGTTTCCCAGAAATTTTCTACAAGCGCGAACTTACTAAATGGGTATTCGCCCAAAAGTGGCTCATATAGATTCAGATACCTTTCTGTCGCATCCAGATACTTCGTGGCAAGATTAGAATCCGGCGTTCGCAGATAGGCTAGCACTTCAATGTCGTCAGCCTGAACCGAATACTCCGTAAACTCGGCAGCAATTAGATAGATTTCCTCCATTGGATCATCGCTTCTCCAACCGTTTTCTCCATTTCGATCGCCCTGACTGACTGCTTTCCATTGGGAAGCTGTGTCTGCAAATTCAACCTCCATTTCAAAGGTGATAAGTGAGTCGCCAAAAAGAGGAACCCACGCGCTAGCGTAATTTAGGTAAACTCCAAGCTCATCAATTATGCCGGTGGTTTCAGAAAAACTCTGCGCATACTCTTCACTGTCTTGTTCGGCTAAATCATAAATTGAACCATCGTAAACAATTCGTATTTGGCGTGAGCGTGAATTATTTTCTATTGAGTAGATGCTTGTGCTTGCGTCTGCAGTGCCAGTTGTGTCGCTTGCGTCAATAGAATTTGACCCAAGGTTAGCCAGTCGAGAAACATCGACTGATGCATCTGTGATGGTAAGATTACTGTTCAGCTCAAATTGCAGGGAGCTAGCCTCATAATTTTCCGGAATAGTGATCACATTTTCGACATTTATTTGCCGAACATTTGGGTCCAAAAATACCCTTAAGTTATGATGGAAAACTGTATCCAGCTCAGGGCTAAGGTTTTCAGACTCTTGGCCCCCCGCAAATGAATAAAAACCCACTAAAAATAGGTATAGGAGTGATCGCGGCAAATTCAATTTACTTCTCATCAGTCAAGATAAAGTAGTTCAAGAGCGCGGCTATGGTTCCACTGACTATAGTGTATCTGAGAGGTGCCGTCGGGAGTTCTGGTTGTGCTCCAAGCAAGGCTTTCTCCATCTGGAGAAAAGACCGGCAGAATGTCGGTACCTTCAGTGTTCGTGACACGAATTGGTGGATTCAAACCTTTAGTATCAACCATGAAAAGCTCAAAATTTGCATGTCCAAGAATGTTGCTCGAATAAATAATATATTTCCCGCTTGGGTGAAAGTAGGGCCCCCAAGCCACCATTGCATCCGCCGTTAATTGCCTCTGGTTTGTACCATCGACATCCATCACCCAAATCTCCGCGCTATTACCATCGGGGTTAAAACGCCTCCAAACTATTTGTGTGTCGTCTTGGCTAAAAAATGGCCCGCCGTCATAGCCCGGAGAATTAGTAAGCTTTTCCACGTTGCTACCATCGGCATTCATTATGTAGAGGTCCATAAAGTAGGAGCTATCGTCTTCAAAGAGCTTTTGCTCTGCCTGACTAAGAAGTCGACCATAAGCTTCGCGATTTGAAGCGAACAGTATTTTACTCCCGTCGCTTGAATACGAGCCCTCAGCGTCGTAACCAGCAGTGTTTGTTAGGTTCACCAGACCACTACCGTCAGAGTTCGCTTGATAGATATCATAATGACTATCGTAATCCCATCCGTATGGGCGATCGATCCCGCTTTCTCGAATTCTTATTTCTTCAGCCTGCTTTGCAAGTGCTTGAGGATCCTCATGCGTTGAAGAAAACAGGACTAAATCGGAGTTAGGATGAATCCAGGGACAAGTTGTGAGCCCTACCCCTGGGGACACAAGAGATGTATCTCCCGTATCTAAATTTCTGACGAAGATTTGGTAGAACGGGTTACTGCCTGGCACCTCGCTCTGGAAAATCAGTTGGCTCCCATCGGAAGAGAAGTAACCCTCTCCAGACCGCAGGCTATCGGTAATAAGCTGATGGGTCCCAATCAGTAACTCGGATTCATATTTGGTATCAAACCCAGCTGGAGCGTCAGGTTCCTCATAGCTAGTCGCTCCAGCATAGCCATCCGGCGAGCTATCTGACTGTGCAACAGAACTGTTCACAAAAAGTCCAGACATCAACCCACTTAATGTGAGAGAAGTTAAACAGAGCGCAGATTTTAATGTCTTCATAGTTTTAAGTAGACCTAATCAAATTGAAAATTTTCATGGTGGGGGAACACTCCGAAGAGCCCACCAGTATGAACAAATACGATATTTTTAGCCCCTGGGAGTCGTCCTTGATCGCCTAGGCTAAGCTCGGTAACCATTCCATGGAAAGCCTTACCCGTATAGACAGGATCTAAGAAAACCCCCTCTACTTTAGCGAGATTTGCGATCATTTTAAAGACTATGTTCTCTGCTTCGCCGTATGCGGGCCCCGCGTAACCTTCTAACGTCTTGATATCAAGCTTAGTTTCATCAAAAACTACGTCGTAACGCTGCTTCCAAAGAGACACATCCATATTAATCTTGTTCTCAAAATAACTCGCATCATCACAAACATTAAACGCGACAATTTTCGTTAAAGACCTTTGGATCTGAGCCCCAACCAGCAAACCTGCTTGAGTGCCACCCGACCCTGTCGCCATAACAACATAATCTGGCTCGATGTCATGCTTGGCAAAATCTCTAACGAGTTCTTCCCAAGCCGCAATATATCCCCAAATGCCAATTTCATCAGACGCACCAGTTGGAATGAAATGGGCTTTGTCGCCACTGGCAGAAAGTCTGTTTTTTAAGTCCTCCGCGAAAGCAGGATGTGTATCCCACTCTTCTTTAGGAAGGTACGAAATTTGAGCACCTGCCAAATAATCCAACAATAGATTCCCCTCGAGGAACTCCGGCTTCACACCTCTTAAGATCAAGTGAACCTTTAACCCTAACTTTGCGCCGAGCACAGCTGTTGCCCTGCAATGATTAGATTGAATGCCCCCACAAGTAATTAGGGTATTACACTTTTCCTTCAAAGCGTGAGCAATACAGTACTCTAGTTTTCGTACTTTATTGCCCGAAACTTCAGTGCCTGTCATTTCATCGTGCTTGATCCAAATATTTCCGTTGAAGCCAGGCACACTGAAATTCTCTAATTTTTTAAATGGAGTAGGGAGTGCCGCTAGTTGGATTCTCGATGGGTAATCGATCATTTTTTCAAGTGATTAGAACCAGAAAAGGGAGTCTACACTCCCTTTTTGCTTACTAATACCCACAAACTGTAGGGTTTTTCTTAAATCAAAACTATTTCTTCATCGCATCGTAAGCCATCACCCCACTGACTTCTTCTGTCGCAAGAGGTCGAAGTGCTTCGCTGTATAGAAATAAATCCGTCAAGACAGCTCGTAAGTGAATCGATGCATTTAAATTATCAACCACTTCAGAACCAATTTTTTCCTGGTTGACGAGAAAAGAAAGTGCCGCACTCGCTTTCTTGCAATCAGTCGCGATAAGCTGCTCAAAATCGTCTTTACTCGCTGAGAAGGATTCTATAATTTGGCCCATTGCTTCTACCATACCTTCTATGGTTGGCCGAGCGTGAGGACCGGGGCCATCGGACTCATCTGAAGCTGGTCTTCCCTGGGCAGCATATGCCAGGAGAAATTCGTAACCAGCTTCAATCGTCTCTATACTTTCTTCAATGTCCATATTGGTTGTTCCTAACTCGATTCAGCGATTAATCGGCTTCTTTAGGAGACCACTGACCCGGATCATGATTCGCTGCAAGCTCATCCTCGGACATCCAACCAGAAATCATCGATCGAGTGTAATAGATCTTTTCCGGGCGCAATGCAAAATAGATATGCGTCGCTGCCAGCGCGACTAAAGCCAGGGTAGATAATCCGTGAAGTAAAAATACTAATCCCAACTGATCTTCAGCCATGCTATTTGTTCGATCCCAAAAAGGAGTGTCTATCTGCATAAACATTAGAACTCCTGTTACGATAACCGCAAGAGTCACTACCGTTACAGCCCAATGCATCCCTTTCTGCTCGAAATAATATTTACCCGGCTTTCGAGAGGAGTCGAAAGGTTCACCGAAGTCTTTCGGCACCAATAGCATAGACTTAAAATCTTGCCAAAACGACGCCCTTATTATGTGAGCTACAACAAGAAATGTTAGAAGCAAGCCACTCATCCAGTGCAAATCTAACCAAGCAATACGTAAGCCCAGTATCGGCGACACGCCTGTGAAGATAAGGGCAAGTATGCTAGCGGCCATCAACCAGTGAAACCATCTGTCTACGCTTTCGTGACGAACTACTTTTCTACCTTCAGCGGTTGGTCTTTCTAAATTTTTCTTAGCAAGCGCCGCCATAACGATCGCGTGAGCGACCAGTAAAACAATAATGGCCATGAAAACTACGTATAGTAAATCCCAAGAGACACCCAGGATGACTTCCTCACCCCAAACATCACGTTTATATCGGACAATTTCTCCCACCCTACTACCCTCTTATTTTTTTCTAATTAGCGCGACTAACAGGCAATCCGAGGTCTAGCCTCGAATTGCTCTCTTAACCAAGTTCTGCATTAAAGGTACTTTGAAGTGATTGTAGTTCAAAGGACGTGCACCATCTGTTGCCATCTCGCCTGCGCTTGACGCAACAGCCTCGGACCGCTGTTGGCCGCGAATTGCAGACTCAACTGACTCCAACCTGCGCGGAACACATTCCACCGCACCGCAAGCCACGCGCGAATCTTCAATGGTACTTCCTGACGTTTTGAAGACCGCTGCTATGCTAACCAAGGCAAAATCCCATACATTACGATCTGCAACTTTTTCCCAATAAAATTCAGCATTAGCCCATGCATTAGGAAGTTGAACAGCCGTTAGAATTTCGCCTTCGTTCAAGGCAGTCATATTAACTATGTCTCGATCAGGCCCGACGAAGTAATCTTGAGCTGGAACTGTTCGCTGCCCGTTGCTGCTCGAAATAACCATAGTCGCATCGAGCGCAACCAAAGCAGGCGCCGTGTCAGACGGAGACACCGCAACGCAGCGGCTGGCTCCGAATAATGCATGCTCTCGATTGAGTCCCTCTGGGGAATCTGCATAACAAATATTCCCGCCAGCCCTGTAACAATCAAGCCCCCGGCGGTAATACCAGCATCGAGCGTCTTGATTTAAGTTGCCGCCTAAGGTTCCAACATTTCGAATCTGCGGACTCGCGACGACACTTGCTGCTTTGGCCAAAAGCCCAAATCGAGATTTAATCAAAGGGTCGTTTGCTATCTCGGTAAGGGTGGTTGTAGCACCAATTTCGACGCCATTAGAGATTTCTTTTACACCTCTCCAAGCGTCTATCTGCGTTAACTCGATCATTGCGGAAGGAGTTTTATTGCGATCTTTCAACCAGCCGTAGGTATCTTGGCCACCGCTAAGCAACCACCCTTCGTTACCTAATCTTGCTGCTAAATCAAGTGCAGTTGCTTCATCAGCTGGCTGATAAAGTTCTATATCAGGCATTACGTCATGTGATGTGGCTACCATATCAACCTCGGAAATTGTTTTGAGCAAGAGGCACCGAATCTTCCGATGTTCCCGCTACGTGATTAATGATCATGTCAGCTGTTATAGGAGAGGCACCAAAGATGTGTCCATCGAGTGCATCCGTTATTGCTGCGGTTAGAGCGGCAGATACAGAGCCTTGCGCTGGTTCACCAACACCACGCGCACCTACCGGATTTTCTGGGTCTGGCAAATCTACCCACCCTGTTCCTATCTTCACTGGCGTATCAAGATAAGTTGGCACCTTACTCTGCCAGTAGCCAGTACTAGCCGGCATTCCGTTTTGAGGATCATAGAGATGACGCTCATAACCGGAAAGGCCGATTCCCCATACTGCACCACCTACAAGCTGGTTCTCCATTCCTTTGGGGTGCATTATGGTCCCCGACTCAGCTACGTTAATCAAATCTAGGATTTCGTATTTACCGGTTTCCTTATCCAATTCGATTTCGATGCAAGATACCGTAAAACCTGGAGGGTTACCCTCATGAATGGAGTCGTGAAACACCCCCATAAAGCCAGTACCAGCTAATCGAGATACAGATATTTGAGTCCATTCAGCAAGCTCCTCTGGCAAATCAGCCGAACCGGTATACTTACCACCAAGCTGAATTGCACGAGAAGCGACTTCAGCAAAAGTCATGCCCACGGATTCGTCGGCAATCTGGTGAACACGCTCATTAGAAATATCGTATTCGTCAGCAGTGCCCCCGAGATCGTTGGCTGCAATTTCCTTTATCTTGGCCAACATGTCCTGCGCTGCTCCATAAAAAGCGCGAGTATTGGTAAAGATAGAGTTGCTGCCGTCCTGAGGTGAAGTTATTGGAAGATGCAAATCTGTTCTTCCGGTAATGATGTCCACCCGCTCCCATGGCATTTTCAATACCTCTGCCGCTGCTCTGGAGGTAGATGCATAAGAATAAGTGCCCAAGTTGCCGACACCATTATGAATCTTGAGACGACCGTCTGGACCCATCATCACAATGCCATCCATACCTGAGCGGCCAGCGTTGTGATAGCCTTGTCCAATCCCAAGCCCGATAACCTTGCTTCCGTTAGTCTGTCGGCGACGTGATTGTCTCTCATCCCATCCAAACTGCTCTGCCGCAAGCTCAAGAGCCTCTGGCATGTAAGCTGAAGTAAAAGGTGTTCTCTGAGGACCTCCCACATCACCCGTCATTGGCGTATTGATTTTTCTCATGTCGAATCGACTAATGCCTAACTCGTCAGCCGCGACATCCAAAATTGGCGAAATAATTGGCGCGATCTGGTTTTGACCAGGTCCGCGCTGAGCCCCTCGATGGGCTGTATTTGTCCCAATCGCTGTTCCTCGGAATCTCACCGCATCTGCCTGATATAGAACGCTAATGCAGTCAGCGGCCGAATAAGCATCAGCGCCTCCGCCCTTGCCGCCATTATCAGAAACAATCCAAAGATCACATGCCGCCATGACACCATCTGGTTTGAATCCGACCTTAATCCATCCGGTCAAACCTTGCCGCGCACCACCTATCGTGAATTCCTCTTCTCGGGTGACTCGCATCATAACTGGGCGATTAATTTTTTGAGAAAGTTTTGCCGGTACTCCGTATACAGGAATTGATCCTGCCCTGGCGCGCTGGCCAAAACCTCCCCCTGTTGCCGCGTTCACGAAAACCAGGTCTTCCTTAGGAACCCCGATAACTCCGGCTATGCCGTCGGCAAAGGCGGTCAAACTTTGGGAACCACCATGCAAATATAGTTTCCCGTCTTCCCAATAAGCTAATGCTGAGCGCGGCTCCATAGAGTGGTGAGGATAGCCGGCATTAGTGAAAGTACCTTCATAGACATACGAAGACTCTCCAAAGCCAGCTTCTAAGTCACCGTACGCAACTGTTTGCTGAGGCTCGGCCGTAGGTTCGTTTCCGGCCCTAAAGCTAGCGACCTGATCAGCGGACCACTTCTCTACCGCAAACCCTTGTCTAAAAACGAAAGTGTTTCCGCCGTTGTAGGCGTCCGCACCGCCAGGCTGAAGACTATCAAGCGGATCTAAAACAAAAGGCAGCCTTTCAAAGGTCACAGAAATTTTTGAAATCGCTGTTTCGGCCGTCTTCTCATCTACGGCTGCTACTGCCAGTATAGGCTCGCCAACCAAGGTTGGCTCGTTGGTCAACATCTTAAGACCTGTGCTCTGAGGTTCTCCATCAGGATAAACGTCGTCAGCCGTCAGCATCCCAAGAACACCCTCCATTGCAAGCGCTTCTGAGGCGTCGATATCAACGACCCTTGCATGAGGTATTGGGCTTGTTAATAGACGAGCGTAGACCATGCCTTCCCGGGTGTAGTCTTCAGCGTATTTTATCCGGCCGGTGACTTTACCCGGCACATCTGGTGGTGTGAAATCTTTTCCAATATGCATATATGCCATGATAGTTATCCTATTAGTTCGGTGGCACGCATGACACCATCAAGGTAAGAGTCATAAGAACCGCATCGGCAAATGTTGCCAGCCATGGCAAGCCGAGCTTCCTCTCGAGTAGGGTTCGGATTAGCCCGCAGTAACCCAACCGCAGACATTACTTGACCCGGCGTACAGTACCCGCACTGCGGAGACAGTTCCTCAACAAATGCTTGCTGTACCGGGTGCAAATCTCCATTTGCGCTTTCAAGACCTTCTACAGTCTCTATCCGACCACTTTTCATTGAGTGCGTGAGCACAGAACATGCATACGTAGGGGTGTCATCGACTAGCACGGTGCAAGCTCCGCATTCGCCGCGGTTACAACCTAGTTTTGTTCCGGTAAGCCCGAGCTTGTATCGAAGCGTTGAAGCCAAAGTCTCCTGCGGCTCTACATCCACGCTGCGAGTCTGACCATTAACATTGAGTCTGATTAAACGTTCGACAAATCCCGAGGGTCGATCCTGGCCAGTCGCTGAGTACCACGCACCGGTGGTGGTAGCAGCAGCACCAGAGGCGATTACCCCTTTGATGAAACGTCTGCGGGTTAGTTTTGGGTTCACGTGTTGTTTGCCTCCTTCATTGAGCATAGGCTCCGTTGAATTCGCTTATTTGTATTCACACTTCTTTGCTCGAAAGCTCTAAACTCTTACATAAGTGTGAATGAGAATCATTCGCAATAAGCTATATTTTTCAGTAGCTTATCCTGTTTCTCGTAGGTTAAATCACCTTAGTGTTTTTAGCAAGCAAGAGTATTCATGTATGTCATATGCGATGCGGCGTTCAGCAGTGTCGATCTCTTCCAAAATATCTGTAGTTTTGGCTTCTGTGATGCGCAACTCAGAAGTATAAATAACGCCTATGAATTTTTTACTTATTTACGTTAAATCGATCAAAATTAAATTGCTAAAGAGTCCTTAAGTTTTCAAAATCTCGCGTAAGAAATGCTGTCGTTACACAACTTAAGCATTCAACGATTACTAGCCTATATGACAATATATTACCATTTTCAATCTCATTCATCTCCACCTTTGCCAATCAAATCATGGACTTAGGAAACTAATAAGTCCCCTGAAAGCCCCGCAAACCTTGACATATTTTCTTGTGATGTTATGTTGTTCGGCCCTTTCCCCGAAGGGGATCGAATTAATATCAGGGGGTCAATAAGAAGTTAACGGCGAGACCACTTTAGGCTAAACCAAGTATGCGGTCCCTAAAGAAAGCAGATTTACCATAGCCGACGACTTTAGGGCTTGGTTTCAAATTCAAGGTTTACAATCCAGCTAGACCATTAAAGCCTGATTAATGTACTGAAATACGAGAAATCTCAAGACGAAATGAGCGACTTCAAAAAACGGCCGTTGAAATTTGGTTTCCCAGAGAAGACTGGGCTTTACGACCCTGCAATGGAAAAGGACTCCTGCGGTGTGGGCTTCGTTGCTAACATCAAGGGCAACCCTAGTCATGAAATCATGCTAGATGCATATCATCTTAATTCTAGAATGGACCACAGAGGCGGATGCGGCTTTGAGGCGAATACCGGTGATGGCGCTGGGATTTTAATGGCCCTTCCTTACAGCTTCTTCCAACAACTTGGTAAAGAATTATTCGATGCGAAGCTGACAGCAGGACATTTCGCGGTGGGTAACATCTTCTTACCGCAATCCGAGTCGGAGAGAGCGTTCTGTCAAAGTACTATCGAACGTATTATTGAGGAAGAGGGTCAGCATCTAGTCGGATGGCGGGAGGTGCCCGTAGATGCGAAAGGTGCCGATGTTGGGCCGGCAGCCAGGAATGCACAACCTTTTATATCTCAACTTTTCATTAAATCTGCCAAAGGAACAAATCAAGACACTTTTGAACGAGCAAATTATGTAATTCGCAAACGCTTTTCTCATTCATTACGTGGCGACAAGTCATTATTAGAGCGCAAACAAGTTTACGCTTGCAGCCTTTCAACCAAGGTTATTGTTTATAAAGGAATGTTAACGCCGGGGCAGCTGTTTCCTTTTTATAAAGATCTTACCAATTCAGCATTCGAAACCCATTTAGCGATGGTGCATTCAAGGTTTAGCACCAATACTTTCCCTTCTTGGGATAGGGCGCAACCAAATAGGTTTATGAGTCACAATGGTGAAATCAACACACTGCGCGGCAATGTAAACGCCATGGCTGCCAGACAAGGAAAAGTGGCAACTGACGCTTTTGGCGAGAAGCTCCCCGCAATATTTCCGGTTATCGATCCCGATTGCTCAGACTCAGGCAGTTTTGATGCAGTCCTTGAATTCTTATTGTTGTCCGGCCGTTCTCTGGCTGAGGCTACTATGATGATGATTCCAGAGGCTTGGCAATCTGATACAAATATGGATCAACAAAAGAAAGATTTCTATGAGTACCATTCTGCGTTGATGGAACCATGGGATGGGCCTGCTTCAATAGTATTTTCAGACGGAAAATACATAGGCGCTGTTCTAGACCGTAACGGTCTTAGGCCCAGCAGATATTACATAACCCATGATGACAAATGCATTATGGCGTCCGAGGTAGGCGTTTTAGAAGTAGACCCTTCAAATGTAAAAACCAAAGGAAGGTTGCAACCCGGCAAAATCTTTCTGCTTGATTTTGATCAGGGCCGCTTAGTTTCTGATGAAGAAGTAAAACAAGATATCACTAATCGAAGGACCTACGGTAGTTGGTTAAAAGATCAAAAAGTTACCCTGGAAGATATCTCAACTGAATTCGAGTCTAACGCGATCGATGCGCCTGACACTCTTCAACGGATGAAAGCTTTTGGCTACACCACCGAGACTATGCAATTTATGCTGATACCACTAGTCACGGAAGCAAGGGACCCTTTAGGATCAATGGGCAACGATTCTGCACTCGCATGTTTATCTGATAAACCTCGAATGATATATGACTATTTCAAACAATTATTTGCGCAAGTAACTAACCCTCCGATTGATTCCATTCGTGAAGAAGTTGTTATGAGCCTTCGATGTTTTATCGGGCCTGAGGGTAATTTATTAGAATCAAAACCAGAACAAGCGCATCGGCTAAGCCTTGAACATCCGATTATTTCGAATCAGGAGCTTACCAAGATTCAATATATGAACTATCAAGGTTTGACCTCTAAGGTCATTGATATCACGTATGACGTAAACGAAGTATCCGGATATTTGCAAACGATAGATAGAATTTGTGATGAAGCTAGCACTGCTATCGAGGATAATTTCTCGTTCATTATTCTGTCTGATCGCAATACTTCAAGAACGCGCGTTCCTCTAAGTGCACTTATAGCTTGCGGAGCGGTGCATCATTACCTAACTAAGAGAGAACAGCGTACTCAAATCGGCATAATCATCGAAAGCGGAGAAGCACGAGAAGTTCACCACCATTGCTTACTTACCGGCTATGGTGCTGACGCAATAAACCCCTACCTCGCTTTCGAGGCGCTTTGGCAAGCTAATAAGGAAAATCTCCTTGGTGAGAAATTTGCGACGGAAGACAAATTAGTTGCCGGATATAAAAAAGGTGTTGCCAAAGGCATGTTGAAAGTAATGGCTAAGATGGGAATCTCCACATTGCATTCCTATAAAGGGGCCCAGATTTTTGAAGCAGTGGGCTTGGCTGATGAAATCATTAACAAATGCTTTGATGGCACTGCTAGCCGAGTTCAAGGGGTGAACTTCAAAGTATTAATTGAAGAATCTCTGCGACGACACGCTGTTGGATTTCCCAACAGGGAGAGTCAGCTTATTCCGATTCTAGAGAACCCGGGAGATTTTCATTGGCGCACTGGCGGGGATACCCATATGTGGAATCCGAATACAATATTTAACCTACAAATTGCCGCTCGGAATAATAACGCTGAGGCTTACGAAGCCTTCGCTCTGCACGCAAATGAAGAGTCTACGCGTCGCTGCGCGTTCAGAGGGCTATTGAGATTTCGAGAAGACAAGGTGACTTCGATCGGCATCGATGATGTGGAGCCGGCAAGCGAGATTGTTAAAAGGTTTGCAACTGGCGCTATGAGCTTTGGTTCAATCTCTGAAGAAAGTCATGAATCTTTAGCGATAGCGATGAACCGGCTGGGAGGCAAATCAAATACCGGTGAAGGAGGCGAAGACTCCTCTAGATTTTCCCAACTCGCAAATGGCGATTCAAAGCGCTCTGCAATAAAACAAATTGCATCAGGAAGGTTTGGCGTAACTGCATGGTATTTAACCAACGCCGACGAGCTGCAAATCAAAATTGCACAAGGTGCTAAACCCGGGGAAGGTGGAGAATTACCTGGGGGAAAGGTTGACGATAATATCGCCCGCATTAGACATTCTACTCCGGGGGTGGGTTTAATTAGTCCACCTCCACACCATGATATTTATTCGATTGAGGACATTGCTCAACTCATTCATGATTTGAAAAACGCAAACCGCGAAGCCAGAATTAGTGTAAAGCTAGTATCTGAAGTCGGGGTCGGAACAATCGCAGCCGGCGTTACCAAGGCTAAAACAGACCACCTTGTTATTTCAGGGCATGATGGCGGAACTGGCGCGTCACCATTAACTTCCATTAAGCATGCTGGACTCCCATGGGAACTCGGTATTGCAGAAACGCATCAAACTCTGGTGATGAACAATCTCCGGTCTCGCGTGGTACTGCAAACTGACGGTCAATTAAAGACTGGTCGTGATATTGCGATCGCTGCTCTTTTAGGTGCTGAAGAATATGGCTTTGCGACGGCACCTTTAATAACACTTGGTTGCATAATGATGAGGAAATGCCACATGAACACGTGCCCCGTCGGCATTGCAACCCAAGATCCGGAACTACGAAAAAAATTCAAAGGTAAGCCTGAGCACGTGGTCAACTATCTATTTATGGTCGCTGAGGAACTCCGCAAGATTATGGCCAACCTTGGCCTTAGAACTGTCAATGAGATGATAGGTCGAGTTGATCTATTAGATACTCGACACGCAATAAAACATTGGAAAGCTAGCGGCCTAGATCTAAGTTCTATTCTAGAGCCAGCACAAATTTTGTTTAACGACACCGAGGTTTATTGCGTCAAAAATCAAGACCATGGCCTAGAGAAAGCGCTAGATAACGAGCTAATTCGACTCGCCACCCCCGCTCTAGAAACCGGAGAAAAAGTGTCGATAGAAAGCAAAGTGATAAACACTAATCGTGTCGTAGGAACCATGTTATCGAACGAAGTTGCAAAGAGATGGAAGGAAGACATGTTGCCTGAAGACACAATAAACATAAAATTGAACGGCTCTGCTGGACAATCGTTGGGGGCATGGCTCGCAAAAGGAATAACTATTGAAGTGGAAGGCGATGCCAACGACTACGTTGGAAAAGGCTTATCCGGCGGCAAAATCATTATTTATCCACCCAAGGAAAGCACCTTCGCAGCTGAAAAAAATGTAATTGCGGGTAACGTTATCTTGTATGGTGCAACAGGCGGCGAAGCTTATATTCGTGGAATAGTCGCGGAGCGTTTTGCTGTCAGAAATAGTGGAGCTAAGGCGGTTGTTGAGGGCATCGGTGACCATGGCTGCGAATATATGACAGGAGGTGTAGTTGTTATTCTAGGGGAAACAGGCCGTAATTTCGGAGCCGGCATGAGTGGCGGCGTAGCCTATGTATGGGATCCCGCTATGGATTTTTCAAAAAAATGTAACCTAGAATCTTTTGAAATTGAAACGCTGTCTAGTGCTACCGACATCATAGAGTTAAAAGCGTTAGTGGAAAATCACCTTACTCATACTGGTTCGTCTCTAGCCCAAGATATATTACATAACTGGAACGAGAAGCTAACCGAGTTTGTAAAAGTTATGCCAACTGACTATAAACGGGTATTAGCTGAAAGAGCAGCCACCGCTGCTTAACTCATTTTATGCTTTTGCTTTTTAGATTTAGGAACACAGATGGGCAAACCAACAGGGTTTAAAGAATTCGACAGGAAGACTGAGCCTTATCGAGATGCGATAGAGCGATTAGTCGACTTTAAAGAGATTTATACAGACCACCAAGAGGAACATCTGGCGACTCAAGGTGCCAGATGTATGGATTGCGGCGTTCCTTTTTGTCAATCTAGTAACGGGTGTCCTGTTTATAATCTTATTCCAGAGTGGAATGACCTTGTTTACAAGAACAGGTGGAAAGAGGCTTTAGAGCGGCTGCATAAAACAAATAACTTCCCGGAATTTACCGGCCGAGTTTGCCCAGCTCCCTGCGAAGGTTCTTGCGTATTGGGAATTCATGAGCCTCCCGTAACGATAAAGAATATTGAGTGCGCGATAGTAGATAAAGGATTTGAGGAAGGATGGATAATTGCTAACCCACCTAAAAATAGATCTGACAGGAAAATTGCAATTGTGGGCTCAGGTCCTACCGGTCTTGCCGCAGCAGCCCAACTAAATTCTGAGGGGCACAATGTAACCGTCTATGAACGGGACGATCGCATAGGTGGGCTACTTATGTACGGCATCCCGAATATGAAGCTCGATAAGGAAATAGTAGACCGGCGGGTTAACATTTTGCGGGAAGAGGGAATAACATTTCACGTAAGCGCTGATATCGGTGGTTCTTCCCCCAATTCGCCCTCCATGGATGATTTGTTAGACGCTCATGATTGCGTGTTACTTGCGACCGGAGCAACAATACCTCGGGACCTAAATATACCTGGAAGGCAGGGTGCGGGTGTACATTTTGCAATGGACTACCTGTTACAAAATACCAAGAGTCTTCTAGATTCGAATTTGACCGACGGTCAATATATTGATGCAAGGGATAAAAAAGTGATTGTTATTGGTGGAGGAGACACTGGAACAGACTGCATAGGAACCTCACTTCGCCATAATTGTAAAACGCTTGTAAATTTTGAAATCGCTCCAAGACCACCTGTCGAACGGGCTGATAAAAACCCTTGGCCGACATGGCCAGTCATTTTCCGTATTGACTATGGTCATGAGGAAGCAACAGCTCGCTATGGGAAAGATCCGCGAACCTATTCTATTTCCGGTAAAGAGTTCGTCAGGAGCGAAGACGGGCGGTTACTCGGCATAAATACTACCGAAGTTGATGCTGGGTTTAATGAGATTCCAGGAACCACTAAATTTTGGGAAGCAGATCTTATTTTTCTTTCCATGGGATTTCTAGGGCCCGAGCATTATGTCATTGATGATTTAGAGCTAGCATTGGATCAAAGGTCAAATTATAAGGCCGATTATGGTTGCTTTCGAACTTCTCATGAGAAGATATTTGCAGCTGGAGACTGTCGGAGAGGCCAATCACTCGTCGTAAGAGCCATTGACGAAGGTCGCCAAGTCGCCGAAAAGATCGATGCCTTTTTAAGAAGTTAATCGAGTATCATCTCGATTTAGATAGACCAATACTTTGCAACGCCAGATCAATTTGCTCTAGTACAGATGGATCTTCGATCGTTGCTGGTATTCGAAAATTCTTGTTATCTGCCATTTTCTGCATGGTGCCCCTCAGTATTTTCCCTGATCGGGTTTTAGGTAGGCCTGAGACTACAGCCGCTCTCTTAAAAGATGCAACCGGCCCTATTTTATTTCGAACAAGCTGAACACACTCGTCAACAATCATAGAGTGCTCTTTTTCCACTCCCACCTTTAGAACAATTAATCCGACTGGAACTTGTCCCTTTAGAGAATCCATAACACCAACTACTGCACATTCCGCGACATCACTATGACTAGAAAGCACTTCTTCCATCCCACCCGTGGACAACCGATGGCCTGCTACATTTATAATGTCATCCGTTCGGCTCATGACAAAGACATAGCCTTCCTCGTCTATAAAGCCCGCATCGGCAGTTTTGTAGTAACCAGGAAACTCCTCGAAGTAACTTTCAATAAACCTTTCTGGAGAGTTCCACAAGGTTAGCATTGAACCCGGGGGCATAGGCAGCCTCCCGCATAGAGCACCAACTTCCCCAGACGGCAGTGGCTTGGAATTCTCATCTAGGACTTCTAGATGCCAACCAGGGGCCGGTAGAGTTGGAGAGCCAGCCTTTATAGGATGCAGCTCATAGCCGGCACAATTTGCAGCGATCGACCAACCAGTTTCAGTTTGCCACCAGTGGTCAATAACAGGTTTTTTGAGTTTCTCCTGGGCCCAGTACAAAGTATCTGGATCAGTCCTCTCCCCGGCAAGAAATAATAATTCAAAATTGGATAAATCATATTTTTTAATAAAAACTCCGCCTGGATCTTCCTTTTTTATCGCTCTAAATGCCGTTGGTGCGGTAAAAAAAGATTTTACTTCGTGCTCTGAGATTACTCGCCAAAAAGAGCCAGCATCTGGCGTACCGACGGGTTTACCCTCATACAAAATTGTCGTGCATCCTTTTAAAAGAGGCCCATAGACAATATAAGAATGACCGACTACCCATCCAACGTCTGAAGCAGCCCAAAATACATCTCCCTTATCCACATTGTAGATAGCCTTCATAGTCCAGTTTAATGCCACGGCATGGCCGCCATTGTCTCGCACTACACCTTTTGGAACCCCAGTCGTGCCCGATGTATAAAGTATGTATAGAGGATCTGTAGACTTCAGCCGCACGCATTCTGCCGGCTCAGCAGCGGACAAAGCTTCTTTCCAACTCAAATCTCGACCCGCAATGAGCTCACTTTCAAGTTCGCTTCTCTGTGCCACGATTACATTTTCTGGTTTGTGTTGCGCCAGTTCAATCGCTTCATTTAGAAGAGGCATGTAAGCAATGATTCGATTGACTTCAATGCCGCATGAAGCTGAAACTATTGCTTTTGGCTTTGCATCATCAATCCTAACCGCCAATTCGTTTGATGCAAATCCTCCAAAGACAACACCATGAATTGCCCCAATACGAGCACAAGCGAGCATGGCAATTACGGTCTCCGGGATCATTGGCATATATATGATCACCCGATCACCCTTGGTCACTCCCAGATTTTTCAGTGCTCCTGCGCAAAGAGCCACTTGGTCACGCAACTCAATGAATGAGTACTTTTCTTTTTTCGAAGTGATAGGACTATCGTAAATTAGGGCAGTATTTTCTCCTAAACCAGCATTAATATGTCGGTCGAGAGCGTTATGGCAAGTATTTAATTCACCACCGATGAACCAGTGCCCGTGAGGTGACTTTTCGTCTTCTAATATCTTTGCAGGTTTTTTAAACCACTCTATGTCTTCCGCGGCAGTCCCCCAGAATTTTTCTGGATCCGACAAAGATTGTTTATAGGCCTCATCAAATTCACTTTGCTTGTCTTGCGACATCCATTACCTCTATATATTAAGTCTGTTCCATGAATCGCGCTCAATTACCTAGCTTACTACTCAATGGTGCTATCCACACCAAAACCACAGTGAACACAGTTTTTGGTCTTTAAGTTGAGAAGAATTGACCTTACATAAAATTGTTTTGCGCAGATGGGGCACCTGCGTCGAACCATATCAATCCAAAACCCTGCACAAAGAGTGAAATAAAAAAACATAAATGAATCTACAGACTGTCCATTGGAGAGCAACACCCAGACAATTAGGATATATACAGGCAACGTCCAAAAGCAAACTATCAACCTGGTGCGTGATCGGTGAAGTTGTTTGATCGAAAGCGCGTGAAGTTTCTCTTTGCCTATCGAAACGTCTAGTTCCTTGACCTTCGATTTTCGTGAATTCATTTTATTATCGTTCTCCAGTTTAGCTTTGACTGCAAACCTACTCCAGAAGAATTAGCCATTCAAGCCCCGATTTGTGATACATAAGTATCTTAAATAGCTAAAATAAATATAGGTTTATTCAATAGCGACCGCGCATCTAGTCATTACTGATACCCCCTAGCCTGGAGTTCAAACAAGTTAGAGTATTGCCCTTTCTTCTCCATGAGCTCAGCGTGGCTACCCTCCTCGGTAATCTCACCTTCCTCAAGCACAATAATGTGATCTGCCATCCTTACCGTTGAAAACCGATGAGAGATTATAATCGATATCTTATCATCAGTAAGATCACGAAAATGGGAGAATATCTCCGCCTCTGCTTTTGCATCTATTGCGGCAGTGGGCTCATCAAGAATCAAGATGTCGGCTTTATTTCTCATAAAAGCCCTAGATAATGCGACTTTTTGCCACTGTCCTCCGGAGAGCTCCTTCCCATCCTTAAACCAAGTGCCTAATTGAGTCCGATAAGCGTCAGGTAGATCTTTTATAAAAGAGTCTGCCATTCCCTTGCTAGCTGCGTTATCAATGCGATCTTGGTCATCGATGACATTTATGTCGCCCACGCCTATATTTTCGCCCACAATCAGTTGATAGCGGTTGAAATCCTGGAAAATTACTCCTATTTTTTTACGCAAAGCATCTACATTCCAATGTTGAAGGTCTAAACCCTCAAGAAGAATTCTGCCACCACTAGGTTTATACAAACGCGTCAACAACTTTATTAAAGTTGTCTTACCACTGCCATTCTCTCCAACAATTGCGAGAGATTCTCCCTGCTTTATGTGTGCAGAGACGTCATTTAGAGCAGGCACCTTGCAGCCATCATAAAAGAAACTAACATTTTCGAACCTAATCCCATCTCCTGGGTTTGGCCCAAAGTCCTTGTCTCCACTAGCTTCTGGAATTTCATGGTTTAAATACTCAGATAGATTTGATAGATAAAGGTTGTCCTCATACATTCCATTTATTGCTGTTAAACTGGTAGTCACGGCATTTTGCCCTAATCTGAATTGAGCTATGTACATCGTCATTTGACCAATGGTTATAACTCCGGCAATTGCTGCGAACCCAACCCAACCGTATGCAAAATAAAAAGCAGCACTCGCTATCAAACCAAGAACATAGCCCCAAAACCCCCTCCTCAAAACTAAACTTCTATCTTCCCTATAGATACCGTGAAAAATATCAATATAACGTTTTAAAAAGTGCTTCCCTATCTGAAAAAGTTTTACTTCCTTCGCTCCGTCTTCACGTGTTAATACCATTTCTAGATAGACTTGCAGACGTCTCTCAGCGGAGCGACGCCTTTGAATACGAAATGCTTCACCAGAGAACTTTGTTTCAGCAGCAAAAGCTGGAATTCCAGCAGCGAATAATAAAAAAGCCGCCCAAACAGAAAATTGAAATAGAAAAATGCTAATAGTTACTAAAGCGATTACGTCCCGCAGGAAATCGAAAGTTTTGATAATTAGGGAGAGTGGTCTGCTTGATGCCTCTCGTCGCGCTCGGACTAATTTATCGTAATACTCAGAATCCTCAAAATGGCTAAGCTCCAGTGTTAAGGCCTTTTCGAGGATCATTACGTTAATTTTATTTCCTAACAAAGCCCGCAAGATCGACTGGCATACTGAATTCAACCTTTGTGAACCAGTCAGTAGGACTACTAGACCAAGCTCTATTAGCACATAAAATACGGCTTCTTGGCGAGCACTGGCAGCATCTCCTCCCGCCTGCTGCAGAGATGTCGCTACGGAATCCACGAATAAGCCACCTACTGAAGCTATTGCGGCTGGTGCTGCTCCGCTAAGCACAGTTGATATGGCCATTACTGAGGTAAGTAATGGGCTCGTGTCCCAAACAAGCCTCATCGCTAAGCGACTATGCTGGAATACAGAGAAAAACTTATGCATCGAATTATTTTCGATTTTATTCACTATCAACAATTATGCTCTTCCTAGAGAGCGGTAGTCTAAATCTTTTAGATTTATATATTGTAAGAAAGATGAGATCTAAAATGCGCGAATCTATCGTCAAATAAAACCACCGTTGTTCGATGGCGGGCAAGAAACTATTCGAACTAGGCCTTTAATGCAAACGGTTGGCCATTTTAAGCTCGTCTTCAAAAAATTCTTTGACTTGGAGAAGCTGGACTCTGTCTCGCTCGCTTTCCATTAAGGGCATGTGCTGGTCGATATCATTTAAGATATTAGTAATACTGCCCGTATCGAGGACGCTGAGGTCTAAGTCGAAGGGGAATTTCGTGTCCTGTGCCATCGTAAATGCTGCTCCTTACCTACTTCATACCCATATAATAGGGCTCTAACTTGTCGCAAACATTAGTATCGACTGACTTTAAGAAATCTTCATAAGAATATCTAAAACATAGGGTTTTTGTGATTTTTAAAGAATTATTCTCCCAAACTTATGAAATTTAATTAAGAGGATTGCTCTATTTTAAAAACTCGGACATTAAGTGACGCGGGCTTAATCTGGCCACACCTAATTATGACATTAAGTTGTCATTTCCCTCGGCTGGCCTTCCTAAGGGTTTTTATGAGAAGTATTTTACGAATCTAAACCCATTGCTTGACGCGCAAGATAATTCTTCACCATGCTCATATCATTTATACTGCTCATACCGACATTCCTCAGCCAGCGAACAATCATAGTTTCATCTGCAAAAAGGTGCTTAAAACCTTGCATCAACCCCATCATTCCCAAATTATGCGCTTTTCTCGCCCTTTGATATCTATCCATAATCACTGGATCAGCAACTTCTCTGCCCGCGTTCAAACCCTCGGTGATTTTATTGACTAAAGCTTCTGCATCAAGCAAACCGAGATTTGCCCCCTGTCCGGCAAGAGGATGTATGCTGTGTGCCGCATCTCCCGCTAGTGCGATTCGCCGTTTTGAGTAATTAACTGCGTGCCTCTGTCTTAGCGGGAATAGATGACGTCGGCTACAATCAATTATCCTACCCAAGCGCGACTCAGAAGCCTGCGTTAGCTCGAAACAAAACTCGTCGTCGGAAAGACTGAAAAGCTTTTTAGCGTAAGATGGTTCTGCGGACCAAACAATACTGCTCCAATCCTGGCAGTCAATTTCTAGACCAGTGCATAGCGGAAGAAATGCCAGGGGGCCTGTTTGCATAAAACGCTGCAAAGCCATTTCTTGATGGGGGCTTTCGGTTTTTACGGTGGCCACGATAGCGTCGTGATTATATTCCCACTCACGAACTCGAAAGTTTGCTAATTCCCGAATTTTAGAATTCACGCCATCAGCGGCAATGACAAGCTTTGCACGCAATCGGATATTATCTTCGGTTTCTAGTAATACCGACTCGTCACCTTCATCTAGAGAAATAATTGAACAAGGACGAAAAATCTCTAGGTTGGCTTTCTTGTATAGATTCTCCAATAGGGCATCAACAACGAAAGAATTCTCAATAATTGTTCCCAGTCTTGGAACACTTAGTTCCTCGGCAGAGAACTTAACACTGCCAGTACCATCGGCGTCCCAAACAAACATGCTGCTGAAATCGCAATAGCGCTTACTCTCTATGATTCTCCATGCGCCAGCCCGTTTCAGTATCTCTCTTGATGCAGCACTTAAGGCACTTACCCTAGCATCAAAGTTTGAGCTTTCTAGCTCAGAAACCATGGGAACTGGTGGGGTGTCACTCTTATCAACCACTGCTATTCGAAGCTGGTCATCTTTTAACAGGCTAGCGATTGTCAAACCCACCATGCCTGCGCCAACGATGATTATGTCGAAATCACTTTTTACTTTGGGCTTCATCGTCGGATATTATAGTATCGAATGGCCTATCAAACTAGGTAGCAGTGTTCCTCAACCCATTCTTTACTGATAAAATCAAGTTTCCATTCTTTGTACAATAAATGCTTAAAGGTCAGCAAATGAACAACATGGTGAACGCCAAAAATTTGAAAGATTTTCTTGAAAAGGAAGTTGGTCTCACAGACTGGATTGAAATTGATCAAGATAGAATAAATAAGTTTGCTGAAGCTACAGGTGACTTTCAATACATTCATGTTGATAAAGATAGAGCAGCAGAAACTCCTTTCGGAACAACAATTGCTCATGGGTTTTTAACACTCTCTCTACTGAGTAAACTCAGCTCTATGAACGGTGGTATTAAACTGGAAAATGCAGTGATGGGAATTAATTACGGGCTAGATAAAGTGCGTTTCGTCAACCCTGTAAGAGTAAACAGTAAGATCAGAGCTAGATTTGAACTTATTGGTGCGGAAGAAAAGAAACCGAAGCATTTTTTATTGAAACACAATGTCACCGTTGAGATAGAAGGAGAAGAAAAGCCCGCTCTTATTGCTGAATGGTTAGGAATGACTGTTATTCAATGAAAACCCGGAAGATGAACACAGTGTTTCATTGATTTATGAAAAAATTTATACTTTCTGTTCTCCCATTCCTATCAGCGTGCTCAGCAGATCCGCCTATTGATCTCGGCGTCCAAGAGAATAGATTAGCGCCTTGCCCAAAATCTCCAAACTGCGTTTCTAGTTTTGACAGCGATAACTCTCATACAATACGGCCTCTAAACGCGGATCTGGAAAAGATCGAAAGAATGTTAGTATCTTTGAATCATGCAAACATAGTTGATAGGTCTGGCAATTATATGCGCGTCGAATTCACAAGCCGTATCTTGCGTTACATCGACGACGTTGAATTCCTTCATGACGAGAACGGTGGGGTTACTCACGTCCGGTCTGCCTCCCGCGTTGGCTTCACTGATCTTGGGGTTAACAGGAAACGTGTTGAAAAAATACGCTCCTTGGTCGAATAAGTTTAGCCTCCCCATCCGATACCCATCGCTTGTTTTGCGAAAGATTTTTTTAGCCCCGGAAATAACTCGAGTGATAGCAGTCCAAGCTTGCGGGTCATTACTTTTGACATAGAGTTGCTAGAGAATAATTTGACTAGGTTGTCAGTAAATGTGATCACCTGATGCTGATCAACTGACTGATTTTCTAAATAGCGTTGAAGCACCCGCATTTCGCCACAATTACTCCCTTCTTTAATTCCCTTTTCTATACTTTTAACAAGCGCCTCCATGTCCCTCAAAGCTAAGTTCATTCCTTGTCCAGCTACTGGGTGAAGCGTGTGAGCCACATTGCCAAGCAATACAATACTTGGCCTAATCTGTTCTTTTGCAATCGAAAGACCCAGAGGAAAACAGTGAGGCTCTCCAAGTTTCTTTATTCTTCCGAGTCTTTGGCCAAACTGACCTTGTAACTCCCGTAGCAACGCCTCTTGATTTAGCTTAAGAAATTTGTCACTTTCTTGCTCGTTAACCGACCAAACCACCGAGCACCTATTTTCATTTTTGAAGTTACGCAATGGCAATACAGCAAGTGGGCCAGTTTCTGTGAATCGCTCAAATGCCATCCCTCGATGAGCTTTTTCGAAGGCAACATTACATACTATTGCGTGTTGATTATAGTTCTGACGAGCTCGCACGATACCCAATTGATCACAAATTGGTGATTTGCCGCCGTCGGCCAGCACTAGTAGGTTTGAGCGCACCAGATGGCTGTCACTACCATTACTAATTTTCAGATTCATACCACTTTCACGAGGAACTGCATCCCGTATTGTGGCCGGAGTGAAATAATGA
>ERZ802830.972-NODE-972-length-27979-cov-26.3714_pt1 | contig 27979 bp, 22 predicted proteins | sample MGYA00345654_ERZ802830 | MGnify/ENA primary metagenome ERZ802830 (study PRJEB30503, sample SAMEA104212375) | marine metagenome | biome: Westerlies Biome; feature: [SRF] surface water layer (ENVO:00010504) within the epipelagic zone...; material: water...
AACCGACGACCTCTACAATGCCATTGTAGCGCTCTCCCAGCTGAGCTATGGCCCCACTATAGGTTTTTAATAACTATGTGTCCTATTCAAACTATCCGCCAATGTCAACCAGAACGCCCTATTCTTCCTCATTCTCAGAAAGGGGTGCTGCATCCTCATCTGCATCAATATCATCATCATCAGCATCTTCAGCTAATTCATCAATAAACTCTTCATCATCTTCGAAGGTAGCTGGTGCGGCTGTCTCATCTTCATCAGAGCTTACAGCAACAAAGCTTTCCTCATCTGCCGGCAATCCATCATCTTCTACAGCGTCAATATCTGCTTCAATTTCGGCTCCAGCAAGGAGTGGATCTGTTTGAAACTCATCCTCATCAGTTTCTTTTTTGGTAGTTTCAACAACAGCTGATTTAGTAGCTACTCTGCCCTTCCTACTTTTAAGAAGCTGTTCAGGGTCAAATTCTGCTCCGCATTTAGGACAGGTGATGGGGGATTTTAAAAAATCATAGAATTTCGTGCCACAGCTAACACAGCGTCGCTTAACGCCCAATTCAATCTCGTTCATATCTAATCCTTGATGCTTTTTTCAAAAGATGCTTTTTTTATAACAACTCCGCGAATAACACGATAATATGTCCCTATGTCAAAGTAAATTTTGCTCAAAAATCAAAAAAATTGTCAAAACAGCTCTAATCTGTAACGGCAAGTATAATTTCTATCCCATTTTGAACAGATTGATTATTTATTCATATCGCGCGCAAAAAAAATTTTCGAAATTTATTTTAAACCTAGATAAATATTAATTGTTGTGAGAGAAAGCACCGCATGCAAAATGGGTATTTTTTATTCCTAACCGAGGCTTGAAATGATTAATCATACAGACTCTCTCTCATCTGAGGCAATTTCCGGATTACAAGGAACCTGTTCTGTTGTAGGGGATAAATCAATCTCTCACAGATCGCTCATGTTCAGCTCAATTGCAGAAGGGACAACGCGAATATCAGGCTTGCTGCACAGCACAGATGTTCACTCAACTTTAAACGCGATGCGTGATCTCGGTGTTCGCATTTCCATAGTGGAAGATGATGTGGTGGAGGTAATAGGGGTCGGCATGCATGGCCTTCAAGAGCCTGCAAGGCCCCTGGACCTTGGAAATGCGGGAACTGGCGTAAGGCTATTGATGGGTCTGGTTGCTGGTCAGAATATAACTGCAACTTTCACTGGGGATGAGTCTCTGTCAAGCAGACCAATGCGACGTATTACAGAACCACTTAGCCAAATGGGAATTCAAGTGAGCGATAATGGTGATGGATTATTGCCTGTTACGCTAACAGGACGAACAAGCCCGCTTCCGATAAGATACAATTCCCCGGTGGCATCTGCGCAAATCAAATCAGCTATCTTACTTGCAGGGTTAAATGCACGAGGTGTAACATCTGTAATTGAGCCTGCAAAATCGCGTGATCATACAGAGCGTATGCTGCGGCATTTCGGAGTAGAAGTTAACACGCAAACCAATTTAGATGGCAGTTACATAGCAAGCGTGACAGGCGGCATTACATTACAGGCAAATGATATTATTGTGCCACGGGATCCCTCATCTGCTGCATTTTTAATTGTTGCAGGATTAATCACTAAAAACAGCCAGCTTTTATTGCCTACAATTGGTATGAGCCCAGAGCGCATTGGATTAATTACAACGCTTCGCGAAATGGGTGGCAGAATAGAAATCAGCAATCAACGCGAGGTTGGCGGCGAGCAGGTTGCTGACATAAAGGTTTCTTCAAGCCAATTAAAAGGAATTGTCATACCATCCGATAGAGCGCCATCAATGATAGATGAATATCCTATCTTATGTATCGCAGCTGCAATGGCAACTGGGCCTAGTTTGATGGAAAATATTGGCGAGTTACGACATAAAGAAGCAGATAGAATAGCTATTATGGCAAAGGGATTACGGCTTGCAGGCGTAACTGTTGATGAAACGGAAACCTCAATGCGGGTATATGGTACTAAGACAGCAAAGGGAGACTCTTATATAAAGGGCGGCTTTAATATTTCATCAGAACATGACCATAGAATTGCAATGTCTTTTTTAACTCTTGGCTTTGTAAGTAGTGATAGAATCATTGTAGATGGCGTTTCCACGATTGAGACAAGCTTTCCTGGATTTGTTGAATTAATGAATAAGCATGGTGCAAGAATTTCCCCTATAAATTCAGCCTAAAAATCACACGGTAGAAAAACACACGGTAGAAATCATACGGCAGGTACTCACTGAAGATGATATTTTAATTAGGCTGGCGATTAGGTTAGGTAAATTTGGCTTCACACACAAAGGCAGAACATGAAAATAGCGATTGATGGCACTGCAGCATCTGGGAAAGGCACCTTGGCAAAAAGGCTTGCAGAAAGCCTTGGGTGCGATTATCTGGACACAGGACTTCTCTACCGCGCTGTTGCGCTCGAAGCATCAAGATACGGGCTGTCTAGTCTTGATGACAATTTTAACAAGCCCGTAACAGAAGAGCGCTTTGAGAAATCAACCCGAATTGAACTTACAACCATTGCACTTGGCTTAGCGCTTCCAATATCAGATTCGCCTGACCTGCGAAGTCAAAAGATTTCAAGTCTGGCCGCAATCGTTGCAAGCTTGCCAGAAATCCGCCAGGCACTTATTGAAAAACAAAGAGATTTTGCCAATTCTCCTCCCTCTAACAAAGGGGCAGTTTTGGATGGAAGAGACATTGGCTCTGTCATACTCCCCGAAGCAGATTTTAAGTTCTTTATTGATGCCAAACCCGAGATTCGCGCAAAAAGGCGGTTTGCGGAGTTTAAAGATACCAACTCAAATCAAACACAAGAAACCATTCTCAAAGACCTGATGGAGCGTGACAAAAGAGATAGCACCAGACAAATTGCCCCTTTAAAACGTCTTTCAGATGCATTTTTTATTGATAGTTCCTCATTAAATGCGGATGAAGTCTTGCAAATTGCCTTAAATTACATTAATGGCTAGGGCTCGTTGTTTGACATTTTTCTAAACGGTGTCTTACTTTTTTAACTAACAATAGCTGGAAATTTGTTTGCTGTTTATAAAATATCTGACTTAAGGAAAATAACTTAAGTGTGTTTAGACAGAAAAAATCTTGAACCCAGCCAAGATAAAATAGGGCTTTTCGCCCCCTAAATAGCATCCCACGGAGACTTTTATTGTCAAACCAAAAAGATGACGAGAATTTACTCGTCAATGAGAATTTTGCTGATTTACTTGCAGAAAGTTTTTCAGAAAGCACCTCAGTAGAAGGCAGCGTTGTTCGCGGAACAATCATTGCCATAGAGTCAGATAATGCTATCATTGATGTGGGTCTTAAATCAGAAGGCCGCATTCCTCTCAAAGAATTCACAGCACCAGGCCAAGACCCAGAATTACAGGTTGGCGATACTGTTGAAGTCTATGTTGAGCGCATGGAAGACAAAGATGGTCAAGCACTTCTAAGCCGCGAGAAAGCCAGAAGAGAAGAAGCATGGGTTATCTTGGAGCGCGCATTTGAAGCACAAGAGCGTGTAACAGGTGTGATTTTTGGCAGAGTTAAAGGCGGCTTTACAGTAGACCTGTCAGGTGCAACGGCGTTCCTTCCTGGAAGTCAGGTTGATATTCGCCCCATTAATGATGTGAGCGCTCTTATGGGCGCCCCTCAGCCGTTTCAGATATTAAAAATTGACCGTCGCCGAGGCAATATTGTCGTCTCCCGCAGAGCTGTTCTCGAAGAATCCCGCGCTGAGGCACGTAGCGAGCTTGTGTCTAATTTAGTAGAAGGACAAATTCTAAAAGGTGTTGTTAAGAATATCACTGATTATGGCGCATTTGTTGATTTAGGCGGGGTGGATGGATTACTACACGTAACTGACATTGCTTGGCGTAGAATCAATCACCCATCTGAAGCACTTACGGTTGGTCAAACTGTTGATGTTCAAGTCATACGATTTAATCAAGAAACGCAGCGTATTTCGCTTGGCATGAAACAACTGCAAAGCGACCCATGGGAAAATGCGGTTGATAAGTTTAAAACAGGTACACGTCTTAGTGGCAGAGTTACGAACATTACTGATTACGGCGCATTTGTTGAATTAGATGACGGTGTCGAAGGATTGGTTCACGTATCTGAGATGAGCTGGACTAAAAAGAATGTGCATCCAGGTAAGATCGTCTCAACAAGTCAGGAAGTTGAAGTTGTTGTTCTGGATGTTGATTTAACCAAGCGCCGAATTTCACTTGGCCTAAAACAGGCAACAGACAACCCTTGGGCAGAGTTTGAGACTAATAATAAGATTGGCGATGTGATTGAGGGTGAAATCAATAATATCACTGAGTTCGGATTATTTGTCGGATTAACAGAAGAAATAGACGGCCTTGTTCATCTGTCTGATATTTCTTGGTCCTCTTCTAACGAAGACGTGCTTGAAGGATTTAACAAAGGCGACAAGGTTGAGGCAAAAATTCTGGATATCGATCTTGAAAAAGAACGTATTTCTCTTGGAATCAAGCAATTAACAAGCAATCCTGTTGCTGATGCTGTTGAAAAAGTACGCAAAGGCGATGCGGTAACGTGTATTATTACCGCTGTAACCGAACAAGGCCTTGAAGTCCGTGTTGGAGATACGCTTTCTGGCTTTATCAGACGAGGTGACCTTGCCAGAGATAGATCAGACCAGCGCGTAGAACGTTTTGCTGTTGGTGAGAAGGTAGATGCTGTAATTTCTCAAATAGATAATAAAAACAATAAATTAACACTATCTATCAAGGCACGTGAAATGGCTGAAGAAAAACAAGCTATGGCAGAATTCGGCTCATCTGATAGCGGTGCAAGCTTAGGGGATATCCTTGGGGCAGCATTAGCAAAAAAAGACGATGATGATTCTGAATAGGTGTATCCTAGTTAGAGTTAGTCAAAACTAAAATAAAAAACCTCGCTTCTGGTGAGGTTTTTTTTTGCCATTTTGAAAAACCTCAAGTACCCTTTTGGTATAGTGGCAAATAGAAATGAGTAATCTATTTGGATAGTTAAGATAAGTATAAACTAAGCATTCTTTTGAATATAAAAGGGTTAGGTGACCATGACCAAATCAGAGTTGATAAATATGCTTGCGGCGGAAAACCCCGAATTATATCACAGGGATATTGAGCGAATCGTAAATACGATATTCGAGACGATTAGTGTATCACTTGAGAATGGTGATCGTATTGAATTGCGAGGCTTTGGTGCTTTTTCTGTTCGCGAACATGGTGCAAGAAAAGGAAGAAACCCCCGCACTGGTGAGCCTGTAGATGTCGCGCGCAAACAAGTACCTTATTTTAAAATGGGTAAGGGAATGCGGGAGAGATTAAATAAATAATCTGGCATTTTGTCATCTAAGCTGATAATAATGCCGTCCTGAAAACAGGATTAAAACGTAATGTCTGGCATTTCCCATTTCATATCAAAACTATTCTGGTTAGTAATTCTAATCCTGTTCAGCCTTTTTATTGCTGCGATCGTCGGCTCTAACACCCAATTAATAACCCTCCAGCTATGGCCAATTCCAGGACAGCTCAGCCTTGCTTTATGGCTTCCGATTTTATTAGCTTTTGGGATCGGCTTATTGTTTGGGGCCTTATTAATTTGGCTTAAATCCATTACATCCCGCCGTGCCGCAAGACAAATGGGAAAAAAACCCAATGCACCGCCAGAAATGAAAGATGATAATCATCTGCTATTTGACCAAACCACAACAGGTTTAGCTTTGAATAGGGAACACGGCAAACAAGCCCATTTACACAAGGCTTATACTTATGAACGTTAAAATTTGTGGGTTAAAAACACCCTCAGATATCGATAATTGTATCAAGGCTGGCGCTGATTTTATTGGTTTTGTTTTTTTCCAGAAATCTCCAAGACATCTCAGCCCTGCGAACGCGGCTGAATTATCTGATTATTATGACCGTAATTATTCTGATTCTGGGATTAAAAAAGTGGCCCTTTGTGTTAACCCTACTGATACAGAATTATCTGAAATTATAAGCACATCAAAACCTGACTTTCTCCAGTTACATGGCATAGAACCGCCAATGAGGGTTGATGAGATAAGACAGAAATATGGCCTTCCGATAATTAAAGCAATTCGTGTCAAAACGCAGTTGGATATTAAGGCCAGTCAGCAATATAATTTCTCGGCAGATTGGTTGTTATTTGATGCGGCTGCATCTGCAGATTTAATGCCTGGCGGCAATGGCGAGAGCTTTAATTGGTCGCTTCTTGCAGATTTTGAATGTGATTTACCTTGGATGCTCGCAGGCGGATTAAATCCCAATAATGTAGCCCATGCAATTGCGCAAACCAATCCAGATGGGGTTGATGTCTCATCAGGGGTAGAGGCAAGCGCAGGTATAAAAGATGATTTACTGATCTCAGCCTTTGTGAAGTCTGCAAAAACGAGCTCTTAAATTATTCTGTTTAATTATACAGCTTTGATACAGAAATTAGGCGCAAATATGTATCTAAATAGCATTGCTGTGTATCTAAGAGCCGTTCACAAAAGAAGCTTGACCGTTAAGCTTCACTTCAGTAGTGAGTAAATATGGATTGGAGTGTTGATGATTACGCAGAGAATGCCTCTTTTGTCTCTCAATTTGGAGATGATGTTCTTATGCTATTAAACCCTGTTAGCGGTGAGCATATTCTTGATTTGGGTTGCGGGAATGGTGAGCTTGCAGAAAAAATCGCTGCAAAGGGATGTAAGGTCACAGCCATTGATTCAAGCAAAGAAATGGTTAATGCAGCTCAGACAAAAGGCCTAAACGCTTATGTAATGAGCGGGGAAGATATGAATTTCGAAACTGAATTTCATGCTATTTTTTCTAATGCTGCTCTACATTGGATGAAATCATCAGATAAGGTCTTGGAAAATGTTTTTAACGCGTTAAAAATCAATGGACGTTTTTGTGCAGAAATGGGCGGAAGTGGAAATGTTCAAACAATCATCACGCAAATTTACACAGAATTAGACCGCAGGGGACTGAATGGTGATAATTACAACCCATGGTATTTCCCCTCTAAAGAGGATTATGCATACCAGTTGGAAAAAACAGGATTTCAAATTGATTTTATCGAACAGTTTGAGCGTCCAACCAAGCTTGTGACAGATGTTGCAGGGTGGATAAAAACCTTTGCCAAACCATTTTTAAATGATATTCCTGCAAGCCAGTGTGAAGATTTCATTCAAGACATAAATCAAGCTGTTGCTGATACATTGCAAGATAAGAATGGCATCTGGTATGCAGATTATGTTCGTTTGCGTTTTAATGTTATTAAAAATGAAAAACCTATCCCTAATGCATAATTTTAACTTTGTCTTTAATCATTCAATATAAGTGAGTATAGTTAACGATGAACGAAACACAGCTAAATTCCTTTAAGACAATGCCAGATGAGAATGGTCGTTTTGGTATTCACGGTGGTCGCTTTGTTGCAGAGACATTAATGCCTTTGATATTGCAGGTTGAAGCTGCTTATAATGAAGCAAAAACAGACCCTGATTTTAACGCAGAACTGCTATATTTCCAGAAACATTATGTTGGCAGACCCTCTCCTTTATATTTTGCTGAACGCCTTACAGAGCACTATGGCGGCGCGAAATTATACTTAAAAAGGGACGAGCTAAATCACACAGGCGCTCACAAAATTAATAATGTGCTTGGTCAGGCACTACTTGCTAAAAAGATGGGAAAAACAAAAATCATTGCTGAAACAGGGGCTGGGCAACATGGGGTAGCTACCGCAACGGCATGCGCATTATTTAATCTTGAATGCGAGGTTTTTATGGGGGCTGAGGATGTTAAACGTCAAAAGCCTAATGTGGATAGGATGCGCCTATTAGGGGCTACCGTACACCCTGTTACCTCTGGCACATCCACATTAAAAGACGCCATGAACGAAGCACTTCGTTATTGGGTAGCTCATCCTGATACTCATTTTTATATTATTGGCACAGTTGCAGGCCCACATCCCTACCCCGAAATGGTTCGAAACTTCCAGTCTGTTATTGGAACAGAAGCAAAAGAGCAATTATTCGAAGCTGAAGGGCGATTGCCAGACGCGCTTATTGCGTGTATTGGCGGTGGCTCAAATGCGCTTGGCCTGTTTCACCCATTTCTAGATGATACTGATGTTACTATTTATGGCGTTGAAGCTGCTGGTCTGGGAATCGATAGCGGAATGCATGCGGCAAGCCTTACCGGCGGAACACCAGGCGTTTTACATGGCAATCGAACCTATTTATTACAAAATGATGATGGACAGATAATAGATGCCCATTCTATATCAGCTGGTCTTGATTATCCTGGCATTGGGCCAGAGCATTCCTGGCTTCATGATATAGGACGTGTTCATTATGTGAGTGCGACAGATGAAGAAGCGTTGGTTCAATTTCAGTTATGCTCCCGGCTTGAAGGGATAATTCCTGCTCTTGAGCCCTCCCATGCACTTGCATTTGCAGCAAAACAATTACCATTAATGGATAAAGAACAAATTGTAATCCTTAATATGTGCGGTCGCGGGGATAAAGACCTTGAAGCAGTGCTGCCTAAGCTGGATGAGCGCGGGTTACTATAAGAAACTCCAAATAGAGGTCGAAGCACATAAAATGAGCAAAAGATTAGCCGCAAGCTTTGCAAAGGCAAAGCAAGAAAACAGAGGCATTTTGGGTATTTTTGTATCTGCGGGAGACCCTGATACCAATACCAGCATAAAAATATTAGATGGTCTGGTTGAATCTGGCGTGGATATGATAGAACTTGGAATGCCATTTTCTGATCCAATGGCAGATGGCCCTGCAATTCAGGCAGCAAGCTTGCGTGCTATCAAGTCAGGTATGACCCTTAGAGGTAGTCTTGAAATTGCGTCTCAATTCCGTAAAAAACATGCCGATACTCCGTTGATTTTGATGGGGTATTACAACCCTATTTATCGTTATGGTGTTGAGCTGTTTCTTAAAGATGCACAGGCAGCTGGTGCAGATGGTCTTATCATTGTAGATCTTCCCCCTGAAGAGGATGTAGAGCTGTGTAATCCAAGCCAAAATTCAGAACTAGATTTTATCAGATTAATCACACCAACAACCCTTGGCGATAGATTGCCACACGTTTTGGAAAAGGCATCTGGATTTATTTATTACGTCTCAATCGCAGGTATCACTGGCACAAAATCTGCTCAGATGGAATCTATCTCTAGCGCTGTAAATAGAATAAAACAAGTCAGCGATTTGCCTGTTGTAACTGGTTTTGGTATCAGAACTGCAGAACAGGCAGCACATATTGCCTCGCTAGGCGATGGCGCTATTGTGGGCTCCGCAGTCGTGGAGATTATAGCAGAATCCGATACGCAGAATTTATCAGCTGAGGATACTGCCAGAAAGGTAAGTGATTTTACTAAATCGCTCGCAGATGCGATATCTGCCCATAAGCCTGAATAAAAAATATTCAAATCATTATGATTTGTGGATAATAAGAAAATACTATCGGTAACACATATGAAGGAGATGCGTATGCTGTCAGAAAGCCTTGATAGGCTTGCCCTTCTTCACCCAAAGCTTATTGACCTAGGGCTAGAGCGAACCTATCAACTCCTTGAAAAGGCAGGAAGCCCGCATCAGAATCTGCCGCCTATATTTCATATAGCAGGCACCAATGGAAAAGGCTCTGTTTGTGCCTATCTGTTTGCTATCGCAAAGCAACTTGGCCTTGTAACGCATTGTTATACCTCGCCACATCTATGCAGATTTAATGAGCGAATTCGGATTGCAAACAAGCTAATCGATGATGAGGCGCTTCTGCAGGTTTTGGATGAGGTAGAGAAGCTTAACCAGAATAGGCCTATTACATTTTACGAAATCACAACGGTTGCTGCATTTATGGCATTTGCAAGAATACCCGCCGATTTGCTTATTTTAGAAACGGGTCTTGGTGGCAGGCTAGATTCAACAAATGTAATCGAAAATCCATTAGCGTCTATTATTACCCCTATCGCACGCGATCATGAGCATTTTCTGGGCTCTGAGCTAACACAAATAGCGGGTGAAAAAGCAGGTATAATCAAAAAAAATGTGCCTGTAATTAGTGCCTCTCAAACCAAGGAGGTTGAGGAAACTCTTATCGAAAAAGCAAGAGAGATGGCGGCACCCATTTTTTTTGAAGGGGCTGATTTCATCTGGGAGCAGATAAGCACAGGAGAGGTAAAACTAGAATGTAAAAATAGGGTTTTTACGCTCCCAAAACCCGCGCTAATCGGCCCCCATCAAATACAGAATGCCGCCCTTGCAGCTGCATCCATAATCTATAGTGATAATTTTACGCCTTTGGATGATAGATTATTTTCAGGCATCGGGCTCGCAAAATGGCCTGGACGGGTACAATTCATCGATGAGGGAACATTACTCAATTACCGTGATGCAAGACCAATATGGATTGATGGCGCGCATAACTCACACGGTGCAACAGCTCTTGCGGCCTCTCTTGCACAAATAACCGAAGAGAAATGGACCCTTATTGCAGGGATGCTAACTACCCGAAAGCCAGATGACGTTTTTATGCCTTTAAAAAACCTCATCAGCGAGATATTTACCATAACGATACCAGGACAGCCAGCAAGCCTATCCGCCCAAGCGCTGTCAGATAATTGTCAGGATTTAGGGATTAAAGCGACCGCAAAATCAAGCCTCAGCGCGGCACTCTCTGCCACAAGTGAAAGTGAATTTGTGGTGATTTGTGGCTCGTTATATCTAGCAGGGCACGCATTACTATTAAATGATACCCTGCCAGAATAAGTTTTGGTTAAAGAGAGCCTATCCCAACTTATGATAGGCTACCATAGAGGATTATAAGTTTTCCTTCACCCATTGTTCTAGCTGGGATTTTGGTAATGCGCCAATTTTCTCAGCTACAACTTCGCCATTTTTAAACATTAATAAGGTTGGGATCCCGCGCACCCCATAGCTTTGCGGAGTTACTGGATTATCATCAATATTTACCTTAACAATATCAACTTGACCTTCGAGTGAATTTGAAATCTCTTCCAGTGCAGGACTAATGGCGCGGCAAGGCCCACACCATTCAGCCCAAAAATCTACAACTATTGGTCCAGCTGCTTTTATGACATCAGTGTCAAAATTAGAATCGGTTGAGTGTTTAGTAGCCATGCTAATTCCTTTATGCTTAAAAATAATTCTTAATAGTTAGTAATAAATCTGCCCATTGGTAAATAGTTTTTTTAAATTTATTTTTCGTTATTAAATGCGTTTACACTGGTTATGGTATTAAGATAAGCATTCAATTGCTCATTTAAAAGAGGCATGATTTCTGCTGATTGCGTCCAGATAAGAAAACTATGAAATGACCTGTCTGGATAGAGTTGTTTTAGCAATCCCATATAAAGCGCCATTTGACGAAGATATGCCTCGGGAGGGCTGGCAGAAGGCCGTCCGGTTTTGAAATCTGCTAGCTTGATATAGCTGTCAGTGACAATCAATCTATCTATCTGCCCAGATATTTCCAGCGTCCCAATTCTGCCAATGATAGCGGCCTCAGCCAATGACTTATTTGAAAACAAATCACTGCAATCCTTATGATGAAGGATAGAATATACTTCATCAAACAATGCTGTTACCTCTGCTTCAGATAGGGTTGGCATTTGTTTTTTTATATATCGAATGGCTGATGTTGCTTGGTCGGATTCATGAAGTAATGGGAGCCTCTCAAGTAATGTATGAATTAGATTCCCCCGCTCAAGCGCTTTTAGCTGGCTGTTTTTGTGTGGTGTAATCTGCTGCGTATCTGATAGCCATTCAGACGGGCGAATAATTGCGCCTTTTGTCTCAACATATGTATCGGGAAGCTCATCATACCAAGTTGGAACATCTGCTATTATTTGCTCCTGCTCTATGGATGGCTCGTCCTGTTTCTGGGTTTTTGTTGATGGGGCAAATTGAAGCGTTAAGGTACCGTCAATATCCACACATGCTGGATTGTCAGATAAGGTGTCCTTCAATAATTCATACCAGCTATTTTTAATAACCCGCCTTGCCGGTGCTTCCCATCCAGCAATGATAAGAGCTTGTTCTGCCCGGGTTAGAGCGACATATAATAAGCGGTCATCTTCTCTTTTGATTTTTTCTTTTTCTGCATTTCTAATCTCTGTAATAAAAGAAGGTGCAAAATTGCTGTTCTCTGTCCAGTAAATCCATTCTTGAGAGAATGTAAGCGTATCTGAAGGTGTTTTAGCAGTTAACATATCGGGCAGGTATATTATAGGCGCTTCAAGTCCCTTGGAGCCGTGTATTGTTAGCAATCTTACTTGAGGGTACGCGGTAGCGCTATTATCGCGCTTTAATATGCCTTGGCTATCTCTGAAAGATCTTACAAATTGGCTTAGCTCTAGATTTCCTGCTTTTTCAAACGCTAAAATTTCCTGCAAGAAACCATTAAAGCTCTCAATAACCCCTATCCCAAGACGCTTGATAAATGCATCAACTAACCGGTCCCCAATTAAAAGCTGATTAAAAAAGCTAAACACATCCTGTGTTCCAGCACGGGATCGCCATTCCACTAATTTGCGACATGCCAATCCCTTACGGCATTCAGATTTTTCATATTCTTGTAATCTGCTAAACAAAGAGGTTTTTCCTCTTGCGATTGCTAGTTCTTGTAAATCCTCCTCCTGTAATTCCAGTAAGGGTGACTTAAGAATGCTAGCAAGTTGCAAATCATCTTCAGGTGATAAGCACACATCAACAAGCGCAAGCAAATCCTGAATTTCTATCTGATTTTGCAGTATAACACGGTCTGGGGGTGAGACGGGTATTCTTGCTGAAATCAGTGCCGCTCTTAAATTGGCTAGGAACGAGTCTCTCTTTCGCACCAATATCATAATATCGTTTGGGCGCACAGCTCTGCCCAAAATATTATCTGTGCCAGACTGCAAAATTGCCTTAATATGCAGGGCTATTTTTTCTGCTAGAATAACCTCTGCTGTTTCAACACGTTCTATTTCGACTGGGATAAATGGCGCTGTTAGCGGTTTTTTCTGCGATTCCACAACTGGCCATAGTTCCACAGACCCAGAAAGGCTAGTCCAATGCAGACCGTGCGGCACATAGCTATCCCCTACTCCGATAATGCGCTCATCCTGCATAACCGCATCCACGAATGAGAGTATCGGTGCAGATGAGCGATAAGATTTTGACAGACTTACTTGCTTAAATGGTTTTTTGTATTGATCTGACTGTTCTTTGATTTCTGCTTGCTTTGCAATAAACACGTTTGGATCCGCATTCTGAAAACTATATATTGACTGTTTATAATCCCCAACAGCAAAAAACGTCCTTGGCAGTGGCGCTTCATCTTCTGATTCAAAAAACTCTGACAAAAGGTTGGAAATCACCGACCATTGCATTGGGCTGGTATCTTGTGCCTCGTCAACCAGAACATGTTGAATAGCCGTTTCTAGCTTCCATCTAACCCAAGCATGGATTTGCTGTTTTTGAAGCAGCTGATTTGTAAAGAATATCAAATCGTCAAAATCTAACACACCTCGGCTGAATTTTTGATGTTGAAAGGATAGATATAATTCTGCTGCAAGAGATAATATATAAAAACTTAATTCTCCTGTATAAGCGCCATTTTGGGTTTGCATATACTCTAAAATCAAGCGTTGCGCCTCAGATATATCACCCTCTAATTCAGGATTAAGTGCCCTTACTGCTTTGGTGCCGATACGTGTTTTTGGATTGCCCCCACTAAAGAAAACATCCACTAATAATGAAAACTCTGCTTCTGCCTGCTCTGGTAATAAACCAGCCCAGCGTTTGATTTTAAGAGCTGCTTCTTTATCATTTTTGCCGCCACCATCAAGCGCATCAGCCATTTTCTGAAATGGAAGTTGCTTTATCTGAGCCATCATAGATAATTTTTCAGAGGAAAAATCAGCCATTGATTTACATCCAATTTGCGTTTTTAAATGTTCTTTAAAACGCCGCGCAGAAGCGGGATCCGTTGCGAATTTTTCAATGATATCTCGTTTTTGCACTATCTGAATGAGATACTGACTTAATGTCCTCTCATCTGTAATTTTAGCCAGAAAATGTAACTTCTGTTTAATATGACGTGCTGGAGTTGCAAATAATTCAAGCAGACGCTGCTGTAATATCTCATTTGATTCAGATTCTGTGATTAAGTCAAATCCAGGAGGCACACCTGCCTCTATTGGAAACCGAGATAATATTGTCTGACAAAATGAATGTATCGTCTCAATTCTAGGGCCATCTTCATTATCTAATATCCTGGCAAATAGCTGCCTTGATATTAGAATTTTCTCCTGGCTTGGATTAGGCTCGCTCATTTCGGTCAAGTCAGATATAAGCTCACTCTCGCTACATACAGCCCATTTTGAAAGCGTATTTTGCAGTCGCTGTTGCATCTCTGCTGCTGCTGCTTTGGTATAGGTTACACATAATATGCTGTCTGGCTTCACGCCATTTAGCAAAAGCCGAAAAACGCGGTGGGTAAGCGCTCTTGTTTTTCCAGTACCTGCATTAGCAGAAACAAAAACAGATAATTTCGGGTCAGATGCAAGGCTGGAATTATCCATCATCATTCACCTCAAACGCTCTCCATTCCTTTATTCTGGCAAGGTGCCTTACTTGCGAGAATTTTGGCCGTTGTGCTGAATTTGGCTCTGATAAATAGGGTTGGTCTTCATTCTCAAAACTCTGAACCAGCGCAAGCAATTGATCAAAAATAATAGAGACGTCAAACTCATCTGGCGTAACGTCGTCAATTTTGGCAGGTGCTGTTTCCCTGCCTTTCAATTGCCAGTAAAAAAGCTCAATATCCTGTGCTGTCTTGTCAGATAAACGATACCCCCCTTTTGACAGGATTGCCGCTTCGACAAGTAGCTGCACGGCCCTTCCTGAACTTACCGCTAGCTTTGAGGGTGGATTGCCAGATTTATAATCAATTATCTGATAATGATTACCCGGATGCAGCTCTATTCTATCTGCTCTTGCGGTAATAAGAATTAAACGCTGACCAACCGGCAGCTCAAGCCTTCCTTCTTTTTCTACAACCACCTGAAAGCGCTCATCACGTCTTCTGCCTTCTTCCTCTAGAAACCAGTTTAGAATTACAGAAAATTTTTGCCTCCAGAACAGGTCGATATAGGCAATATTGGACCATTTCGACAAATGCGCATCTACAATTTTATGAAGTTGTTCCTGCGCATCTTCAGGCAATTTCCCAGTCGGATAACGCGTTGAAAATTCTGCAATAACATCATGAATAAGAGATCCTCTCAACGCCACAGATGGCGGCTCATCAATCGGGTTTTTCTGTCTAATTTTTAGTATTTTCTTAACATAAAACCCATAAGGGTCTGTAATCCATTGATCAAAATCAGTTGCTGATATTTGAGAGGGTCTGTGGGCAAGGGCTGGCTTTGGCTCTGGCCGCGCAATTGGTTTTACGATATCTGGAATTTTACGTGCATTTACAGCCTTCATCCAGACAGGTATCTGTTTATCAAGGTAGGATGATAGCCCCGCTGCTGCCACCACAGCATCTAATCGTGCAAGCCAGCGCGATATTTGGGTTGGCGCTCCGTCTGTGATAACAGAACGCGTTATCATAACTTCTGGCGATGCTGCTGCCATCATAAAATCATGTGCTGACAGGGCTATACGCCAATGCCTGTCAGGCAACCCTAATTGAGTTCGTGAGGCATTATTAATCCACATATCTCGTTGAGAAAATGGTGGCCATACCCCCTCATTCAACCCGCCAAGTATTACGGTATCTGCTTGTTGCATTCGTGCTTCGATTGTACCCAGAATTTTAAGTCTTGGATGCTGATTATAAGGGGTTCTTACCACCTCTTCTTGACATAACACCCTAAAGGTATTGTGAAATTCAGATGCAGCAAGTGGATAGCTGCCCCCAAAGCGTATCATATCAGATAAAAGTTCAAGCAATACTGCTCCTGCAAAATCTGAGTAAATATGAAGGGGAGCGTCACTTTGTGTATCATTTATGCCAGAATCTACATTATTTTCATCTGCACGATTTTCATCTGCGCTATTTTCATCTACTCTATTTTCTGGCAATGCACCTAAATTTTGTGCTGTCTGCATAAGAGCTATCGCAAGGGTATCGAGCGATGGGTTTACCGCCTTGAAAGCATCTCGCAATGGGGTGAATGCTGGCACTAAACAGGTCTGCCAGAAATGCTTTAATTTTGGTGTTTGGGCCACTAATAAAGTCCAGCTCTCCCAGTTTTTTCGTGGGAGCGGGCCTCTTAAGATTTGCTCTTCAAATAAATTTGCCAAATGGGTAAATTCAGCTCTTGGCAATCCAGCAGTTGCAAATGGATGCTTGAATAAGGCTCTGAGCGCGTGAGGGGATGCATCTTCTTGCACCACGCGTATGATTAATGCCAGAAATCTTGCTGGGCTGGATAATATTAGCGCGCTACCGGCAGAATCATCTACCAGAATATTCCATCTCATCAATGCTGCTTGTACTTTTCGTGCCAACATTCTATCTGGGGTGATAAGCATCGCTGTTTTATTCGGGGTTTCGAGTGCCTGCCGCATTAATCCTGCAATTAATTCAGCCTCTTGAAAGGAGTCTGTCACTGACATTACTGTCAATCCTTGAAGGCTGGAAGGTGATAATTCGCTCTGGTCGACGGCAAGCCTTCTCCACTGCGATGTTCTACTGGCTGGTCTCATTACCTCGCGCAGCATTATCTGCCGGGAGCGCACTGATTTATGCTGCATCTGTTCGGTTGCATGCCAATAACGCACTTCAGATAACGGCAATTCAAACTCAACCATTGAACGAGCAATTTGATGTAAGGGGTGAACTGGGTCTTGTTCAATAGCACGCCAGTCCGCATCTTCGATATCCAGCTCTATACCCGGGAAAATCACAGCCCCCATTGGTAATTGCGAAATTACTTTCATAAAGGCTCTTGTCATAGGCAGAGTGCCTGTTGAGCCTGCAAGGATTATCGGCACGTTTGGGGGATGACTAGTCCAGAAATCTAGCTGAGCTTGGAGTAATTGCTGTTGACGCGCTACTGGATCTATTTGCCCCCGTTCCGCAAGTATAGAAGGCCAATAGTCAAATAATATGGTTAAAAATTTTAAAATTTCCTGCCAATGCGTTGATAATTCATCTGGCAGAACATCCCTTATCGCTGATAAGGGGGTGCCAGCACGCTGCATCTGGTCAATGAGCACGCACAAGCTTGATGCTAATTTCATCGCAGGCGCAGGCGCCATTCGCCGGCCACCAATTGGAAAATGCTGTATTTGCGATGCAATAAGGCATTGCCTTTCAAACCCATTAATTGCTTCGTCTAACTCAAGCCTCTCAATAGTGATATTTAAAGCAACCTCTTCATCTGGCTCACCGACCGCGAACATTTTTGGCAGTAATATAGGCCCCTTATTCTGATGCTTTAAAAATGCTTCCTTGATAGAAGAAATAGCTCTTCTACTCGGCAGATATAGCTCTATCCTAGCTAGTTGTTCTGGTTCTGGAAATTTATCTATGATTCCAGTGACAAGAGTATCAGCAAAAGCCTGTGAAGCTGGGATGGTGTAAAATCCAGATTTTATCATCAGTTTGATAATAGCTCAGATAAGGTTTAAGGGCAGTATTTTTTATCGACCTGTTAAATTATTCGTGCAGTCCATTAAAAGACGCCATAATGGGATTAGAGGTTTTAATAGTAATCATACGCTGGTTAGACAGGCTACTGCTATTTCTATCTTGAAAATCCAGCTGAATATATATGCTGTGAGCAGGCATTATTGGCTCTATCAGACCTGGCCATTCAATAATGCAACAATGCTCTATGAGCGCTTCTTCAAGGCCAAGCATTATTGCCTCTTCGATATTATTTAATCGGTAGAGATCAAGATGCCATATTTCAAAACCAGCACCCACCTCATAGCTTTGAACAAGGTTAAAAGTTGGGCTTGGAATCTCGCCAACATTATTACAAGCGTTCCTGATGATGGCTCGTGCCAGCGTTGTCTTCCCAGAACCAAGGTCGCCAGAAAGACAGAAAACAACCCCTGGCCTTACATAATCTGCAAGTATACGCCCTAAATTATATACCGATTCTTCCTCAATAGAAGCTATGGTCCATTCCATTTAGATGCCCGAATTAGTACCTATATTCTTCAGACTTAAAGGGGCCTTGCTGCTCAACGCCAATATAATTTGCTTGGTCTTCTCTTAATTCGGTGAGTTTGGCACCAATTTTATCCAAATGAAGCGCGGCAACTTTTTCATCCAAATGCCGTGGCAACGTATAGACTTTATTTTCATACTTATCGCTATCTTGCCATAATTCGATTTGTGCCAACACCTGATTCGTAAATGAGGCAGACATAACAAAAGATGGATGGCCTGTTGCACAGCCAAGGTTAACAAGTCGTCCCTTTGCAAGCAAAATCATCCTCTTACCATCTGGAAACTCAATTTCATCTACCTGAGGTTTGATTTCGCTCCATACGTAATTTGATAGTGAGGATACTTGAATTTCATTATCGAAATGACCGATATTACACACAATCGCTCTATCCTTCATATCACGCATGTGATCAAGCGTTATTACATCTTTATTGCCTGTCGCTGTTACAAAAATATCAGCTTTGGATGCAACATCATCTAATGTGACAACTTCATATCCTTCCATAGCGGCCTGCAACGCACATATCGGGTCAATTTCGGTTACCATTACCCGTGCGCCGCCCTGACGAAGGGAGGCAGCAGAGCCTTTGCCCACATCCCCAAATCCGCATACCAAAGCAACCTTTCCTGCAAGCATAACATCTGTGGCACGGCGTATTCCATCTACCAATGATTCGCGCACCCCATATAGGTTATCAAATTTTGATTTAGTGACAGAGTCATTCACATTTATTGCTGGAAACGGTAATTGTCCTTGTTCAGCGAGCTGATATAGTCGAAGAACCCCTGTTGTTGTCTCTTCCGAAACCCCTTTTATGGCATCTCGCTGGCGGGTAAACCAGCCTTTGTGCGTATGATGTCTTTTTAAAATCTGCTGCTTTAGAAAAGTTTCCTCTTCTGAGGCAGGGTTTTCTAGAACCTCTTCGCCAGCTTCAAGTTTAGCGCCTAGCAAAATATACATAGTCGCATCACCGCCATCATCTAGTATCATATTGGCAGCTTCACCTTCAGGCCAGTCGAAAATCTTATCCACATAGGCCCAATATTCTTCCAATGTCTCGCCTTTTTTAGCAAATACTGGCACTCCTGACTGAGCAATTGCAGCAGCAGCGTGGTCTTGTGTTGAAAAAATATTACAGGACGACCAACGCACATCAGCACCAAGTGCAGTTAAGGTTTCAATAAGCACCGCTGTTTGCACTGTCATATGAAGACATCCCGCAACCCGTGCCCCTTTAAGAGGCTTGGTGCTCCCAAATTCTTCTCTGAGTGCCATCAAACCAGGCATTTCACTTTCGCCGATTGAAAGTTCTTTTCGGCCCCACTCAGCAAGACTGATATCTGAAATAATATAATCACTCATTGATTTAAATCCATCCAATTCATTTACGGCAATTCGTTTACGGCAATTCATCTACGGCGTGATAGCAAACTTACCAAACTAGCGATAGCCTTTTTTAAGTAGCATTTAAAAATTTTTCTAAGTTTGAACCTTAAAAATAATGCCAGTCCCCGCCAGAATCACCCTGCCATTTGGCATTGGGTTCTTCTATTGGCTCAATTATAGTTCCCACCGAATATGCCCGACGATAATACCCGAAGATAATGCTCGATTATAATACTCGATTAAAATTTCCTATTATAATTCTAAATGTTCTAGCACATGTTTGATTTGTTTTTCTGTAGCCCAAGAGGCCAAATACTCAGCCGAAGTAACCGAGCGATGATGCCCCCCTGTACATCCAAAGGCGACCCCTAATTGTGGCCTGCCTGTGCGTTGCAATGCAGGTAGCACCAATTCTATTATTTGTGTCACATTGCTCATAAAGGCTTGAAATCCAATATCAGCCTGAACAAAATCCTGTACCTCTCTGTCTATGCCTGTTAGATGACGCAGCTCCTCCTGCCAATGAGGATTATTAAGAAACCTTGTATCAAATACATAATCCACTGCTTCAGGGACACCTTTACGGAAGGAAAAACTCGAGATAGATAGGGGCACCGGGTTAAGAGCAGGCAATCCAAGTCGAGAGAGCAGAATAGTTCTAAATCCAGAAGGGTCTGAGTCAGTTGAATCCAAGATGATATCAGCAAATGCGTCAAGCCCGTCCATTGCAGCAAAATCTATTTCTATAGCCTCATTTAAATTCCCTGCATTAACAAGCGGGTGATGTCGTCTTGTCGTTTGATATCTTTTTATAATTTCAGATGGGTGCGCATGAATATAGACAATCTGGCAAGCATCCATAAATTTAGATTTTAAATTTTGAATAAGCCCTGTAACTACCTTTTTTTCAAACCCTGTCGTTCGCATGTCAACAGCAAGTACAATTCTTCGTTTTGCTGTTTCAACTTCTAACGCAATATATTGATCGATTAAAGATAAGGGCAGATTATCCACTGCCGAGAAGCCCGCATCCTCAAGCGCATTCAAAGCTGTTGATTTACCCGCACCAGATGGTCCAATTACGAGTACAATACGCACATCTGCCGCATCTTTATTAATGCTCGGATCATCTGCCATATCTTAATTGCTCCAAATCTTGTCCAAGATGCTATTTATTTTGAACAAATCCCTTAATTGAGGATTTAGGCAAAAAACAATTTCTGTCAAGCTTAGGTCTGTTTGGCAAGCGGTAGTTCGAGAAAGAAAATCGCGCCATTCCCAGCTGCGTGACCTGCATATAAGTCCCCACCATGAGCCTCCGCTATTTGCCTTGCAATCGAAAGCCCTAAACCAGAATGATGACCAAAGGCTTCGTCATTAGGTCTTTGCGAATAAAATCTATTAAAAATAGTATCAAGATTTGCATCAGGAATGCCAGGGCCATGATCACGAATAGAAAAACAGATTTTTTGTTTGTTTCTTCCTGTTATGTAAAGCTCAAGCTCGATTTCCTGGTCAGGAGGGTTAAAACTAATTGCATTCGCCAATAGATTATCCAGAATCTGAATTATTCTTCCTGTGTGAATGCTCACCTCAAAATGAGTTTTATCTTGGCGCTTATCAATCTGCTTCCAACTCAGTTTAATATCGGGGTATCTATCACGCATCATGGAAACCCAGCTATCCACAAGCGCGCTGAAATCAACATTATCTCGATGGGTCTGGGCAAGCTCTGCCTCTACTCTACTAGCTTGAGAAATATCGGTGATCAGCCTATCGAGCCTTGTTACATCTTCAAGAATAACGCCCATTAACAGATGTTGCTGAGATTGATTTTTTATCCTTGAAAATGTTTCTGCTGCTGAGCGAAGAGAGGTCAGCGGATTTTTTAGCTCATGCGCAACATCAGCTGCAAATCCTGCAGTTGCCTTTATTCTTTCTTGCAAATCATCTGTCATTTCTTGAAGTGCTTTCGACAAATCTCCTATTTCGTCATTTCTATTTGGCAGGTTGGTAAGCTTCATGGATTTGTCTTTTGCGTTTGCAACTCGTCTTGCAGAGGCTGCCAGCTCAACTATAGGCCGCGTTATTGACCTCGATAAATACAGACCCAGAATGATAGTCAGAAAAAACATGGCACATAATAATAAGAAAAACGCCCATTGGACTTTTGCAATCTCTGCTTCGATATCCGAGCCATTTTTAGTCAGCAACAATGCGCCTCTGACGACGCGCACTTCTTGTATGGGCAAAGCCACACCAAGCACAAGCGCGCCAGATGGCGTGCGCCAACTCATGCTAACTTTTCTGCCCATCATTGCATTCTTCAAAGCAGGTATCTGATTAGCAGAATAGAGTCTGCGATTAGGCATTTCGGGGAGCTTCTCCACGCCATTTACAAAATTGCTAAATCTAGAAATAGAGGCAATAATTTCATGTTTTAAACTGCCTAGAAAGGGTTCTTGTGTTCTGACCGACATCCGAACCACTGAATCTGGCATTTGATTTTTTGCTGTGTCGGCCATGATTCTACCAGAGGGCTGATATATCCTTGCCCTTAGGGAGGAGCCATAACCAACTAATGGAAGAACATGCCTCAAAGTAGATGGGGCAAGACCTCTATTTGCGCCTCTTGGATTATCCGTATTATTGTAGGTATCTGTATCTGCCAAAGCAAGGGAGCGTGCAAGTGTCTCCCCTTGGCGTTTTAAGGCACTTAATTCTGCATCGATTAACACAATTCTATATCTGTCAACAGCTAGAATACCGATAAAAAACAGCACCAGAGGAAGAAGCATTATCAGCAAAATTCGAATAGAAAGAGGACTTACGAGACGTTTTGCTATAGGATCATCACGCACTAGCAACTTCCCCAGCTATTTGGAAACAGATTATCCCATAATGTAGAAGAAATTATGCATGAAGCGCTAATCATTACTATATCGATACCCAATGCCATACAAAGTTTCAATCTGATCGAAAGTCGGATCAATTACCCGAAACTTTCGACGCAGTCTTTTAATGTGGCTATCTATCGTCCTGTCATCGAGAAATATAGACTCGCCATAAGCTGCATCCATTAACTGATCTCTGCTTTTAACATGACCTGGCCGCAGAATAAGAGCCTTAAGCATCAAAAACTCTGTAACCGTCAATTTAACATCTTTTTGTTTCCATCTGCATAAATGGCGGTCAGGATCTAACAAAAGATCCCCATATTTTATAGTATCTTCTGATACGGATTGGGAGTCTTCTTGTAATTTGGAGCGTCTAAGTACTGCTTTAATTCTAGCTATTAGCAATCGTTGCGAGAAGGGTTTTGTGATATAGTCATCTGCACCGATACTAAGCCCTAATGCTTCATCTAGCTCATCATCTTTACTGGTAAGAAAAATAACAGGCATATCTGTTTTATGTCGAAGCTTTTGAAGAAGCTCCACCCCATCCATACGCGGCATTTTTATATCCAAAATACCCAAATCAACTGGTCTATTTAAAATGCCATAAAGTGCCTGTTCCCCATCGAAATAACAATCTACCTCATAGCCTTCTTGCTCAAGCATAACTGAAACAGATGCAATTATATTCTGGTCATCATCTACAAGAGCAATCTTATTGACCATCTAGTTCTCCTCTACCATTAACCCCGATTTAGAAACGAATATTATCCTAATATTTACCCTAATTAAGAAAATAATAATAACCAAAACACGGCCGTTAAAAGGCAAGATTAAGGCGCAGTGATTGCAAACAGGCAGCGATATTCTAATTATGCTGTCATGATAGGGTCAGTGCGCTTCTGCCCAGCTATCCGCAGCACCGCCATCAACAATAATGGGAACATCCAGTGATAAGACAGGTTGATGAGCGGTTTCCATCGTTGTTTTAATTGCCTCTAATGCGATATCTATCTCACTCTCAGCTGTTTCAAATATCAATTCATCATGCACTTGCAAAAGCATTTTTGTGTTCAAATTCAGCGCGCTGATTGTATCAGGCATTTTAATCATTGCTCTTTTGATTATGTCTGCTGCACTTCCTTGAATAGGGGCATTTATGGCCTGACGCTCGGCAAACCCACGCACAGCGCCATTAGAGGATTTTATGTTAGAGATATAAATTCGCCTGCCAAATAGGGTTTCCACAAATCCATTATCTCGTGCAACTTGTTTCATTTGTTCCATATAATCACGAATCCCTGGAAAGCGCGCGAAATAAGCTTTGATATAATCTCTTGCTTCTGTTTGTGATATACCAAGCTGGCGTGCAAGTCCGAAGCCTGAAATGCCATATATTATACCAAAATTTATAGCCTTAGCCCGCCTTCTTGTTTCACTATCAAGTTGATCGATTGGAATCTGAAATACTTCTGCTGCGGTCTGAGCATGAATGTCGATATTATTCTGAAACGCCTCCAGCATGGTCTTTTCTTTAGCAATATGGGCAACCAGCCTTAGCTCAATCTGTGAATAATCAGCAGAAATAATCTTAGACCCGGGCTCTGCTATAAATGCCGTTCGAATGGAACGCCCCTCCTCTGTTCTAATAGGAATATTCTGCAAATTTGGATCTGATGATGACAGGCGACCTGTTAATGCCCCCACCATTGAGTAGGATGTGTGAACCCGTCCAGTGCGCGAATTTACACTCTCAAGCAATGCATCTGTATAGGTTGATTTTAATTTTGCTAATTGGCGATAATCTAGTACTTTTTGCGCGATTATACTACCAGCAGCAGCCATTTCATCTAATATATCCGCGCCCGTAGACCACGCCCCTGTTTTGGATTTTTTGCCCCCTTCAAAGCCTAGTTTCTCAAACAATATTTCGCCAAGCTGCTTGGGAGAGGCAATATTAAATTCTTGGCCGGCTAGGGAATGAATTTCTGTTTCTAAAAGAGCAATTTTACCCGCAAAATCATTTGATAGGCGCCTTAAAATCGAGGCATCAACGACAATGCCATTTTGTTCCATCGAGGATAAAACGTGAATGAGGGCGCGCTCAAGCCGCTCATAAACTATTGTCATTCCCTCATTAGCAAGCCTTGGCTTTAACATCATCCACAGACGCAATGTGATATCTGCATCTTCTGCTGCATAGTCCTTTGCATTTTCTGGGGTTACTTGCGCAAATGAAATTTGCTTTGCGCCCTTGCCGCACACATCTTGATATTTAATTGTTTGATGCGAGAGCCAATGCATAGCTAGAAAATCTAGCCCGTGGCGCTCTACTCTTCCAGCATCTAACACATAAGATAAACACATGGTGTCATCCAGCGGAGATAGCCTTATGTTTCCATTGCGCTCTTGTTGCAAAATATGCGCGTCATATTTCAAATTGTGACCAATTTTTAAAATTGCGGGATCTTCAAGCAAGGGCTTTAATCGTTTCATCGCCTCATTAAAATCAACTTGCTGGTAGTGCTTATCCTGACTATCAGAGCTATCCCTAAAATCGCCAGAAGCGCCAGAATTCACAGAATCACCAGAATCCCCAAAATCAAGACCTGCCTGTTCTGAAATTTCTGTTTTATGTGAATGTCGCAGCGGTATATAGCATGCCTTCCCCGGGGCAATTGCAAGTGCAACGCCAACCAAATCAGCAGACGCCGCATTAAGAGAGGTTGTTTCTGTATCAATCGCTATCTTGCCTTGATCGCGCGCCATCTCACACCAGCTATCAAGCTGCTGCAAATCCGTGATAAGCTGATAGGATACCTCATCAACATAGGGCATTTGAGGCTCTGAATTGACAGGCTCACCACTCGATTTAGGCTCATCTTTTTGTGCGTTTTCATTATGTGTGCTTGCCGGGTCTATAAACGGACGCTCTCTTGTTTGTTCTGCATAACCAAGAGAGACTGCCAGACTTTTAAATCCCTGCTCCACCAGAAAAGAGTGTAGTTTCTTACGATCTAATACTGGCAGAATAAGCTCACTAATCTGCATATCTACAGGAACATCATCACGAAGCAGCACCAATTGCTGAGATAGGCGAGCTTGATCCGCAAATTGAACAAGATTCTCGCGCCGTTTGGGTTGTTTAATTGTCTCTGCCTGCGCGAGTAACGCCTCAAGATCTCCAAACTGATTGATTAACTCTGCCGCTGTTTTAATCCCGATACCTGGCACACCAGGAACGTTATCAGAGCTATCCCCTGCCAAAGCCTGCACATCAACAACTCTATCTGGAAAAACACCGAATTTCTGCTGAACTTCTTCATCGCCAATGACGGTATTTTTCATGGGATCTAATAATTTCACATGCTTATTTACAAGCTGCATTAAATCTTTATCAGAAGATACGATAAGACAATCTTGACCCTTAATAAAAGCCTGTTTCGCAAATGTGGCTATAACATCATCTGCCTCATACCCGACCATCTCAAACATAGGTAAATTAAGCGCTTCTGTTGCCTGCCTTACCAAATCAAACTGCGGTATAAGCTCTTCTGGAGGCTCCCCTCTATTGGCTTTATATTCAGAATAAATCTCGTTCCGAAAGGTTTTTCTGCCAGCATCGAAAATAACCGCTATTGATTGGGGCTGAAGATCAGTCACTAATTTTATCAGCATTTTCGTAAAACCAAATACGGCATTTACGGGCGTGCTATCGGCTCGGTACATTGGCGGCAATGCATGATAAGCTCGGAATATATATCCAGAACCATCAACCAATACCAGTCTGTCAGATTGCTGCGCGTGTTTCATTCTGATTGTTGAGAGTCAAATTTTTTGGAACAATATGGACAAGTAACGCTCCCATCCTGTCCGTAGGTTAACCAGATTAGAGGATGGCCTAATGCGCCGCCCCCACCGTTACAGGAAACACGCTTGCTTGAGTGACTATGGCCTTGTTCTCCTGTTTTTTTTTCTGGTTTTAACATCAACACTTCCTTGCTTCATAATTTGATGAATAAAATTCAAGCCCAAAGCCAGCTTTATATCATCATGATTTGCATATTATTTTTCTGTCATAACTCACATAATAATCAGTTTATCACAAATATAAAAGAAACATCTGGCATTTGATTTAAATTTAAGGCAGATCAGGACTATCGATATTTTAACGACACCAAGACCTATTTTTGATGCTTCCTTATCTTTTTAAAAACAATCCTGAAATAGACATGCCTGTTACGACAGTCATCCAAGAAAGTGTTTGGCAATGAAATCCAGTCCAAGATCATTTCTGAACAGGCCTGAAGATAATATAGCAATTCGGCTAGATGGTTTATCAAAAACCTATAAAGCGCAAGGATTGTCAAAGCCAAAAAATGCGCTGAAGGATATTAATCTTGCGATACCTGCTGGATGTATTTTTGGACTTCTTGGCCCAAATGGTGCGGGTAAATCAACCTTGATAAATATACTTGCTGGAACTGTTATTAAGTCAACAGGACGTGTGACTGTGTGGGGAGAGGATTTGGACATTAATCCCAGACAATGCAGAGCTAATATTGGCATTGTACCGCAAGAATTAAATATCGATGTATTCCTAACACCACATGAATCTTTAGAATTCACTGCTGGAATGTATAATATTCCGCGCAAAGAGCGGCTCACAAAAGAAATTCTTGAGATGGTAGGGCTTACAGAACAAAGTCATGCATACGCACGAACACTTTCTGGCGGAATGAAACGGCGAATGCTGGTTGCAAAAGCGATGGTGCATTCACCGCCAGTGCTTATCTTGGATGAACCTACCGCTGGTGTTGACGTGGCATTACGCCAGAAACTATGGGATAATGTGCGAAGCCTAAATGATGCGGGCGTTACAATCGTTCTTACCACCCATTACCTTGAAGAAGCAGAAGAGCTATGTGACCATGTTGCCATTTTAAATCATGGCGAGGTTATGGTGAGCAAAACCAAATCTGATTTGCTAAAATCCGCAGGGCGAAAGGATTTAAGTGTTACCATACCAGAAAGTCAGCAAAACCAAGCGCTTCCAGATGAGATACAATCCTTAAATCCAATTATGACTTCTAGCGGATTTACAATTAGATTTAATCCAGAAGAAACCAGCTCTGGTGATATCTTGAAGCAAATAGGCAATGCCGGTATTCAGATAATGGATGTCAGTACCTACCAGCCTGATCTTGAAGATATTTTTCTAGATCTCACCCGCTGATGCTTGGATGTTGGGGTTAGGAATTGCATGTACCGTTCCTATATTACTTACGCTTTATGCTCTTATAAAATTTGATTGTTCACATTATTAGCGGAAACGGTGTATATAATATTCCAATAGGCACCCGTAGCTCAGCTGGATAGAGCGCTGCCCTCCGAAGGCAGAGG
>ERZ802830.977-NODE-977-length-27924-cov-10.7674_pt1 | contig 27924 bp, 29 predicted proteins | sample MGYA00345654_ERZ802830 | MGnify/ENA primary metagenome ERZ802830 (study PRJEB30503, sample SAMEA104212375) | marine metagenome | biome: Westerlies Biome; feature: [SRF] surface water layer (ENVO:00010504) within the epipelagic zone...; material: water...
TTATCGTATTTATAAAATCTTCTATTTGCTATTTATATATTTAATTACTATAAAGGGCGAAATTTAATAAATTTTTAACCACATTTATGAAAAGAACATATCAACCATCTAAAATCAAAAGAGCTAGAAAACATGGGTTTAGATCAAAAATGAAATCCAAAGGTGGGAAAAAACTTTTAGCTAGAAGAAGAGCTAGAGGCAGAAAATCATTAACTGTATCTGGTTAAATCGATGAAAAGCAAAATACTTGCTCTTTCAAAAAATGAAGAATTTAAAAAACTTCTTAAAAAGAAAAAAGCATCAAATAAGTATGTGACTATTTTTTTTGGACATCTTAATAATAAAGATGAAGCGAAATTAAATATTTCATTCGTTACAAAAAAAAAAATTGGAAATGCTGTTAAGAGAAATAAAATAAAAAGACGACTTAGAAACATTTTAGATGATGCAACTAAAAAAATATCAATAAAATTAAACTATTCATATCTTGTTATTGCCAAGCCAACTATGTTAAACAATGAATTTAATAATATAAAAAAAACCTTATTTCAGGAATTTGAAAAAATTAAATAATGAATATTTTTACTATTACTCTTATCAAATTAATTAAGATTTACAGATTTTTAATAAGCCCTTTACTTGGTCATTCATGTAGATATTTTCCAACTTGCTCTGAATATAGTATTGAGGCACTAAAAACATTTGGTTTTTTAAAAGGTGTTCTTCTTAGCTTAAAAAGAATTCTATCATGTCATCCTTGGGGAAGAGGTGGGTTTGATCCAGTAAAAAAAGAAATTAGAGTTAAAAAATAATGGATTCAAAAAATGTCATAGCAGCTATTGCTTTATCTTCAGCAGTTATAGTTTTATACTCTCTTTTTTTTATACCTGAACAGCCATTAAAAAATCAAAATATAACTGAAAAGAAAAAAATTGAACAAAATTCAGACACACCCATATTAGAACAAAAAGAAACTATAATCACTATATCAAGAGACGAAGCTTTAAAACAAAATGAAAGAATTGAATTTGAAAATAGTAATATTGTAGGCTCAATTTCATTAAAAGGAGCTTCTATAGATGATTTAACTTTTAAAAATTATAAAGTTGATCTTAATAAAGAAAAAAAAATTACTTTATTAGCCCCCAGAAATATTAATGAAGGTTATCTAGTTGAAAGTGGGTTTGTAACAACTGATAAAAATATCAATATTCCAAACTCTGATACAGTTTGGTCAATCATTGGAAATAATAAACTCACAAATAAGAATCCAATAAAACTATCTTGGAAAAACAATCAGGGAATTACATTTGAAAAAGAAATTATGTTAGATGATGAATATTTGTTTACTATCAAACAAAAAGTGATTAATGAAACTAATAAAAAATATGATTTCTTTTCTTATGGTCAAATAATAAGAAATCAAATTCCTGATATAACAGATTTTTATATTCTTCATGAAGGTCTTATTGCAACTTTAGATGATGAATTAATAGAAGAAGACTATGATGACATAGAAGAAAAAAAATTTACAAGAATAGCTCAAAAAGGTTGGTTGGGGATAGGAGATAAATATTGGATAACATCTTTAATTCCTCCTCAAAATAAAGAATTTAAAACAACATTTGATTACAAGAATAAGTTTAGAGCTAACTTTATTGCAACTGAGCCATTGACATTGAATGAAAATGGTTCAATCGAGGAAGAGTTACAAGTTATCATTGCTGCTAAAAGAGTTGATGTTATTGATGGATATGCAAAAAAATTGAATATAGACAAATTTGACTTAGTTATAGATTGGGGTTTTCTCTACTTTATTACTAAGCCATTATTTTTTGGGATTGATTACTTCTTTAAGCTGCTTGGTAACTATGGTTTGGCAATCATAGCAATTACAATTTGTATCCGTTTAGCTTTTTTTCCATTAGCTAATTTTTCATTTAGAAGTATGGCAAAAATGAAAGCACTCCAACCAGAAATGGTCAGATTAAAAGAGCTTCATAAAAATGATAAAATGAAATTACAACAAGAAATGATGGCACTTTATAAAAAAGAAAAAGTGAATCCTATGTCAGGTTGTTTACCAATCTTAGTACAAATACCGGTATTTTTCGCTTTGTATAAAGTTTTATTTGTAACGATTGAAATGAGACAAATGCCATTTTATGGTTGGATACATGACCTAAGTGAGCGTGACCCCACAAGTTTATTTAATTTATTTGGCCTTTTACCTTATGATGTGCCTTCTTTTTTAATTATTGGTGCTTGGCCTGTAGCAATGGGGGCTTCTATGTGGATACAACAAAAACTTAATCCAGCACCAACTGATGCTATGCAAGCAAAAATTTTTGCATTCTTTCCTCTTTTTTTAACCGTTATACTTGCACCTTTTCCTAGTGGTCTAGTGATTTATTGGACTGTAAATAATATTCTAACCATGGCTCAACAAGTATTTATTATGAAAAGAACAACGGTTAAAACTACAACTTAATATTTTAGTAGCGACCCATTAAAGAATAATGAATTTAAATCAAATATTACCTAAAAATGGTCCTCCAATAAATGAGGTATCAAAATATATAGAAAAATACAAAAATGATTTAATAGTTATTAAATATGGAGGAAATGTTTTTATTGATAGAAGTATATTCAATAATTTTATATCAGACATAAATATATTAAATAAACTAGGTTTATCTATAGTGGTAGTACACGGTGGTGGGCCTAGAATAAAAAGAGAGTTAGAAAAATCTAACATTAAGTCTAAATTTATAAGAGGACTAAGAATAACTGACAAAAAAATTATAGATATAGTTGAGTCTGTACTAATTAATTTTAACGAAGATATAGTCAAATCTTTAAAAGATAAAGGTTCTGAAGCAGTTTCACTGCACACAAAAAATAATAACATTATTGAGATTTTGCCAGAAGCAGAGGAACTTGGCTTTGTTGGAGTGCCTAATAAAATTAATAATAAGCTCTTAGAAAAAATTGTTAAACAAAATATAATTCCAATTATATCTCCATTAGGCTTAGGGGAAAAAAATCAAACATATAACATAAATGGAGATACAGCTGCTGGAGCTATTGCAAAATCTCTAAAATCTAGAAGATTATTATTAATGACAAATGTTGAAGGTGTTTTAGATAAGGAAAAAAAACTAATTGAAGAAATTTCATCATCAGAAATTCTTGAGATGATAAAAGATGAAACTATTACAGAGGGTATGATACCTAAAATCAACACTTGCCTAGATGCAGTTAATAATGGAGTTACTGCTGTTGGAATTATCGATGGTAGAAAACAGCACTCTATACTATTTGAAATTTTTTCTGATAAAGGCTCAGGAACTTTAATAAGAAAATGAAAAGTTTGAAAGAAATGAAATATCTTCTTTTAGACCTTGATGGTGTTTGTTATGGAAAACATAATAATTATTCTTTAGAAAAAGTATTTGGACAAGTATCAGACCGTATGACTAAATTTATATCTGAAAGATTGAAGATAAATTTAAAAGAAGCAAAAAAATTACAAACAGATTATTTTTATAAATATAATACCAGTTTAAATGGTCTTATGATTCATCACGATATACCTCCTCAGGAATTCTTAGAATATGTTCATACTATTGATCTCTCTTTTATGAAAAAGGATGTTATTATGAGATATGAACTTGAACAATTAGATATGGAAAAGTTTATTTTTACCAATGGAAGCGCTGAACATGCTAAGAATATCCTTAGTCATCTTGGTATATATGATTTATTTGGAAGAGAAAAAGTATTTGATATTAAAGACGCTGGTTATATACCAAAACCTGAAGCAAAAACCTTTGACTTAATGGTGCAAAAATTTGGCATTAATCCTAGTGAAACTATTTATATTGAAGATATAGCAAAAAATTTAAGTATTGGTTATGAGCGTGGATGTACAACTGTTTGGCTAATTAATGATGAACATTTCGGAAAAATAGATTCTGATAAAGGCTATATTTCTCATAAAATTAAAAATCTATCTTTATTTCTTAAAGAAATAAGGTTATTAAAAACTCAATAGAATATGTCTTTAGAAAAAATTATCAATGATGCTTGGGAGATCAAAGATCAAATAAATCAAAATACTGATCAAAAAACCAAAGATGCTATAAATCAGGTTATTAATGATTTAGATAGTGGTAAATCGAGAGTTGCAGAAAAAATTAATGGTCAGTGGGTAACTCATCAACATTTAAAAAAAGCTATAATGTTAAGTTTTAGAATTTATCCAATGGAAAATTTAAATGGTCCATATAGCAGTTGGTATGACAAGTCTCATTTGTTAAAGGGTAAAACTGCAGGATGGTCAAGAGAAGATCACGAAAAAGCAGGCTTTAGGATGGTTCCTAATTCACCAGTAAGAAAAGGATCGTTCGTTGGAAAAAATGCAGTACTAATGCCGTGCTACGTAAATATTGGTGCTTATATTGATGAAGGGACAATGATAGATACATTTGCTAGAGCTGGTAGCTGTTGTCAAATTGGAAAAAATTGTCATATCTCTGCAGGTTCAGGTGTTGGAGGAGTTTTGGAACCAGCACAGGCTTTACCTACAATAATTGAAGATAATGTTTTTCTTGGAGCCATGTCTGAAGTAGTTGAGGGAGTTATTGTTGAAGAAGGATCAGTTTTGAGTATGGGTATGTATATTGGTCAATCAACTAAAATAGTAGATCGAAAAACTGGAAAAATTACTTATGGAAAAATTCCTCCTTACTCAGTAGTTGTTCCAGGTTCATTGCCTGATAAAAATAATTCATCTGCTCCATCATTGTATTGTGCTGTAATTATCAAACAAGTTGACGAGAAAACTAGATCTAAAACATCTATAAACGACCTTTTAAGAGATTAGAAATGAAAGCTTTAAATGAATTACAGTTAGCTAGGGAGCTAATCAAGTTTCCTTCTATCACTCCTATTGATGCTGGTGTGATGAAGTTTTTAGAAAAAAAACTAAAAAAATTAGGCTTTAAAACAACAATATTAGAATTTAAAGAAAAAAATTTTAAACCTGTCAAAAATTTATATGCAAAATTAGGAACAAAAAAACCTAATTTTTGTTTTGCAGGTCACTTAGATGTAGTGCCCCCAGGCAATGTGAAAGATTGGACAATTAATCCTTTCATGCCATCAATAAAAAAAGGTCACTTAATTGGGAGAGGTGCAAATGACATGAAAAGTTCTATTGCATCCTTTATTTCAGCAGTGAGTAAATTTTTAATCAAAAATAAAAATTTTAATGGCTCTATAAGTTTATTAATAACTGGAGATGAGGAAGGTGATGCAGTTAATGGAACAAAAAAAGTTGTAGAATATTTAAAAAAAAAGAGAGAGAAAATTAATTTCTGTTTAGTAGGTGAACCTACAAATCCAGATAAATTAGGTGAAATGATCAAAATTGGTAGAAGAGGAAGTTTAACTGGTAAATTAAAAATATTCGGTTTACAAGGACATGTAGCATATCCGCATAGAGCTATTAATCCTTCAACTATAATTGTAAAAATTTTGAAAGAACTAAAAGAAATTAGATTTGATAAAGGCACAAAAGATTTCCAGCCTACTAACTTAGAGGTGACTAAAATAAATATGAGTAATAAAGCAGATAACGTAATTCCTGCAATGGCCGAGGCAACATTTAATATAAGGTTTAACAACAAACATTCATCAAACTCTATTAAAAAAAAACTTAAAAGAATTTTTAGTAAAATTAGTAAAAAAAATAAATCTAAATACAAAATTGAATATAAGGTCTCTGGTGAAGCTTTTTTGACAAAACCCAACAAAACAACTTTTATGATTCAAAATATAATAAAAAAAGTTACTAATATTAAACCAAAATTGTCTACTACAGGTGGAACTTCAGATCTAAGATTTATAAGAAAAATATCGCCAGGCTTAGAATTTGGTTTAGTAGGAAAAACTATGCACAAAGTTGATGAGGCAGTTTCTTTAAAAGATTTAAAAAATTTAACTAAGATTTATCAAAATATTTTACAAAATTATTTTAAGTGAAAACTGGTTTAATTACTTCTAATACGTATCAAAATCATGATACTGGTCCTGGACATCCAGAACAAATAGCAAGGGTTTCGGTTATTATTGAAAATTTTAAAAAATATAATAATAAAAATATTTTGTGGAAAAAACCCTCAATTATCACTGATGATATAATAAAAGATACTCATGATGCTAGTTATGTTGATTTAGTTAAAAATTCTTTTCCAACTAAAGGTTTTTCATCACTTGATGGTGATACAATCATATCTCCTGGAAGCAAAAGAGCAACATTTGATGCAGCAGGATCTATTATTGCGGCTATAGATGGCGTACAAAATAAAGAATTTAAAAATGCTTTTTGTAGTGTACGACCTCCAGGTCATCATTGTAATCAAAATAAAGCAGCTGGATTCTGCATTTTAAATAATGTTGCAATAGGTGCCAAATATTTACTTAATAAATATAAATATAAGAAAGTTGCTATTGTAGATTTTGATGTACATCATGGAAATGGTACACAAGATATTTTTTATAATAATAAAAATGTTTTATTTATTTCAACCCACCAATATCCCTACTATCCAGGAACAGGTTCAGAGAAAGAAAAAGGGAAATTTAATAATATTTGTAATATCCCATTGCCTGCTGGCACAAATTCTGAGGAGTATTTAAATGCTTTTGAATTTGCTTTAAAAAAATTAAAAGAATTTCAGCCTGAGTTTATCCTTATCAGTGCAGGATTCGATGGACATATTGCAGATCCACTTGCACAACTTAAACTTGATACTAATGATTTTTATGAAATAACAAAAAGAATAGTTGAGACCTCAAAAAAATTTTCTAATGGGAAAGTGGTTTCAATTCTTGAAGGTGGGTATGATTTGCAAGCACTTCAAGATAGTACCAAAAGGCATGTTGATGCGTTATTAGAATTCAATTGATAATTATCTAATAAATTATAAATAACCCATTATGAAATTATATCGAATAAAAAAATCTAAAATTGACAATAAAGGTCGTGGTTTATATGCAACAAAAGACATAAAAGCTGGTACTAAAATTATTAATTACATTGGAAAGATTATAACGAACAAAGAAGTAGATGGATCTGATAAATTTGATAATAAAAAACCTATATATTTATTTACATTAAATAAAAGATATACTTTAGACGGAGATTTTCCATGGAATACAGCTGGATTAATTAATCACTCATGTAATAATAATTGTGATTACGAAGGAAAAGGTTTGAAAGTTTGGGTGACGTCTATAAGAGATATCAAGAAAGGTGAAGAATTTACGTGTGATTATGGTTTTGGTTATGATGAAGATTATAAACAATTTCCTTGTAAATGCCGATCAAAAAACTGTTGTGGATATATTGTAAGAGCTGAGTCACGTTGGCGGATTAATAAAAGATATTCAATGTCCAACAAAAAATTAATAAATAATTCTTGTTAAAAAAAGTCCTTCTGGAGGTGCTGGTGGGGCACATAATATTCTTTTTTTTGATTTCATTACACTTTCAAATTTTTTTAAAGACCATTTTTTTTCTCCAAGATATTTTAAGCAGCCAACCATTGAACGAACTTGTTGTTGTAAAAATGATTTAGATCTAAATTCTATTTCTATTTTATTTTTATATGATTTTATTTTTACAAGTTTCATGGTTTTTATTGGACTTTTGGCTCTACAACTAGAGGCTCTAAAAGTTGAAAAATCTTTAGTTCCTACTAATTTTTTAGCACCTTGCTTCATAGAAGCTAAATCAAGTTCCTTCATAATATGCCAGCCTCTATTTTTATCTAAAACTGGTCCACTTAAACGATTAATGATGATATATCTATATATTCTTAATTTGGCAGAAAATCTTGAATGAAAGTTTTTATTTCTTTTTCTTATTCTAATGATTGTAACTCCTTCTTTATTTAAAAAATGATTAATAGATTTTAAAAATCTATCTAAGTCAATTATCTTTGTTAAACAATCAAAGTGAGCTGATTGTTCAATTGCATGTACACCAGAGTCAGTTCTACCAGATCCTATCAATATTATTTTTTCTTTTAATAGTTTTGAAATTTTATGTTGAATAAGACCCTGAATAGTTTTTCCTTTTTTTTGAACTTGCCAACCTCTAAAATTTGTTCCAGCGTACTCAATTAGAATTTGATATCTAAACATTTGATATTTTTGAACCTCTTTTAATTTGAGATCCAAGCATAAATTCTCCAATTTTTTGTGATTTTTTTCCTTGCCTCTGAATTTCAAGAATTTTGATAGATTGGTTGTTATTACATGCAATTTCAAGTTTGTCGGTTATTACTTCTCCAGCCTTGCCTTTCCCATTTCCAATTTCTGCTTTTAAAATTTTATATCTTTCCCCTTCAAAATTAAAAAATGCCCCTGGTGAAGGAAATAAGCCATTTATTTTTCCTAAAATCTTTAATGCTTCATCGTTCCAAGAAATTTGACCTTCTAATTTATTTATTTTTTTCGCATACGTAGCTTTGGAGTGATCTTGTTCACTAAAGTTTGCTTTATCCTCTAGAATTTCATCAATATTTTCTAAAATTTTTTCTGCTGCTAGAGCAGATAATTGTTCTGATATTTCCTCTGCGTTGCTTTTATTATCTATTTTAATTTTGTAAGATTTACTTACTGGTCCACTATCTAATTCTTCAACAATTTTCATTATACTAATTCCTGTTTCCTCATCTAAATTCATAATTGATCTTTGAATAGGTGCCGCACCCCTCCATTTAGGAAGTAAAGAACCATGTATATTTATAAAACCCTTTTTAGTTAGTTCTAAATATTTTTTAGGAATAATTTGTCCGTAAGCAACTACGATCGCTAGATCTGCTTTTAAGTCTTTTATAAAATTGTACTCTTCTACATTCTCTCTTAAACTTTGAGGTGATCTAAAACTTAGATTTAATGTTTCTGAAATACCTTGGATTGGTGATTTGTTAATTCTCTGCCCACGATGGGATTTTTGTGGAGGCTGGGTATAAACAACAGAGATATGATAACCATTTTGATATAAAGATTTTAAAATTGGCACAGCAAATAAAGGTGTGCCCATAAAAATAATTTTTTTTGACATTTATCAAACAACTATACGAGTAGATTTAATTTTAGATAGTTTTTTAATAATCATTGATTTTTTTAATTTTGATAAATAATCGATAAAAAGAATTCCTTCTAAATGATCCATTTCATGCTGGATGCAAGTAGCAAGCAATCCCTCTGCAAGTAAAAATTTTTTTTTTCCATTATAATCTAAATATTCAACTTCACATTTTTTTGGTCGTTCGATTTCTGCAAATTGATTTGGTACTGACAAACATCCTTCTTCATATATAGATTTTGAAGCATTCTTATTTTTGATTATAGGGTTAATAAAATATCTTGGTTCTTTTTTTTCTACATCTTTGCCGATATCCATAACAATAATTCTTTTTGGTACTCCAATTTGTATGGCGGCAAGTCCTATCCCATTAGCAGCGTACATTGTTTCCAACATATCATCCATTAATTTTTGCTCTGCTTTTCCAACTTTTTCAACTGATTTTGAAACTTGTCTTAATTGTGGATTCGGTTCTGTAAGTATAGTTTTGACAGTCATTATAAATTTATTCTAATATAATTTTTAAACTTTTAAAGGGAGAACTTGAAGCAAAATTTTATTTCTTATTAAATCAATATTCAATTGATTTAATGTTCTAATTATAAAATAAATTGTATCTTCATCAATTTTATCTAATTTATCCTGGCCTATTACTTCAACTATTCTCAATAAGGAAGCACCTTTTTCGTTATTATTGATCATTACTTGAATGTCAGTTGGAACTTCTGCGTCATTAATTTCATAAAGGTCATCATATTTTTTTGAAATTTCTATTCCATCAGACTTTAAGGACTCTAAAAATATTTGATCCTTTTTTGAAAAAGAATATTTTTTATTTTTTTTTATTTTTTTTAAAAAATTATTTAAATCTTTTTCAATTTTAGATTTTGAATAATCTCCATTAAAATAATTTACTAATTTTGATTGATGTAATATATCCTTATTAAATTTTATATTTTTTTTCGCTTTCTCTTTAATCTCAATATTTGTATAGTAAAAACTTGTAAGATTATCTGGAATTTCTAAAGGGTCAATTTTTTCAAGAAACTTTTTTAATTCATCGTCAAATGCCAAGTTGATATTATCTTTTTTAAACAAACTTTTTAATAACTTGAGTAATTTAAGTTTTTCAATCATTTCTGACTCTAAAAGAATTCTCTGGTAAATTAATGCACGAGCTTCAATTTTAGATAAAGACTTATAAGAATTTTCAGCATTCAAAAGTTGATTAATATTAAATTGAAATCTTTTATATATTTCAAATAAATCTTTTTCAGAATAATCTTTATTATGTGTCGCTTTTTCTATGGTTGAAATTTTATCTAATTCTAAGATGTCAATTTCTTTTAAAGAATTCAGTAAATTTGACGAAGAAAGATATTTCCAAATTATCTTGCTTGTATTTTCACCAGGTTCAAAAGAAAAATCTGGATTAGTTTGATGAGCTAAGTGAAAATCTAAAATTGATTTTTCTGAAATAGATGTATCAACTTTAGAGCTGTACCCTAATAAATAATTTGTTTTATTTTCAAAATATTTGTCTTTAAGACCTAATTCTTTTTTTAGATCAAAGATTAGTTGTGCTTCATCTTTTTTTCCTGATTTAATTAGACAATATATATTGAATTTAGACAAATATTCATTTTCAATTGGTTCTAAATTTTTAGAAAGTATTTTACAAGCGTTTTTAATATCTGATTCTGACAAATATTGATCTAATAGATATTTAGTTAATTTAGGATGCAAATCTAAAACTTGGTTCTTAATCAAATATTCCTCTATTAGTTTTAAATCTGCATTTTTAATTAACCATTCAGATCTTAAATTTAAAAATTCTTTTTCTGAAATATCTATTTTTGGAGGATAGGCATTTGTTAATAAAGCAATATTCATTATTTCAGTAGCATCCTTTGAAAGTTCAATCTTTTTAAGCCTCTTGAAAATACTTTTTAATTCATTACCGTTTGAATTAGACCACATATTTATTTCTAAATCATAATCCTCAGGGTCAAATAAACCAAATATTTTTATGTCATTAGCATTGAGTGTTTCTTCAAGCTTTATCGAATTATTTTTTTTTTGAGATTGCATGTTATAAATATCAGCCTCAGTATTTGATTTAATTTCTAGATTCTCATTTATAACTAATTCATTTGAATTTGAATTTTGTTCAGTCTTTTCTTTATCAATATTCCAAATATCAATTGGTTGATCTTCAGCAAAAACACCAAAGCTAAGAAAAAAAATTAGAATAATTGAAAAATTTTTTTTATTTAACAATTTTAAAATTTTCATTAGGAATTATTTTTTCAATTTCTTTTTTAGGTGCGGGAAAATCAATTTTATTGAGTAAAAAAACAATTGCTAAAATAACAACTAAACCTAAAGCTAATTTTACTATTAAACGAAAAATATTTGTTCTCGAACTTGTTTTTTTTATAAATTGCATATAGTTTTAGTTAATTTCAAATTAAGACATATTTGTGTTTTTTCAATAAAGAAACTTATGAAATCAAAAGAAAATCTCGTTTTTTTGGGAATGATGGCAGCAGGAAAGAGCTCCATAGGATCACTTGTTGCAAAGAAATTAAAATTAAACTTCACTGATATTGATTTAGAAATTGAAAAAATATCAGGAAAATCAATTAACAAGATATTTCAAACAAAAGGTGAAAAATCCTTTAGGGAACTTGAGGAAAAAATTACTCTTAAAAAGTTAAATTTATCATCTTCAGTAATATCGCTGGGTGGAGGAGCTTTTATGAATAAAAAAATAAGAACTGAAATACTAAGTAATCATATATCTTTTTGGTTAAATTGGAGTGAAGAGGAACTGCTAAACAGAATTAAAATAAGCAAAAAAAGACCTCTTGCACTTAATTTAAATGATAATGAATTGATTGATTTAATGAAAAAACGATCTTACATTTATTCAGAAGCTTTGTATAAAATTGAATGTGATAATCTGTCAAAAAATGAAATTGTTAATAAAGTTTTAGAAATATATGAAACCCGTTAAACTTAAAATTAATACAAAATTACAAAGTTACTCAATTATTATTGGATCTAATTTAATATCAAATATTTTGATGCTTTCGAAAAAAAATTCTCTGGAATTTAAAAAGTGCTTAGTTGTGATAGATAATAATATTTCAAAGAAGATTGTTGCAAAAGTAAAAAAATCTTTAGGTGGAAAAATTACTTTCATTCATTTTTTTAAAGCTAATGAGAAAAATAAGAACATTGATAGTGTGAATAAAGTTTTAGATATTTTGTTAAAAAAAAATTTTTCACGAGATGATTGTTTAATATCTATTGGGGGTGGAATTACTGGAGATGTAAGTGGTTTTGCCGCAAGCTTATTTAAACGAGGGCTAAAATTTATTAATATTCCAACAACTCTTTTATCTCAAGTTGACTCATCCATAGGGGGAAAAACTGGGGTTAATACAAAATATGGAAAAAATTTAGTTGGAACTTTTTATCAACCAAATTTAGTTATATCTGATATAAATTTTTTAAGAACTCTACCAAAAAGAGAAATTATTTGTGGGTATGGAGAAATCTTAAAACATGCCCTTATAGCGAATAAAAGTTTCTATAATTTTATAAATAAAAACAATGAGAAAATTTTAAATCTTACTTCACCATTTATTGATAAAGCAATTTATGAAAGCTGTAAAATAAAAAAAAATTTTGTTGAACGCGATGAGAAAGAAAAAGAATTAAGAAAAACTCTCAATTTTGGACATACCTTTGCACATGCCTATGAAGCAACTCTTAAATACTCAAAAAAGCTAAATCATGGCGAAGCTGTTATACTTGGAATTAAATCAGCATTAGAATTTAGTTTAAATTATAATCTGTTAAAAAAAAAAGAATACGAATTGATTACAAATCACATTTTAAAAGCTAACTTACCATTTTCTTTAAAAAAATTTTTTAAAGTTAAAGATTTAAATAAGATTATTTTTTTTATGCTTAAAGATAAGAAAAATAGATCAAATAAAATTAACTTAGTGTTATTAAAAAAAATTGGTCTACCAATAATTAATAAGGAATTTGATAAGAAAAAAATCACTCTTTTTTTAAAAAATCAATTAAGTAATTAAAATTTGAATTGAATGAATATATTCCTTCAGTTCTTGATCTAATAATTTATAAATTTTTTTATTACTATCTATTTTGGACAACTTTTTTAATTCTATTGATCTTATATTAATTTTTAAATGAAATTTTCCTTTTTGAAAGCCAGAATGATTTTTATGAAGAAAAGATTTGTCTTCAATATTGATACTTTCAATATCAATTTTACTTTGTAATTTTTTTTTTACAATTGCAATTAGCTGATTTATATCCATAAATATTATTATTAATATATATATCATGAAAAATATTTGTGACTGGAATAATTGTAACGAAATTGGCGCTTATAAAGCACCAGTTGAAAAAGATAATAGTAAGAAATTTAGAATGCTTTGCTTAGAACATGTTAAAGAATTTAATAAAAATTGGAATTATTTTGCAGGTATGAATGATAAGCAGGTTATCAATTTTTTAAAATCTGATATGATATGGCATAAGCCTACACAAAGTTTCAGTTCATCAGATAATTTTTTTAAGGTTCTTTGGAATAATACTTTAAAGGATGAGCTTGATAAGGAAAAAATTAAAAGTGATTACAATCATATGCGTCAATTTAAATTTGATCACAAAGATATAAAAGCTTTTGGTATATTGGGGATTTCAGTTGGTTTAAAATGGGATAAAATTCATGAGAAATTCAAAATACTTGTCAAAAAATTTCACCCTGATATGAATTCTGGAAATACAAAATATGAAGAAAAACTTAAATTAATTACACTAGCTTATACACAATTAAAAAATACTTATAGAGATAAAATTGACACCTAATTTAAACACTCAGCCAGACATTAAAGTTTCCATTAAACAAACTTTTGGAATTGACACTCGAATGGAAGTTAACGCTTTTTCTAAAAAGGGTGAGTACGTTCCAGAAATAGATAAAAATTATAAATTTGATAAAGACACAACTCTAGCAATTATCTCAGGGTTTGCATTTAATAAAAGAGTTCTTGTTCAAGGTTATCATGGAACTGGTAAATCAACACATATTGAACAGATAGCTGCAAGATTAAATTGGCCTTGTATAAGAGTTAATCTTGATAGTCATATAAGCAGAATAGATCTGATAGGTAAAGATGCAATTATTTTAAAAGATGGAAAACAAGTAACTCAATTTAATGAAGGAATTTTGCCTTGGTCAATTCAAAATCCAGTTGCTCTAGTTTTTGATGAATATGATGCTGGAAGGCCAGATGTAATGTTTGTTATACAAAGAGTGCTTGAAGCAGAAGGTAATTTTACACTTCTCGATAAAAATAAAGTTATAAAACAAAATAAATTTTTTAGACTATTTGCTACTTCGAATACAGTGGGCTTAGGAGACACAACTGGTCTTTACCATGGAACTCAACAGATCAACCAGGGTCAGATGGATAGATGGAACATTGTAACAACTTTAAATTATTTGAATTTAGATAAAGAGATGGAAATTGTACTAGCTAAAAATAAAAGCTTCAATAATCAAAAAGGTAAAGAGATTATTGCCAATATGATCAAAGTAGCAACATTAACAAGAAAAGGTTTTATGGCTGGTGATATATCTACTGTAATGAGTCCAAGGACAGTTTTACACTGGGCTGAAAATGCTGAAATATTTAAAGATACTGGTTATGCTTTTAGAGTAACTTTTTTGAACAAATGTGATGAAATTGAAAAAAATACTATTGCTGAATATTATCAAAGATGCTTCGGTGATGAGTTACCAGAGTCTCTAGCTAACATTCAAATTTAAATGAAAAGTAGTGATAAAGATGCTAATTTTAAAGAAAAATTAAGACAAGCACTTAACTCAACATTTAAAGTTATCTCTGATGATTTTATATCTGATAAAAAAATTGAAAACAAAAAAAGTTCTGACAAGTTTAATTTATTTGATTTAGAAAATCTTAATACTAGAGTCGATTTTATAAAAGCAAGAGCAGAAACTGACTCTAATGCACTTAAAAAAAAATTTTCAAATAATGAGATTTATAAAAAAAACTTGCCCATAAACTTCTCTTGTAAAGCACTTTATTCATTTGCAGAAAAAATAAGATGTGAGTCTTTAGGAGGAAAAATGCTTAAAGGAATACAAAAAAATTTTATTGAAAATTATACTCAAATGCTATCTTTAAAAAGGAAAGATCAGCTTAAATCAAAAGATGATGTTACAGTTAATGAAGCATTTGAATTATATATGTTAAAAAAATTTCATAATATTGAATTAAATCCTTTAACCCAAAAAATGCTTGATTTTTGGGAAAATGATTTTGACCAATCAATTAATAAACATTTAAAATTTTTAAAAGAAAATTTGGAGGATCAAAATAAATATTCATCAAAATTTTCAGAAATACTTACAGAACTGGATATTTTTCAATCAGATGATAACGAAGAAACAAAAGAGGAAAATACTGATAATGACCAAAATAACCCATCAAATGATGATCAAAATTCTGAGAATGATGATAGTAAGGACCAAAATAAACAAGATGAAACCGAAGTTAGTTTAGATTCTGATTATGATATCTCTGAATACAAACTAGATGAACAATTATTTGATACTGATACTGAAATAGAAAGTGATCAACAAGTTACACAAAAAAAAACTCTCAATAGTATAGATTTAGAATATAAAGTTTTCACCAGTGAATTTGATGAAATAACTAAAGCAGAAAATTTAGAGAATGCTGATGAGGCTTTAAAATTACGTAAAACATTGGATCAACAGTTGATTGGTTTTCAAGATATTATAACAAAACTTGCAAATAAACTTCAAAGACAACTGTTAGCTAAACAAAATCGTGCATGGGAATTTGATTTAGAGGAAGGTTTACTAGATAGCTCAAAATTACCTAGAATAATAATGGATCCATACAACTCATTATCATTTAAAAAAGAAAAAGATTTAGATTTCAAAGACACGGTGGTGACTTTATTAATTGATAACTCTGGTTCAATGAGAGGAAGACCGATAACTATAGCTGCAATATGTGCAGATATTTTATCAAGAACTTTGGAAAGATGTTCAGTAAAAGTTGAAATCTTAGGTTTTACTACAAAAAATTGGAAAGGAGGCCAAAGCAGAGAAGCTTGGAACAAAAAAGGTAAACCCAAAATTCCAGGCAGACTAAATGATTTGAGACACATAATCTATAAAGGAGCAGATACTCACTGGCGACTGTCAAAAAATAATTTAGGATTAATGCTTAAAGAGGGTTTGTTGAAAGAAAATATTGATGGAGAGGCTATATCTTGGGCATTCAATAGATTAAAAAAAAGAAAAGAAGAAAGAAAAATACTAATGGTCATTTCTGATGGAGCACCGGTTGATGACTCAACTCTTTCAGTGAACTCAGGGGATTTTTTAGAAAAACATTTAAAAAAGATAGTTAGATTTATAGAAGATAAGAGTGATGTAGAAATTTTAGCGATTGGAATAGGCCATGATGTTTCTAGATATTACGATCGTGCGATTAAAATTACAGATGTGAACGAACTCGGTGATGTAATGATTTCTCAATTAAGTAACTTATTTGATAAAAAAAAATTACATTAAATTTTTATTAAATCCTTATTCTTCCATTTTATAATAACTTCAGCACCACTTCTAGTTTTAGAATTTCCACATAGTATTGATGCAAAATTTTTCTCTAATAATGTTTTGCCAATAAAAATTCCTAGTCCAAGACCAGATTTTGATTTATGATTAATATTTGAAGATTTAAGGTAAGGTTCACCTATTTTTGATAATATATCACTTGAATATCCCAATCCATCATCTTCAATGGAAATTTGAGTAAATTTATTATCACTTTTCAAATTAATAAATATTTTTTTTGATGAATATTTATTTGCATTTCCAATAAAATTTCTTAATCCATACAGAATCTCTATTGATCTTGTTATCTTTTTAGAATTTGAGTCTTGGTCAAAATTAAAAATAAAATCCTTATTACTCGTCTCTTTAAATGATGATATAATTTCTTTTATTATATCTCGAATACTTAAGTCTTCACCAATGAAGTCATCCTCTTCATTTGGATTTAAAGACAGCCTTTTAAGAATTTGATTACATCTTTCGACCTGACTAGATAACAACTCTATATCCTGAATTACATCCTTTTGATCTTTTAATTGTTTCATTAACTCCTGGGATATAATTTTTATTGTAGATAGAGGAGTTCCAAGAGAATGGGCTGCAGCTGCAGCTTGTCCTCCTAACGATAACATTTCGTGCTCTTTTGCCATCACTTCTTCCATTTTGTTTAATGCTTCTTTTCTTAATCTAGACTCTGTTCCAAAAATAATTGCAAAGTAATTTAAAAAAACCAAAGAAATCATTAAAGCCACTGGTATTGAATAATAATAGTAATTACTTACGTGAAAATGATCACCAAGAGGGCCCGGTAAATCCTCAGAGAAAAAAGTGATAAAAATTATTATTATAATTGTAATTATGACTAAAAATATATTTGTTCTAAGTCCCAAATTAGACGATGCAAATACTGATGGTATAATTAAAAAAATTACAAAAGGATTAATTATTCCTCCAGTCAAATAGAGTAAGGATCCTAGTTGCAATAAATCTATGATCAAAAAAATTAACGCAGATCTATCTGAGAGTTGAGTTTTTTTATAAACAAAGATTAAAAATAAATTGCTTAAAATTCCTAAAAAAACAATTAAATTTGAAATTACAAAATTAAATTCAAAATTAAAAAAAAAATAAACAAAATTAATTGATATTAACTGACCAATTATACCAATCCATCTTAATGAAATGTAAGTAGATTTTTTTAGTGTGAAAAATTTTGAAGTTTCAAAAAACTTCATTTTTAAATATCAAGATTTTGAACATTTATTGCATTAGAAATAATAAAATCTTTTCTTAATGAAACATCATTACCCATCAATGTATGAATTAAATTTTGATCTTTTTTCAAATCTTTTGAGTACTGAACTTGTAATAAATTTCTTGTTTTGGGGTCTAAAGTAGTACTCCATAGTTCTTCAGGATTCATTTCCCCTAAACCCTTAAATCTTTGAATGTTCATTTTTGATTTTTCATTATCAATTGCTTTGGAAAATTCTTTGGAACCCTTTTTAAATTTTTTTAATTCGTTATTATTTTTTATTATATAACTTTCAAGCTCTATCTCATCTTTAATGTAAATACCTTTTGTACCTTTGTTAATTTTAAACAATGGAGGTTGGGCTAAATATACATGACCATTCTCAATTAACTTATTAAAAGGTTGGTTATTAAAAAAGGTTAACAATAAGGCTCGAATGTGAGAACCATCAACGTCAGCGTCAGTCATAATTATAATTTTTCCATATCTTAAATCTTTTAAATCAATTTCGTGAGCTTTTGGATCTAATCCAAGCGCATTGATTAAAGTTAAAATTTCATTTGAAGATATCATTTTAGCCAATGCCTTAGTTCTCAAATCAGAACCATTTTTATTTCCATTTCCATTTTTCTTTGATTGTAGATCTTCAACATAGGTGTTAAGTATTTTTCCTCTCAACGGTAAAACTGCTTGGTTTGATCTATCTCTTCCCTGTTTTGCAGAACCACCAGCTGAGTCACCCTCAACTATAAATAATTCAGTACCCTCTTGTTTTCCAATTTGACAATCTGCTAATTTTCCAGGTAATCCACTTAACTCAAGTGCTCCTTTACGTCTAACACTTTCTCTTGCCTTTCTAGCTACATCTCTTGCTAAAGCTGCTTGAATAATCTTAGCTAAAATAATTTTGGCAATTGATGGATTTTGATCAAACCAGATTGATAATTTTTCATTTAGAAGTGTTTCTACAATCATTCTCACTTCTGAGGAAACTAATTTATCTTTAGTTTGAGAAGAAAATTTTGGATCAGGTATTTTAGTAGACAAAACACACGTTAATCCTTCTTTGATATCATCACCTGAAATGGTTAATCTATTTTTTTTTAGTAAATTATGTTCATTTGCATATTTATTTACAACTCTTGTTAAGGCACTTCTAAAACCTAGTAGGTGAGTTCCACCATCTTTTTGATAAATATTATTTGTATATGGATACACATCCTCAGAATAAGTACCATTCCACTTAATAGCACATTCAATTTCAATATTGTTCTTTTTTCCCTCTATGTATATAGGTTTTTTAAATAAATCATTTCCATTTTTGTTTTGAAGTTTTTCTCTTTTAATATCCAAAAATTCTACGAATTCTAAAACTCCTCCTTCATAACTAAATTCTTCGATTTTTTGTTTTTTATTTAATCCATCACTAAATGTAATTTTTATACCTTTGTTTAAAAAAGCAAGTTCACGCATTCTTTTTATAAGAATACTTCCATTAAATTTTATTGAAGAAAAAATTTCTTTTGACGGTAAAAAAGTTATTTCAGTGCCTGAATCTTTAGATTTTCCAACAATTTTTAAGGGGGCTTTTGCTTCACCATTTTTGAACTCTACAAAATATTTTTTTCCATCTCTAAATATTTCAAGCTCCAATTTTTCTGATAGTGCATTAACTACTGATACTCCAACACCATGTAAGCCACCTGATACTTTATAAGAATCATGATCAAATTTCCCTCCTGCGTGTAGTTGGGTCATTATTACCTCTGCAGCAGATTTTTTTTCACCTTTGTGAATATCCACTGGAATACCCCTTCCATCATCTCTCACAGTTACGGTACCATCAGAGTTAATTTTAACATGAATATTTTTACAATGACCAGCTAAAGCTTCATCAATTGAATTATCTACAACTTCATATACCATATGATGCAAACCAGTCCCATCATCAGTATCTCCAATATACATCCCTGGTCTTTTTCTTACGGCTTCTAGTCCCTTTAAAACTTTGATTGAGTCTGCTTGATATGTGCTTTTATTTGTCATTTTTTAATTATTTGGAAAATTTAACTATAACATTTTTTTAATTAAATTGCTTAAATATATTTCTAAATCTTTAATTAGAGATCAAAATAAGCCCTATAAAATGCTGGTTAATTTGGCGGAGAGAATGGGATTCGAACCCATGAAAGAGTTGCCCCTTTACACGCTTTCCAAGCGTGCGCCTTCAACCACTCGGCCACCTCTCCATCTCTATTCTGATAATAATAATTGTTTTTAACTATAAAAACAAAATTTTTATACCTAAATTATGTTAAAGACTGAAATTTTTGTTATAAGTTGCTTCAGTATATGTTTTATTTATAATTATGCAAAAAATCGATTTTTGTCTGATATTAACTGCAACTATCAATCCAGGTAATATGCCTGATTTAATCAGAAAAGATATAATCATGAGATTAGACGATTATAAAAAATCTTTTGAATTTTGGTTAAATAATTCAAATATTAAAAAAATTATTTTCATTGAAAATTCTAACTCTGATTTATCTTTTTTCCATGAATTAGCTAAAAAACATAAAGATAAAGAGATAGAAATATTATCTAATAATTTAAATTCAGATTTTGATAAAAGTTTAGGGAAAGGCTATGGCCAATATTTATGTTTAAGAGAGGTATTTAAGAATTCAAAATTAGTTAAAAATGTTAATTATTTTATTGATGTTACTGGGCGTCATTGTGTTATTAATTTTAATGCTATCCTTGAAGATATAAATGCTAATAAATCAGATATATATATCAATCTCTCCAATAATTTAAAATTTTCAGATGCGAATATTTATGCAGGTAATAAAGACTTTTTTTTGAATTATGTTTTGCCTGAAACTAGCAAAACGAATGATAAAGATGGAAACATTTTCGAAAATTGTATTGCTAAAGCTGTTTTAAAAGCAGTCTCTAATGGTTTGAATTTATCAAAAACACCTATTTATCCGATAATAGATGGATATATTGGAACAAATGGTAAAGAATATAAGTATAATTTTTTTAAAAAAATAAAATTGTATTTTTTTCGTAAGCTAAAAATATATTTCTTTAATCATCCCAAATATTGAATTTAACTTTTAATTTTCAGACATATCACACAAAATCCAAGGCAAATTTTTGTATTTTGTATATTTTTTAAACCAAAAGGAAAGATATCGTTCTGCTAAATATGCATAAAGTCTTGTAGTCTCATATCCTTTTAAATTTTCAAAACCAAATATTTTTTCACATTTAAATAGCCAATTAAAAAGATCTTCAAACCATTTTTTAGCAACAACTGGTTTGGAAATGAACATGATATGTGGATTAAAGCTTACATTTAATGACATATAGTTTCTAAAATCTTCTTTATCGTTTTCATTTAAACAATTAATTGCTTTATCTAAATTTCCATAACCATGGTGCATATCAAAATGAAATTTTAAAGTTTGGAGATTTTCATTAAAAAATATTGAAGGTTTTTTTATTAGTGACCTTAAGCCTTTTTTAAGCATCTTAATTTTTTTTACATTATTAACAAAAATTGGTTCACACAAAAACGACTCAAAATTACTAAATTCAACTGGTATCTCAGTTAACAAACAATTTGATAAATTTTCTTTCGAAATCTTTGTACCTACAAAATTTTCTTTAATCCAAAATCTTCTTTTTTGACAGAAACCAATCCATTCAGATTTTTCATTTTCTAATAAATTTTTCCAAAACCAATAGTGAAATGTTAATTCCGAATAATGTCTTTCTTTTGAATTAATATTTATTTTCTTGTCTGAACCAATATATCTATCTGAAAAAAAATTTTTCCCAACACCAGCTAAATTAAGATTTGAATTTTCTAATTTCTTTAGAGGTTTATCGGTCACACAATAAATCTTTAAATTATTGCTCATTTAAATTTCTTATTTTTTCATTTTAATAGACTTTTTTAATTTTGATAAATTAATTGATGAGTCGAATGGCATAACAGATACATCTTTTTTTCTTAACCATATTTTTTTTATATTTGAATTGGTTTTTTTAGCAAAATTGTAGATATAATCTGGTTTACCACCTAAATTAATTACACCTTTTTTATTTAATAGCTTGAAAAGGATTTTGACAACATCTTCATGAAAAATAAAACTTGTTTTAACATTTGCAAATGCTTTGTTGTGTACAAATGGTTTTTGTGTCATACAAACTCTTAAAATTAAAGAATTTTTATAAAGTTGAACTGAAGTTTCACCACCTAGTTTTGACCATGCATAATTATTAACTGGTAACAAAGGATCAGTTTCTTTGTAATTTCCAGTTTTCCCTGGATAAACATAATTAGTGGAAAAATAAATTAGTTTAATATTTAGCTCTTTACATATTTTAGTAACGTTTGCAGTTCCAATAATATTTAAATCTATGCTTCTCTCAATCTGCTTTTCATGAACATCTAGTGGTCTAGATAATCCTGCTAAATGAATTAAAATTTTTGGTTTTTTTTTTAATAAATATTTTTTTAGTTTTTTAATATTTAGAATATCTAAGTCTTTTTTTTCTGGATAAAATATTTTATGTTTTGTTTTATATCTTTTTAATACTTTACCAAATCTTCCGGAACCCCCAGTAACTATAATTTTTGTCATCTCTTCAAAATCTATTAATCTTTTTTAAATTTCAATATATGGTTAGTTATTTTTAATTTTATTATAAGTTATTTACTTTAAACTAATTATTTTTAAATATAAAACTTATTATGTTCTTCAAAATATTCAAAAAAATTGCTGGTATTCTTGGATACAAACTTGTTGATAAAGATTTAATTAAAAATGAAAGAGAATTAGCAAATTCTCCTTTTTACACACTTGAGCAAATACTTAATAACATATTTAACAAAAGCTTAATCAATACATTAGTTCAAATTGGATCAAATGATGGAAAAAGATTTGATATCTTAAATAAGTTTATAAAAAAATATTCCCCAACGTCAATTTTGGTAGAGCCCATCAAAAAAGATTTTGATGATTTAAAAAAAAATTATTCTAATCAAAAAAATATTTCTTTTGAAAATTCTGCTATTTCGGTAAATAATAAGATCAATACCTTATTTAAAGTCAAAGATGAAAAATTAAAGTTTTATAGTGAACATGTTAAAGGCATAACATCATTTAATGAGAAACATTTGTTAAAACATGGAATTTCTAAATTTCACATAGAAGAGGTAGAAGTAAATTCATTATCAATTTTTGATTTGCAAAAAAAATACTCAATAAATCATCTTGATTTATTGATGATAGATGCTGAGGGTTATGATGGCGATATTGTTATTGATTTTTTATCAACAAATACCTTAAGACCACTAATCATTTTTGAATATATTCATATTAATTATAAGATATTTAAAGAGGTCACTAAATTACTTACTTTAAAAAAATATCAATACTTTAAGATTGATGAAAATTTAATTTGTTTTCCAATTGAATTTAATGATAAAAATAAATTATTTTAAGAAATAATCCATTTTTCAAAATTTTTTTTATTTTTCGTAATAAACTCTGGAAATCTATCATCCAATTTTATTGGTTTATAAATTTCATCTCTTCCAATTATATCTAAACCAGAATTAATCCTTTTAGTTATTTCCTCTAAATTTAAATATTTATCATCTATTTTCTCTTTAAAAATATGAGGATCATTTGTCTCACACAAATTTTTATATTTATATAAAAGCTGAGTAGGATCTTTTAAATTACAAAAATGCCAACCTCCATCGTCTATAATATTATTCAATCTCATTTTATCTATTCTCCAGAAAGGTCTTTTTTTAAACTTAAGATCTCTCAGCCATTGGGGTGATTTTAAATATTTTTTTATACAAATTCTACTACCTTTCCAATATGGATTGATCTGACTTTGTAGATTTAATTTATAATAAAAATGCATTTGATTAAAAACTGCATATTTCATTTTTTTTTTGAAAGATTTTATTTTTTTTGGATTGGGTATTTCATCTAAATCTGAAATAATTACAACATCTTCATCGACAGCTTTTATCAAACCTCTTGAGATAGCATTTCTCTGATAATTTTCCCTATTATAAGGATTATCTCCATCAGGTAAATCTTCTACAGGAATATAAATTATTTTATCCTTAAATTTCTTAAAATTATCAAAATTAAATCTAAGTTTTTTTGGATTATTTTGCCAAGTTTTATTTCCTTCTACAATTACAAAATGATCAACATGCTCATTTAATACATTTAATCTTAGATCTAATAAAAGATCCTCATCCCAATAAGAAAAACAATCATAAATTTTCATCTACTTCTCTTTATTAATCTTTAATACACCGATAAAAGCTTCTTGTGGAATTTCAACCCTACCAAATTGCTTCGATCTAGCTTTACCCTTCTTTTGCTTTTCTAACAGTTTTCTTTTTCTGTCTGTTGCTCCCCCGCCATGAATCTTAGTTAAAACATCCTTTTTAAAACCTTTAATTGTTTCTCTTGCAATAATCTTACCCCCAATGGCTGCTTGAACTGGAATCATAAAATTGTGCCTTGGAATCAGGTCTTTAAGTTTTTCACAAACTTCTCTTCCTGTTCTTTGTGCAAAATCTTTGTGAATCATCATTGCCAGTGCATCAACAGGTTCGCCATTTACCAATATTCCAAGTTTCACTAGATTTCCCTCTCTATGCTCGATTATTTCATAATCAAAACTTGCGTACCCACTTGTCATTGATTTTATTCGATCATTAAAATCAAATACTACTTCATTTAAAGGCAATTCATAACTTAAGACAGCTCTATTACCTGAATAACTTAGATTAGTTTGTATACCTCTCTTATCCTGACATAATTTAATAATCGATCCTAAATATTCATCTGGGGTTATAATGGTTGCTTTAATCCAAGGTTCCTCAATAAATTTTATATTAGTTGAGTCAGGAAGACTTGAGGGATTTTGTAAATCTATCATGTCCCCATTATTTAAATTTACTTTATATACAACACCAGGTGTTGTTGTGAGTAAGTTAACATCGAATTCACGCTCAAGTCTCTCAGTAATTATTTCAAGATGAAGCAAACCTAAAAATCCACATCTAAATCCTAGACCCAAAGCAGAAGAAGACTCGGCTTCAAATGAAAAACTTGCATCATTTAATTGCAATTTAGCTAAACCATCTTTAAGTTTTTGATATTCTGAACTATCTACTGGAAATAGACCACAAAAAACTACTGGTTTACTTGGTTTAAATCCAGGCAAAGCATCTACATTAGATTTTGATGCATCGGAGATTGTGTCACCAACTTTTGTTTCTGATAAAACTTTTATTCCTGTAGTAATAAAACCAATTTCACCTGCATTTAGTTCGTTTATATCCTTTGGTTTAGGGGTAAACACACCAACTTTTTCGACAATATAATCTTGATTAGTAGACAACATTTTAATTTTCATATTTCGTGTGATTTTACCGTTTATTACTCTCACTAAAATTACTACACCTAAATAAGTATCATACCAACTATCGACCAATAAACATTTTAAATCTTCATTAGAGTTTCCTTTTGGTCCAGGTAACTGATTTATTATTTGTTCTAAAATTTCCTCAATACCCTCACCTGTTTTCCCCGAACAGGGAACAGCATTTGTTGTATCAATTCCAATGACCTCTTCAATTTGTTTATTTGTTCTATCTAGGTCAGATGCTGGTAAATCTATCTTATTCAGAACTGGTATAATTTCATGATTAATATCTAATGCTTGATAAACGTTTGCTAAAGTTTGGGCTTCAACACCTTGAGTGCTATCAACTATTAGTATAGATCCCTCGCATGCATACAAAGATCTACTGACCTCGTAGCTAAAATCTACATGTCCAGGAGTATCAATAATATTTAAAATATAATCTTTACCATTTTTTGCTTTATAATTTAATTTTACAGTTTGAGCTTTAATAGTTATCCCCCTTTCTCTCTCAATATCCATTGAGTCTAAAACTTGTGCTTTCATTTCTCTTTCTGTTAATCCTCCACACTTATGAATAATCCTATCGGCTATTGTTGATTTTCCATGATCAATATGAGCAATAATTGCAAAATTTCTTATGTTGTCAATAGTGCTCATTTAATTTTTAAGATCGGATTTTAGCACCAGTTTTATTTTCTACTGTTTCAATAATTAATTTATTTATTTTTTCTAAATCACTATCATTCAATGTTTTTTCTGATGATTGTATCGTTACACTAATTGCAATTGATTTTTGATTTTCAGGAATATTATCACCTCCATAAACATCAAAAACTCTAATATTACTAACCAAATTCTGGTCTACACTTAAAACAGCATCTATTAAATCTTGTGCGTTTATATCTTTATTTACTACAAATGCAAAATCTCGCTCAGATTTTTGGAAGTCTGAGATAATAAATTTTGTTTTTTGATCATTTAATGTTTTTTTTGGAAGTTTTAAATTATCAACGAAAATTTCAAAACCCAATAGAGACTCTGTCTTAATATCAATCTTCTTTAAAATATTAGGATGAATTTCCCCAAAGTATGCAGCCACTTGGTCTTTTTCCTTATTTAAAAATAATCTACCAGATTTACCAGGATGATAATATTTTGGGGTTTTACTATCTATAAAAAATTTATCAGAATTATATCCTGCCTCAACTAGAGTTTGGACTACATCCCGTTTAACATCAAATACATCTACATTCCTCTCTTTTTGAATCCAAGATAATCTAGATTTTTTACCTGCTGATAAACCACATACAACTGTATTCTGTTCACCTGGATTAGTGCCAGTAAAAACAGGACCTATTTCAAATATTGATAAATCTTTAAAACCTCTGTCCAGATTTTTTCTAATATACATAATTAAATTTGAGAATATTGAGTTTCTTAAAACTCCTAATTCAGAACTTATAGGATTTATAATTTTTATTTCTTTATTCATACCTCTGAAATGATCATTGTAATTTGAGTCTGCAAATGACCATGTAATTGCTTCTAGATAACCTTTTGAAGCAATTGCCCTTTGTAAAAAATGAAATAATTTCTGAGATTTAGTTAAAGTAGGTTTCGTTCTTTCTTTAATTGGATCAATAGTTTTTATCTTATTATAACCAATTATTCTTACCAATTCTTCAACTATATCTATTTCTTGTGAAATATCAGGTCTCCAAGACGGAACTATCAGCTTTAAACAATTTTTTTCTTTTTTAATTTCAAAACCAAGATCTTCTAAAATTTTAAACATTTCTTTGACAGTAATTTTAAAACCAGCTACCTTTTCAAATAAATTAGGATCGAATTTGATAGTTTTAATCTTAAAATTTTCAATTTTTTTAATATCTATTTTGCTAATTTGACCACCACATATTTCTTTAATTAATGATGCACCTTTGTTTAAACCATCCTCTATAGATAATGGATCAATGCCTCTTTCAAATCTAAATTTTGCATCTGTATCAAGATTTAATTTTTTTGCAGTTTTTCTTATTGAACTTGGTTCAAAATAAGCTGATTCTAATAATATACTTTTTGTATTTAATTCTGTACTTGATCTTGTTCCTCCAATAATTCCACCCAATCCTAAAATTCCTTTATTATCACTTATAACACACATGCCATTTTCTAACTTATAGCTTTTGTTATCTAGAGCTGTAAATTCTTCTCCAGGTTTTGAATTTCTAACTATTATACCTTTTTCAATTTTATCAGCATCATACGCATGTAATGGGCGATTTATATCAA
>ERZ802830.979-NODE-979-length-27890-cov-17.3092_pt1 | contig 27890 bp, 25 predicted proteins | sample MGYA00345654_ERZ802830 | MGnify/ENA primary metagenome ERZ802830 (study PRJEB30503, sample SAMEA104212375) | marine metagenome | biome: Westerlies Biome; feature: [SRF] surface water layer (ENVO:00010504) within the epipelagic zone...; material: water...
AAGTGTTTGGTAAAATCTTTCATTTATAGAACCTACATTTTATTTTTTTCTATATATTGTATAAAATATTATTAACTTATATTACAAAAAATTTAAATAAATATTAAGAATAACTTCTTAATAATTTCTTTATAAAAATTAGTCTTGAAATTGAAGTGATCCAACAAAGTGTTCCAAAAATATATGCAATTAATTCCACTGATTCATAAAAAAGTAACATTAATATAAAACATATAATTGTTTCAAAACCTTCAGTTATTCCCCCTATATAAAAAAAAGATTTTTTTTGTTTAGTTGAAACTAAGACTTCATTTTTTTCAATAATCCATGCAGAAGCTAAAAAAGTTGTCTGTGTAGAAACAAAACTCAATAATAAAAAACATATAGCATATGCGTTTTTAATATCTACAAAAATGAAAGCAATTGGAAACAAAGAATAGAAAATAAAATCTAAGGTAATATCATAAAAAGCTCCAATATCAGTAGGACCAAGTAATCGGGCAACAGCTCCGTCTAACCCATCACAAAATCTATTTAGAACCAAGAATAAAAAAGCACCCGTGAAATAAAAATTTATGATTGAATAGAAACAACATAAACCAAAAAAAAATCCTAAAAAAGTAATAATGTTTGCTGAAATATTTAACTTAATAATTATTTTTGCTAAAAAACTTAAATATGGCCTTAAAAAATTATTAAGTTTGGCATCAATCATATAAGTTTAATTTTTATTATTTTCAATTTGTTTAGGAATAACAAAAAGTTGTTTAGGATAAATTAAATCAGGATTACTAATCTTGTCTTTATTAAGTTTTACTATATCAACATAACGATTACCTAAACCTAATCTATCAAATGCTATATTCCATAGTGCATCACCTTTTTGAATTATAACAAAAGTGTTACCATTAGCATTTTGTATGGCTTTGCCAGTAATATTAATTGAATTTTTACTTAATAACTCTCCATTTTTCCCTAGTAAAACAGCTAGTATTTTCTGTTTTCCAGAAATTAGTTTACCCGGAATAGATAATGACCATTCATCATTTGAAATCTTAGTGGAAGATGTTTCTTTTCCCAAAAAGCCTACGTTCACTTGCACCCCATTGTGTGCAAGGCCTGATAAAGTCAGTTGGCCTATTTTACTATCATAGGTCATAGCTAAGATAGCTATATAAGGCTTTCTTTCATCAAGATTTGTGTTTTTATTTACATCTTTTTTTTGACTATTCTTATTTACCAAACCTGGAGCTTGAATAACCCTTGCCCCAGCCTTCCCTTGGCTATCTACTATTGCTACAATTGGAAGATCGTTTTCTTTACCAGTTACTTTTATTGCTAAAGTTTCGTTTGCGATAATTACATCACCATCTTTATTAGTTTGCCTAAACGATAATAAATATTCACCACGACTAAGTTCTTCTTCAGGAACAGCAATAAATTCGCCAACTTTATCACTAGTTGTTTTTGCTATTACTTTTGAGCCGGAAATTATTTCTATTTTTGAGTTTGGAAAACCTTTTCCAGCAATCACAAGGCTGCCATCAGGCCTAACTCTGATTACTTCAAGTTTAATAGTTTCTCCACTTTGTTTTCTAGTTGTTTTTATTTCAATTGGTTTTGCATCAACAACTTCTTTAACTAAAGGTACAACTAATTCTTTTTCTTCTATCAAGTTTGGTTGATAAAATGCAATTAGTATAGCCACTATTGCTAGTATTCCTCCACCAAACAACAAATATACAACTTTTGAAATTTTCATAAAAAACCTTAGCTAAAAAACATATATTATCTTAAGGTAAATTCACACAATAAGAAATCATTTTTTAGAAATTTAAAAATAAAGTTGAATATTTTGAAAAAAAAAATATGTGTCTTTGGAGGTTCTAATTCAGGGGCTGATAATACTAACATACAAAATGCGAAAACTGTGGGTCAGTTAATAGCTGAAAGTAATTTTGATATTGTTTTTGGTGGAGGTGAAAAGGGAATAATGGGTGCTCTTTCTTCTTCAGGCGTAAAATTTGGTGCAAGAACAACAGGAATAATACCTGAATTTTTATTAAGCAAAGATGTTGTTAATTCTTCAATTCCAAATATTTTTAATTCTGAACTACTAGTAACTCAGACAATGCATGAAAGAAAAAAAATGATGTATGAAAAATCTGATGCTTTTATAATATTACCTGGTGGCGTAGGAACACTTGATGAATGTTTTGAGGTTCTAACTTGGTGTCAGTTAGATCTAATCAAGAATAAAAAAGTTGGAATTATTAACTTTAAAGGTTATTGGAACCCTCTTATTCTTTTAATCAAACATTTGATTAATCAAGAGTTTATGAGTCCTGATAACTTAAATTATTTTGATGAAATAAAAAACATAAGTAAACTTAAAAAATTTTTAAAAAACATTTAACTTTTTAATTAAATTATGTATGTATTATTTGGATTGTATAGTATTTAAATACAATCAATTAATTAATAATTTCAAAAATAAATTAAGGTCTTAAAATGTTAGATTTGATGAAAATAGCCAAAACTGAAGCTAAAGGCGGTGATTTAAAGTCACTTCTTAACACTTTTTATTCAGAAACTGAAATAAGACCTCAAGGATATCCTGATGCGATGGTTTGGAAAGGTGGAAGGCATTGTGGGACAGTAAACCCAATATGTCACTCATTAACTGATGCATATGCACTACTGGGAACAATTGCAGCTGCAGATATCTTAAACCTCCCATTTTATGCTGTGCCAATGTGGTCTCAAATTAGACATGATACAAAATTAGAAGCATTAAGTTGGTTTGGAAATATGAAAAATACCTCTATTAAGTGGTCCACTGCTGGCGATGCTTATGTTAACGATACAAATGGAAATAGAGTTGTAGTAATGGGAAAATCAGGAAATGCTCCATTACGAACACAAGCAGGTGTTTATTGTAACGTACGTCCATACGGACCAATAACTGTCGTAAGATGCATGCCATGCCTACCATACTCTCAAGACAAATCTAAATTTACAGTTAATAATCAAACAGGCATTGTGCACACTGAGATGAATACTCCAGGCATACAAATGGCTCATGCATGTCGCCTTTTTTTAAAAATGGTTAACGATACTGGAAAATTAGGTAGAGTTGCATTTAAACCAACTCAAGCAATGGAAGATGGAATAAATGCTGGGTTATTAATTTGGCTTCTGGAAGGAACTAAATTTAAAATAGGTCGTAAATGGGCTGTAAACGCCTACGAAGAACATAAAGAAAACATTGATAAAATAATTTCCTTATTACCAAAAAATTTCAAATCAGGAATGGAAAACTGGTCTGGTAAAATAGAGCAACATATTGCAGATACTAACTATGGTTTACTAATATGGGATTTAATAGAAAATCAAGAATGCATAATTTTGGCTACGGATTTGGACGGTGATAGATTAACTGATTTACTTGCTGACATATCAGATCCTTTAAGAGCTTTTGGGCAAAAAGTTTTAGATCATGTTAATAGTGATATTACTATAGATAATGCCTGGAAATCCATGGGATTTTCTACTGGAAATGGTAGAGACATGACATCTGTAATGTATAGAATGGAAGGTCCTCCTATTCACGAACAAACACTTGGATCTGCTGATGCTATGTTATTGAGGCTTTTAGACGGTGACGAAACTATGAATGGTACTAAAAAACCCTATGACCCAAGAATACACTTTGTTTTAATAAGAGATGCATATTTAGACGCAAATCCAGGCAATATTGAATTAGAAAATTGGTTAAACAATGTTTTAGAAAGTTTTGATAGTATCTATAATAAAGACAGACCAGGATTTATAGAAGGTTATAAAAAACTAAAGGAAAGTATTACAGGTTGGTAATATGACTATTTTTTATTAAGTACGGGCTCAAGTCTATCCATTACGTCAATAATGAAATTTTCTTTTGCCGCAAAGCATATTCTTATGTGGCCCTCTCCAGATACACCAAACGCTATACCCGGTGCAACTCCAACATTGGTTTCAACAATTAACTTTTTTGCAAAATCTAGTGAGTTATCCATACCCCTAACTTTAAAAAAAGCATAAAAAGCAGCATCTGGAATACTACATTCAACTTGATCCCAAGTTCTTAATCTATCAAACATAAGATCTCTGGATTTTTTTAAATTTTGTCTCAACTTATTTGTAATACTTTTATAATTTTCAAGAGCCGCCATAAAACCAATTTGTAGAAACTCTGGGACGCCTGTAGTTGTAATTTGTACAAGCTTAGCTATATGTTGTCCTAATTCTTCAGGATGAGTAATCCAACCTATTCTCCACCCAGTCATATCAAAACTTTTTGAAGCTGAATTGATTATAATCAGTCTATCGTTTGGTTTAGATAATTGAAGAAAACTGGGTGCAGCTAAACCATTAAAAGTTATTTGGTGATACACCTCGTCTGAAACCAACCAACAACCATGCTTTCTGGTATGTTTTAAAAGTAAATCTTGTTGTTCTTTTTTAATCATCCAACCTGTAGGGTTTCCAGGACTATTTATGAATACCATTTTAGTTTTTGATGTTATTGAATTTAATAAATTATTAAAATCTATTTTCCATTCGCCATCAGATAATTTAAGCGATATTTCTTTAATATTTCCTTTCTTTAATAAAACAGAAGATCTAATATTAGGCCAAACAGGACCTACCAATACAACTTCGTCATCTGCATCAACAATTAAATCACAAACCAACCTTAAACCCATCATACCACCACTAACAACACTATGATTTTCTGGTTTAGTATTTATATTAAAGACTTCATTCATATATTGAGCAAGTTTAAAACGTAGTTCTGGAGTACCATTTTGATATGTATAAAATGTCTTACCAGTATTAAGAGCTTCAACGGTTTTATTACAAATTAGTTTACTAGTAGAAGTATCACCTTCACCAAACCAGGCAGGGTATATTTTTTGACCCGTAGTATGTTCATGATTTCTTCCAAAGTTTGCTATTTCCATAATAGCCGTTTCTTTAAATGATAAAATTTCTTTATTTAAATTTTCTAACACTATTATTACTCTAAGTTCATTTTCTAATATATTCTTTCAACATTTCTATAGCTTTATCACTCTGCTCTGGGGACGATCCACCTGATTGGGCCATATCTGGTCTACCTCCTCCTCCTTTGCCACCAAGTGTCTCTGACACATGTTTAACCATTTCAACTGCACTATATTTATCGGTATAATCTTTATTAACGGCAATAACTATAGAAGCTTTGTTATCAATTTTACTAATTAAACATACAATTTTAGATTCACTGTTTTTAAGAATGTTTTCTGCTGTTGGCTTAAGATCTCTAATCATCATCTCATTAAAGATATTGTATTCAAATATAACATCATTTATTTTTTCTTTATTTGAACTATTATTATCAATATTCAATGGGTTCATTTTAAGCTGTTTTAATTGTTTATTGATATTTTTATTATCAAGTATCAGTTGCTCAATTTTTTTTAAAACTTGTGATGATTCTGTCCTTAAAAAACTGGAAATGGTTTTTATTTTATTTAACTCAGAATTATAAAATTTTAAAGCAGCAGTATTAGTAATTGCTTCAATTCTTCGAACACCAGATGAAACCCCTGTTTCTGAAATGATTTTAAAAGTTGAAATCTCAGAAGTATTTTTTACATGAGTACCTCCACATAATTCTACAGACCAAGCATTCCTATTAGAATCTATACTTTTGCCCATAGACACCACCCTAACTTGATCACCATATTTTTCTCCAAAAAGAGCAATAGCTCCATTTTCTATAGCTTTACTTTGTGTCATGATCTTCGTAGAAACGTCATCATTTGATAAAATTCTATTATTTACTTCATCTTCTATGTCTTGCAATTTTTTTTCTTCAATTGGTTTAGGATGACTAAAATCAAACCTTAATCTTTCATCGGTAACAAGAGAACCTTTTTGGGCAACATGATTACCTAGCTTTTGTCTTAAAGTTTCATGAAGCAAGTGTGTCGCTGAATGATGGGAAGATATTTTTTTTCTATAATCTAAATCTAATTTTTGAGAAACAATTTCACCCGTTTGTAATTCACCTGATATGACTTCAATATTACAAATAAAAATATTAATATCGTTACCTAGTTTAATTTTATTTGAATTGATTACTTTACCAGTAAATTCATTATTAACGATTGAACCCCTATCTGAAACTTGACCTCCTGATTCAGCATAAAAAATTGTTTCATTAAAAATTACATCTACTTTTTCACCCAATTTAGCTTTTTTAATTACTTCATTATTTTTTAGGATTAAAACAACTTTCGTTTTTAAAAACACATCGTCATATCCCTTGAAATCTGTAGATGGAAGTTTTAAAAAATATTTCAGAACATCAGATTTATATTGTTTATCTCCTGAACCGACCCATGCTTGTCTTGCTTTATCTTTTTGAGCATTCATTGCAATATCAAAACCTTTATAATCTAAAGTCCAACCATAACCCTTTAAAACATCCTCGGTTAAGTCTATAGGAAATCCATAAGTATCGTATAATTCAAATGCCTTTTGACCTGGCAACACTCCATTAGAAACTTTATTATCTATTTCATTCTTAAGTAAATTTAATCCTCTATCCAGAGTATCTTTAAATTTTATTTCCTCATCTTTTATAGTACTCTTAATTAATGTATTTTCCCTATTCAACTCTGGAAATGCATCTCCCATTTCTTTACATAAATAATCGACTAATTTATAAATAACTGGATCTGTTGCACCTAATAAATGAGTATGTCTCATTGCTCTACGCATTATTCTTCTTAATACATACCCCCTACCTTCATTACTAGGCATTACACCTTCAGCTATGAGAAATGATATAGATCGCAAGTGGTCTGCCACAACTCTATGTGAAATCAAATTATTTTGACTTTTATTTACATCCATTTTTATTGATGAAGCATCTACAAGATTTTTCATCATATCAGTCTCATAATTATTATGAGTATTTTGTAAAACAGCTGAAATTCTCTCTAGACCCATACCAGTATCAATACTAGGTTTAGGTAAATTAATTCTTTCTTCCATTGAAACTTGTTCATACTGCATAAATACTAGGTTCCAAATTTCAATAAATCTATCACCATCCTCATCTTGACTTCCTGGGGGGCCACCAGCTATAGATGGTCCATGATCAAAGAAAATTTCTGAACAAGGTCCACATGGACCCGTATCTCCCATACTCCAAAAATTATCATTTGTTTTAATTTTAATTATTTTTTCATCACTTAATCCTGATATTTTTTTCCATAATTTTTCAGCTTCAGTATCTGTGTGATAAATAGTTACAAGCAACCTATCTTTTGATAAATCGTACTCTTTTGTAAGTAATTCCCAAGCTTGATAAATGGCTTTTTCTTTGAAATAATCACCAAATGAGAAGTTTCCTAACATTTCAAAAAACGTGTGGTGTCTAGCTGTTCTTCCTACATTTTCTAAATCATTATGTTTACCACCAGCTCTAAGGCATTTTTGAGAAGTTACTGCTCTTGAGTATTCTCTCTGTTCAATTCCTGTAAATGTATTTTTGAATTGAACCATACCTGCATTAGTAAATAATAAAGTAGGATCATTGTCAGGAACTAAATTGCTAGAGGATACTATCTTATGATCGTTTCTATTAAAATAGTCAATAAACTTAGATCTTATTTTATTTACTGAGTTTTCTTTTTTTATTGTCATTTATTTTGCTAAATTGTTTTTTTATTGTTCATAACATCAATTTAGCATAAATAAAATGTACAAAGAATTTATTTTTCTTCTTCTGGATTTTGTTGATCTGGATTCATTAAAATCTCTTCTACTAACTCAGAATTTCCCTTTATTTTATCTTCAATTTCTTTGGCTATATCTGTGTTTTCAGCAAGAAATTTTTTAACGTTTTCTCTACCTTGACCTATTCTTTGTTCATTATATGAAAACCATGAACCAGACTTTTCAATTATTTCGGCAGAAACTCCAAGATCTACTATTTCACCATTTTTAGAAATACCTTCGCCATACATAATATCAAACTCAACTGTTCTAAAAGGTGGGGCCACTTTATTTTTTACTACTTTTACTCGTGTTTGATTACCTATAATGTCATCTTTATCTTTTATTGCTCCAATTCTACGTATGTCAAGTCTAACAGATGCATAAAATTTAAGTGCATTACCGCCAGAAGTTGTTTCTGGGTTTCCAAACATTATACCAATTTTTTGACGTATTTGATTTATAAAAATAACTAGACAATTAGATTTAGAAATAGATGAGGTTAGTTTTCTAAGAGCTTGACTCATCAGTCTAGCTTGTAATCCCATATGGCTATCTCCCATATCTCCTTCTAATTCAGCTCTCGGAACAAGTGCCGCAACTGAGTCAACAACTAAAACTGATATGGCGCCAGACCTAACTAACGTATCAGCTATTTCAAGAGCCTGTTCTCCAGCATCAGGTTGAGATATTAATAATTCATCAATATTTACTCCCAACTTTTTTGCATAAACTGGATCTAATGCATGTTCTGCATCTATAAAAGCACATGCACCGCCAGCTTTTTGCGCTTCAGCGACAACGTGCAAAGCTAAAGTTGTTTTACCTGAACTTTCAGGCCCATATATTTCAACAATTCTACCTTTTGGTAATCCACCTATACCTAAAGCGACATCTAAACCTAGAGATCCAGTAGAAATGGCTTGAATATCAAGGTTCATTCCAGATGTACCTAATTTCATTACTGAGCCTTTCCCGAAGGCTTTTTCAATCTGACCTATAGCTGATTCTATTGCTATATTTCTATCTTTATCTTGGTTTGACATTTCTATTACCTCAGCACTCATTTCTTTTCTCCTTACTGACACATCAATTAATAAGTTTCAACAAAATATAAATAAAATATATTCACGTTTTGTTCTTTTGTCAACAAGTGTTCTTATTTTGTTCTTTTTATATTCAATTTTAATTATTCGTCTTTGTGGACGCGTTCATTCTTTTCATGCCGTTCTTGAGCTTGGACACTCAAAGAGGCTATTGGTCTTGCTTTTAATCGACCTAAACCTATGGGCTCACCTGTATCTTCACAATAACCATAAGTTTTTAAGTCAATCCTTCTCAGAGCTGAATCAATTTTACTTATAAGTTTTCTTTCTCTATCACGCGTTCTTAATTGAATTGAAGCGTTCGATTCTACCTGGGCTCTATCTGCAATATCTGGTCTTTGAAGACCCTCTGAAGACAAATCATCTTTGGTGTCCATAGCTTCTTCTAGTAATTCAGATTTCCAATTTAATAGCCTTTGTCTAAAAAATTCTAATTGATTATCGTTCATAAACTCCTCTTGATCATTAGGAGAATAATTCTCAGGTAAAACAATTTCGGTACCTAAAACACCCCCTCTATTTGCTCCGTTTGCAAAAGTTATTTTTTTTTCTTTAGAATTTTTTTTATTTGAGTTCACGAACAAACATCCAATATAGTTTAAATGTTATTTTTATATTTGAACTTCAAAAAAGTGCAAGTAGGAAAATAAAAATAAATGTTAAAATGATTGAAAATATTGCGTTTGAGACTATTTATATAGTATCTTTAATATTTAAAACTGCGTGCAATAAATTGAACTATCTCAATAAATTTGAAAATTCTATTAATAAACTAAAAGCTGAAGGTAGGTATCGAGTATTTAATGAAACTCAAAGGAAAGTTGGCTTGCACCCTTTGGCAATTTGGAACAACAATACAATTAAATCTGACATAACTGTTTGGTGTTCTAATGACTATTTAGGTATGAGCCAAAACACACATATTACCAACACAATGATAGATGCAGTAAGAGAAATGGGTACTGGCTCAGGCGGTACACGAAATATTTCAGGCAATAGTAGTGCAATTGTTGAGCTAGAAAAAGAGTTAGCTACTTTACATGAAAAAGAAAAAGCAATCACATTTTCTTCTGGATATGTTGCTAATGAAGCTACTATAAGTACTTTGCTTCAAATTTTAGGTGATGCTATTGTTTTTTCTGACGAAAAAAATCATGCTTCAATAATTTCTGGAATAAAAAAATCAAAAGCTCATAAGGAAATATTTAAACATAACGATTTAGAAGAACTTGAGAAATCAATTAAAAATTATCCATATGACAAAGCAAAAGTTATAATTTTTGAATCTGTTTATTCAATGGATGGTGATATTGGAAATTTAGAAGGTATAGTAAAAATTGCAAAAAAATATAATGCAATGACATATGTTGATGAAGTTCACGCGGTAGGTATGTACGGAAATAAAGGAGCCGGTATTTCAGAACAATTAGGTTTAAGTCATTCTATTGATATTTTACAAGGAACCTTAGGCAAAGCTTACGGCACAATGGGAGGTTATATTGCTTCAACTAACTTGATATGTGATGCGATTAGAAGTTATGCTAGTGGCTTTATTTTTACAACGGCAATGCCACCCGCCCTTGCTAAAACAGCTACTGAATCAATAAAATACCTAAAAGAATCTAGCGTAGAGAGATCTATGCAACAAAAGAACGTAATTTTATTAAAAGAACAACTGAAAAGTAATAATATTAGTTTTCTAAACAATAAAAGTCATATCGTTCCAGTCATGGTGAATGATCCAATAAGATGCACAGAAATTAGTAATATTCTTTTAAATAGTTTTGGGCATTACATACAACCCATTAACTACCCCACAGTTGCAGCAGGCACAGAAAGACTTAGGATTACTCCAGGTCCATTACATACAGAAAAAATGATTTCTGAATTAGTTTTTGCTCTCAAAAAGGCTTTTCAAGAAACAGAACATATCAACTTTAAAAAACCAGCTTAAAATTAATTACCTAGGGCAGTATAGTGGCTATAATAAAAAAACCTTCAGATCACCCTTATTTTCCTTCAAAACCTAAAATAGGCGTATTACTAGTAAATTTAGGAACTCCTGATGGAACTGATTACTGGTCCATGAGGAAGTATCTAAAACAATTCTTAATGGATAGAAGAGTTGTAGACATCTTTAAACCACTTTGGTGGTTAATATTAAATGGACCTATACTTACTTTCAGGCCTTCAAAATCTGGAAAAGCATATGAAAAAATATGGGATAAGGATAATTACGGTTCACCTCTTAGAAAACATACTATTAATCAAACTAAAAAATTACAGGAACTTTTTAAGCAAGATAAACAAATTATAATTGAACATGCCATGAGATATGGGAAACCTGAAATTGACAAAACTCTTTATAAAATGAAGGAAAATGGATGCACTAAAATTGTTTTGATGCCTTTATATCCTCAATATGCTGCAAGCACATCTGCAACTGTAAAAGATGAAGTGTTTAAGTGGTTATTAGAGCAACGATGGCAACCAGATATTAGGACTATTCCGCCATGGTTTGATGACAGTAATTATATTAAAGCTCTTTCAAATACAATTAAAGATAATCTCAAAAACAAAATCAAGCCTGACATGTTACTTATATCATTTCATGGAATACCAAAAAGGTATTTTATGTCCGGCGATCCATATCATTGTCACTGCATCAAAACAGCTAGATTATTAAGGGAAGAACTTAAATGGCCTGAAGATGAAATTTTAGTAACTTTTCAATCTAGATTTGGTCCTGAACCTTGGTTACAACCTTATACAGATAAAACTATTATAGATCTTGCCAAAAATGGAATAAAAAATATAGCTGTGGTAGCACCAGGATTTATATCTGATTGTCTAGAGACACTTGAAGAACTAAATGTAGAAGCTAGGGAATTGTTTATTGAAAATGGAGGGCAAAATTTTGAATACATACCTTGCCTAAATGATAATAAACACTCAATAAAGCTATTAAATCAAATTATAAAAACAAACCTTTTAGGCTGGGTTGAATAAGAAGTTTAACCCTACAAAAAAGTAAAAGTTATTTACAATTTAATATTTAAGGATTATAAGAAGTTTCTTATTAAGCGGGTATTGTGTAGTGGTAAGACCTTAGCCTTCCAAGCTAATGACGCGAGTTCGATTCTCGCTACCCGCTCCATTAAACATTAAACAGACACTTGTTTAAAGAAATTAAGTATTATATTTCATTTTCTTATTTTGTAGAAATAAAGTTAACGAAACACTTAAAATTATTATTAACCCACCTAATATAGTATATAGAGATGGTATATTATTATACCAAATAAAATCTAGCAGTATTGATATTGGAGGAATTAAATAAAGAAATAATGATGCTTTATTTGCTCCATAATGTCCAACTGTATACGTCCAAGTTAAATAACCGATTGTTGTAGGAAATAATGCCAACCAAAGAAAAGCTATTCTTACTTCATTAGTTGAATTAATTACAAATCCAAACATTTCTGGAAACCAAAAAAGCATAGGGATTGTTCCTAATAAGATAGTATAAGCTGCAGATGTTATTGCGCCATAAATTAATACCAAAGGTTTTAAAATATGGAAATAAGTTGCTGTTAATGTAGCTGCAAACAAAATTAAAGTAGCTCCACTACCTAATTCTAATCCACCCTCTTGATCAATCGAAATTATACTCACTCCTAACAAACAAAAAGTAATACCTAACCAATGGATTATAGTTACTTTTTGTTTTAATATAAAAAAGCCAATTAAAGCTGTAAATAATGGATTACAATTAACAATAAAACTACTAGCACCAGCAGAAACACTTTGTTGACCATAATTTAAAAACACATTGTACAAAAATATTCCTATAAAACCTGCTATTAAAAAACGAATGGCATGTTTTAATGTTATTTTTTTTTTATGACTATACAAACACCATATTAATGATATTAATGCAGCTAAAGAAAATCTACCGGCGCCTAATACTAAAGGGCTAGCTGTTTCTAACAAATATGACATAACCGGAAAAGAAGAACCCCAAAAAAATACTGTAGAAAAAACTGCCAAAATGGGAGTAATATTTTTCATAACTTTTCTAATTGATCAAAGGTCTAATTATAAGGGACGGATAACTTTCCTAAAACATTGTATTTTAATAGAAGTTTTTTTACAAATCCATTTTCAACACTGTTTTTTATAAAGTTATTTATAAAATTTTCAGCTTCAATATTTCCAGGTTTACTTCCAATACATTGGTTAATAAAAGTAAATGCCTCAGGCAAAATCTTACAATCTTCTGTTTTTTTTAAATCATCAACTAATTTAGGCCTTAATCCAGCTAGAACTTCATATTTATTCTCTTCAAAAATTAAAAAAGATTCATCTATTGATTTTGCTCTTATCAATTTAGCCTTTTTAATATTCTGAGTTAACCAAAGATCATAAGCACTTCTTTCAGCCACAGCTATTCTGATGCCTTCCTGATCTATATTTTTAATGTTTTTAATATTAAGACTTTCTCTAACCAAATAAGTTGATTCAATTAACGTATAAGGTAAGCTGAATGAAATTGATTTAGCTCTTTCAGCTTCATTTGCAATATTTCCTATATCCCAAACATCTTCTGAAACTGCATCAGCTAATTCCCCTGGCCTGTTAAATGAAATTAATTTAAGTTCAACTCCTAATTTATTTGCTAAAGCTTTAGCCATGTCTGGAGAAACCCCTTGAGGGTTACCATCTCCATCTTGACCTGTAACTAATAAAAAATTACTTAAATTTATAGCTGCCCTAAGATATCCTTTAGGTGCAAGCTGTTTTAATACTAAGTTAGACAATTTAATCCTTTTCAATAAATTAGTTCATATTTTTTGATATTCTTTCATACAATTCTAGTAACTCTAATTTAATATATAACTTACCTATAATTTATTTTTATGATTAAAAATTAGGCATATATGATTAAATAAACTCAATAAATATGCATTATTTTGGATTTTTTTTCAAAGTAATTTAAAAGTTAATTGTTTTTTAGGGGGTATTTATGAATATAAATTTTAAGTTATATGTTTCAGCGCTATTTAGAAAGCTGTATCTAATTGTCTTTTTAAGCTTTACTTCTTTTCCAGCGTTTGCTGATGTAAATAATGGTGACACTGCATGGATTTTAACTTCCACTGCTCTTGTTTTATTCATGACACTCCCAGGTTTAGCTTTATTTTATGCTGGTCTTGTAAATTCTAAAAACGTTGTATCAGTTTTAATGCAACACTTTGCGGTAGCTTGTGTAGTATCTATTATTTGGGTTACATTAGGTTATAGCTTAGCATTTTCTTCAGGCAATGCATGGATTGGGGATTTAAGCAATATTTTTATGAAATCAATCGACTTAGAAAGTATTTCAGGCACTATACCAGAAAGTCTTTTTGCAACATTTCAAATGACCTTTGCTATTATCACTCCAGCTTTAATTATAGGAGCTTTCGTTGAAAGGATAAAATTTTCAGCCATGCTAATATTTATAAGCCTGTGGATGTTAATTGTATATGTTCCAGTAACACATTGGGTTTGGGGAGGTGGAATATTATCCTCATGGGGTACAATGGACTTTGCTGGAGGAATTGTTGTACATGCAACCGCTGGAACTGCCGCATTAATTACAGCTTTAACTCTTGGTAAAAGAAGAGGTTTCCCTAAATCTATAACTCCTCCTCATAGCCCTATTCTTACTATGATTGGCGCTGCTATGCTTTGGGTGGGTTGGTTCGGTTTTAACGCAGGATCTGCTTTGGGAGCTAATGGTGGTGCTGGGATGGCTATGTTAGTGACCCATATTTCTGCATCAATGGCAGCTCTAGTTTGGATGTTTATTGAATGGAAAAGGTTTGGAAAACCATCTTTAATTGGTGTAGTTACTGGGATGGTAGCAGGTTTAGCTACAGTTACACCCGCATCTGGTTATATTGGAATACCAGGTGGTTTAGTTTTAGGTTTTAGTGGGGGATTGCTATGTTATCTAGCCGTTGACTACATAAGAGGTAAACTTTTAATTGACGATAGCTTAGACGTTTTTGCTGTACATGGTGTAGGAGGTATATTAGGTACATTATTAGTCGCATTTCTTGCCACATCAACTTTTTCAGGTTTAGGTCTTCCAGAAGGTCAAACAGCTATGTCTCAATTTGTAGTTCAAATCAAAGCAGTAGTTTTGACAGTTATTTGGACATCTATTTTTACATATCTAATTCTAAAAGTAACATCTTTAATAGTTCCTCTTAGAGTTGATGAACAAGAAGAAATAGAGGGTTTAGACTTGCGCTCCCATGGTGAAAAAGGATATCATTCAGATTAAGGATAATTAAAATGAAATATTTCATTGCTATAATAAAGCCCTTTAAACTTGACGATGTAAGAAACGCATTAACTGAAATTGGTGTTGAGGGCTTAACCGCTTCAGAAGTTCGTGGCTTTGGGCGACAACGAGGGCAAACAGAAATATATAGAGGTGCCGAGTATAGCGTTTCATTTGTTCCTAAGCTAAAAATAGAAATTGCTGTTCCAGATGAAATGGAAAACGCGGTTCATGAAGCTTTGTTACAAAGTGCTTCAACTGGCCAGATTGGGGATGGTAAGATATTTGTTTTAGATCTACATAGTGCTACAAGAATACGAACTGGTGAAACAGAAAACAACGCTTTATAAAATCATTATGTCCACTCTTGTATGACTGAAGTATCTTTTTCTATGTTTAAGTGTTTTACTTTTATGTGTTTATATAGTTCTTTATCTGATAATTGTTGAAAAGCCCAAACTGCAGCCCCCCTTACTATGAAAGATTTATCATCCATTAATAATTTAATAATATCTGGTAATAAATTTTTGTTATTACTATTTCCTGCAGATATACAACAATTTCTTAAAAATCTATCTCTTCCTATTCTCTTTATTGGAGAACCTTTAAATTTTACTCTAAAGGTTTCATCGCAAAGTTTTAATAAGTCATGGAGATCAAAGTTATACATTTCATGATTGAATTTAGTCTCATTGGATAATTTTGCATATTTGTTCCAAGGACAAATCGCTAAACAATCGTCACACCCAAATATTTTATTACCAATATCTTTCCTGAACTCCTTTGGAATAATATTTTTATTTTCAATAGTTAAGTATGAAATACATTTAGTTGCATTTAATTTATAGGGCGCGTCAAACGCATTAGTAGGGCATATTTTGATACATTGATTACAAGATCCACAATGATTAGTCTCTGGATTGTCATATTGAAAAACTTTATTTACTAAAATAACGCCTAAAAATAACCAGGAACCAAATTCTCTTGACACTAAATTAGTATGTTTGCCTTGCCATCCGATACCTGATTTCTCAGCTAAGGGTTTTTCCATTAAAGGAGCCGTATCAACAAAAACCTTAACATTTATTTTATTTTTTTTATCTAGTCTGGCAATTAATTTGCTTGAAAATGACTTTAATCTTCCTTTTATTACATCATGATAGTCTTTTCCTTGAGCATAGACAGAAATGTTTCCTAATGATTTATTATTATTTTTTGTTAAAGGATCAACTCCAGGTCCATAATTCAAACCTAAAACAATAGCTGACTTAGCTTCTGACCAAAGATTTATTGGAGATTTTCTTCTTTCATAAGTTTCTTCCATCCATTTCATTTCTCCATGAAACCCTAGATCTAAAAACTCTTTTAATCTAAGTTCTGTTGAAAGTTCTAATTTAGGATCTGTTACTCTGCAGACGTCAAACTCAAACTCTTTAGCTAATTTTTTAATTAATATATTTTCATTATTGTTCTTCATTTAATATCGCCAGAGTAATATTTGTCTAAAAATATTTTTTCAAATTTATCAAATTCTCTGAGCTTTATAGAATTTCTTATATTTTTCATCAACGTTATGTAAAAATGAATATTATGCAAACTTAACAACATCAAACCTAAAATCTCTTGAGCTTTAAAAAGATGATGCAAGTAAGCTCTTGAAAAGTTTTTACACGTATGACAATCACAATTATTATCTAATGGTCTTTTGTCCAAAATATGCCTGGCGTTTTTTATATTTACTGTTCCTCTTGAAGTAAAAGCTTGACCCGTTCTACCCGATCTAGTTGGCAAAACACAATCAAACATATCAACACCCCTTTTAACTGCTCCTATCAAATCATCTGGTTTTCCTACACCCATCAAATATCTAGGTTTATCTAGAGGCATATTTTTAGTTGTAAAATCTAATGTCTTAAACATTAGTTCTTGACCTTCTCCAACAGCTAACCCTCCAATTGCATATCCATCAAAATCAATTTCAACTAGTTTTTTTGAGGATAATTCTCTTAAATCTGAGTATGTTGATCCCTGAACAATTCCAAATTGTCCATAACCTTTTCTTTCTTCAAAAGCATCTCTACTTTTAAGAGCCCATTCCAAAGATAATTTCATTGCACGTTCAGATTCTTCGTATGAAGCTGGAAAAGGAATGCATTCATCTAACTGCATTGAAATAGTTGCATCAAGTGCATTTTGAATATCAGTGCTAATTTTAGGTGAGAGAAAATACTTTGTTCCATCTAAATGTGATTTAAAGGTTACTCCTTCGTTTTCTACTTTTCTTAACTTTCCTAAGCTCATGATTTGAAAGCCACCTGAATCAGTTAGAAGAGGTTTATTCCATCCCATAAATTTCCTAACACCCCCCATTTCCTTTATATTTTTTTCACCTGGCCTTAACATTAAATGGTAAGTATTAGCTAAAATAATTTGGGCGCCTGCTTCTTCTACATCTTTTAAATGCATCGCCTTTACAGTGGCAGCTGTTCCAACCGGCATAAAAATAGGGGTGTCAACAATTCCGTGGGCTGTGGTCAACTTACCTAAACGTGCGTTTTTATCTTGTAAAATTAATTTAAAGTTAAAGTTATTTTTCATATTTTTGATTTTCCTTCGAAAAAATACAACTATCTCCATATGAAAAGAATCTATATTTCTGTCTTATTGCATATTCATAACTTTTAAACACTCTTTTACGTCCATGAAAAGCAGATATTAGCATTAATAAAGTTGATTTAGGCAAATGAAAGTTTGTTATTAAAATATCAACTATATTAAATTTAAACCCAGGAGTTATAAAAAGATCTGTAAACCCTGACCAAGGAATTATTTTTCCTTTATTTTTTTTTGCAATTGTTTCTAAAACTCTTAAACAAGTAGTGCCTACAGAGATAATCCGTTTGTTATTTTGTATTGCATTATTTAATATGTCAGAACTCTTCTGGCTTAATGAACACCACTCTTCATGCATTTTATGTTCTAATATATTATCAGATTTAACTGGTAAGAAAGTTCCAGCTCCTACGTGAAGCGTAATAGGTGCAAATTGAACTCCTTTATTTTCTAAATTCTTGATTACATTATCTGTGAAGTGAAGTCCTGCAGTTGGAGCGGCCACAGCCCCTTGATGAGCTGCAAAAATAGTTTGATAATCTTTTATATCCTCAATTGATTTCTCATGCCTTTTTATGTAAGGGGGTAGCGGCATTTCTCCTTGATTTTTTATTTCAACTAACAAATTTTCTTTGTGGCAATTAAAGTCTAAAAGAACATCACCCGCCTCAAACTTTTCAATTATATTTGCCTTTAAATTATTCTGAAAAATTAACTCATCATTAACTTGGCATTTTCTACCAGGTTTTAGAAAAGCTCTCCAACGGTTATTATCTATATTTAAATGGAGGGTGACTTCAATGTTTACTTGATCTCTTTTTCCAAATAAGCGAGATGGTATTACTTCAGTATTATTTATTACCAAAACATCGTCAGAATTTAAAAGCATTGGTAAATCTTTAAATTTAAGGTCTTGAAAATCGTTATTTAAACATGATAACAAACGTGATTCATCTCTAGGAAAACAAGGTTTTTGTGCAATCAAACTAGAATCTATTTCATAGTCAAAAAGAGATATATCCATAAAAAATAATTAATTATTCAAATATTTGAATAACTCCTACAACCTCATCAATTTTATTTTTTACAACTAAGCATTGAACTTTTGCTTCTCTCATTCTTGTTTCTGCTAATTGTAAATTATCCGTTTCTATTGCTGTCAAAGGATTTTTATTCATTAGATCATTTGCTTTAAGATTAGAAAAATTACTATTGTCTATTAAGGCCCTTCTTATATCTCCATCTGTGATAACTCCATACAATTTCTCTTTAGAACCGACCAAAGCTAGACCTAAACGACCTTCTGTCATTTTAATTAAAACATCTTGAACATTAGCTTCTTTATTAACAAACGGTAAGTTGACTTGTTTCATTTCATCCTTCACGTTTGAAAGAAGTCTTCTTCCTAAGGCTCCTCCTGGATGAGTTAATGCAAAATCTTCTTGTTTAAAATTTTTACGCTCCATTAACCCTACAGCTAAAGCATCTCCTAATACCATTGTTATCATTGTAGATGTTGTAGGCGCTAAATTTAAGGGACATGCCTCTCTGTCTACCGACATATCTAAAATTATATCAGCATTTGAGGCTAAAGTAGATTGTATTACACCAGTCAGAGCAATAATAGTAACGTTTAATCTTTTCAAAGCAGGTATAAGAGCTAAAATTTCACCTGTTTCCCCAGAATAAGAAATTAATAACACAACAGAATTTTTTTGAACTTTACCTAAGTCACCATGAATTGCTTCAGCAGGATGAAGAAAAATACTTGGTGTACCAGTAGAAGCTAAAGTTGCAGATATTTTTCTTCCAACAAGACCTGACTTTCCCATACCACAAACAATGATATGTTCCGAGGTTTCATTCATAACTGTGACAGCAGAAACAAACTCTTGCCCTAACATTTTTTCAAATCTTTCTATAGCTAATTTATAAGCTTGTGTTAATGTTAGTGCTGTTTCTATTGCTTTCATTTAAATCACCATTTATTGTCAAAATGTTTTAACTTGTAATTGATTAAAATACCACAAAAAGGGTTAATTCTGTGAAAATTCATTTTAGTATAGCTATAAACAAAAAAGCAAAATTAGCATCAACAGAACTTATTCGTCTATATGGTCAAGCTGAACTAGCTAAAGCTGAAGTTATAGTAGCAGTTGGTGGGGATGGAGCTATGCTGTCTGCAATGAGAGAAAGTATAAACTTTAATATACCAGTTTTTGGTTTGAACAGAGGTAATATTGGGTTTTTAATGAATGATTTTCATGAATTAAATCTTATTAAAAGATTAGAGGATTCTAACGAAATAATAGTTCATCCTTTAGAAATGATCGCAATAGACTCAAAGAATAATAAATTTATTGAACTAGCAATAAATGAAGTATCAATCTTTAGAAGAACTCATCAAAGCGCTAAAATTTCAATTAAAATAGATGGCACTGAAAGACTAAATGAACTTACATGCGATGGAATAATGTTAGCTACTCCTGTTGGCTCGACCGCCTATAACTTATCAGCTCATGGTCCAATTCTACCTATTGGGTCAGAAATTTTGGCTTTGACACCAATTAGCCCTTTCAGACCAAGAAGATGGAGAGGTGCTTTAATTAAAAATGGCTCTAATGTAGAGTTTAATATTATTAACCCCAAATTAAGGCCAGTTAGTGCTAGTGCTGATTCTAAAGAAGTTAAAAATATAGAAAAAGTGTTGATCTCCCAAAGAAATGACATTGATTTGAGAATTCTTTACGACAAAACAAACAGTATGGAAGATAAGTATTTAAAAGAACAATTTTCAATAGGTTAAACTAATCTGATTTCTCTTGCTGTCTCATCCACATTTCTGCGTATAGACCATTCTTTTGTAAAAGCTCTTTATGTGTTCCTTGTTCTGCAATCTTTCCATTTTCTAAAACTATAATTTTGTCAGCATCAATCACGGTTGAAAGCCTATGAGCAATTACTAAGGTAGTATTTTTATTTGACAATTTTTTTAGTGATTTTTCGATTAATTTTTCTGTTTTAGTATCTAAAGCTGAAGTGGCTTCATCAAAGATAAATATTTTAGGGTTTTTAAGAAGAGCTCTTGCTATTGCCACTCTTTGTTTTTCACCTCCAGATAATTTCAGTCCTCTTTCACCAACAACAGTTTCATATCCTAATTCTAAATCAGCTATAAATTTATCAATAGATGATAACTTAGCTACATTTTCAATTTCAATCATTGTAGAACCTGGTTTAGAGTAAGATATATTATATTTGATTGTGTCATTGAACATCACAGTATCTTGAGGAACAACGCCTATATTTGATCTTAAAGAACTTTGAGTTACATCTCTTAAACACTGATCATCTATATATATATTTCCTGAAGATGGATCATAAAATCTAAATATCAGCTTTGATATCGTAGATTTTCCTGCTCCTGTAGGTCCTACTATTGCAACTTTATGACCTGGGTTTACAACAAAACTTAAGTCTTTTAATATTTTCCTATTACCATACGAAAAACTGATATTTTTAAATTCAATTTTTCCACTATGAACATTTAAATCGTAGGCTTTTTGTTTATCTATTATATCTGGTTTTTCATCAACTAAGGCAAACATTCTTCCCATATCTAACAAGGACTGTCTAATTTCTCTATATACAAAACCTAAGAAGTTTAGAGGTAAGTACAATTGTAACAGAAAAGTATTTACAACAACAAAGTCTCCAATCGACATCTTTTCACTTGCTATATCTTCACCTGCCATACCCATAATTATGAAAAGTCCTAGTGCTATAATACCTCCTTGACCGATATTTACTATTGATAATGATGCTCTAGCTTTAACAGCTGAATCTTCATATAATTTCATAGCAGCATCAAATCTTTCAGCTTCCACTATTTCTGCATTAAAATATTTGACTGTTTCATAATTAAGGAGACTATCTATTGCTTTTGTAGATGCATTTTCATCAGCAATATTCATTTTGCGTCTAATTGCAATTCTCCATTCTGTAACTTTAATTGTATAAACAATGTAAACTAGAACTGTTGAGACAGTAACTGCTGCATAAACAAAACCAAATGTAACCCATAAAACAATTCCAACAGTAAATAATTCAACTATGACAGGAACTATTTCAAACGCTGTAAACCTTAATAGGAACTCTATTCCTTTTGCTCCTCTATCAATTGCTCTAGTTAATCCTCCAGTTTGTCTATTTAAATGAAAAGTTAAAGACAAACTATGCATATGTTTAAACGCTTTTAAAGCAGCTCCTCTGACAGCTCTTTGCGCGACCCTTGCGAAAACAAATTCTTTAGCTTCATCAAAAAAAACCTGGCCTAACCTAGCTAATGCATAAGATCCAATAACTAACCATAATAAGTTTAAGTCTACTAATTTTCCTTCAGCAACTAAATCTACGGCTTTTCCATATAAAAAAGGAGTATAAACACTTACTAAAGTTGCTAAAGATAAGAAAATCAAGGCTAGAATAATTCTTATAGGCATTTCCTTATTACCTCTAGGAATAACAAATCTAATAAGCTCTTGAAGAGTTTTTAATGGAGTTAATATTTTATCGTTCGAAGAAAACGCTTCGGCATTTTTCATTTAATGAAATCCATAATTATTTATTTGAGTTATTCAGCTACAGTAAAACTTTCACCACAACCACATCTAGCAATTTCGTTTGGATTAGAAAACTCGAAACCTGAACTAAATTTCTCTTCTTTATAATCCATTTCAGATCCAATTAAGAACATAATTGCAGCAGGATCAATGCAAATTACAATATCTTTAGATACAATTTTTTCTTCAAAAGGTTTTATTTCTGTTGCATATTCAACATTGTATTTCATTCCAGAACATCCCGCAGTCTTAATACCGATTCTAAGGCCTATCACTTCTGAATTAGCATCATTCATAAGATTTTTAACTCTATTCGCTGCTGCATCTGTTAAGGTTAATAATGGCTTAATTTCATTCATTATTAAATACTCCTATTATATCAATAGATTTCAAGTGCCATTTTGGCATCTTCACTCATCCTGTCTTTAGTCCAAGCAGGTTCCCAAACAAGTTCGACATTAATCAAGCCAACATCAGGAATTTTTGCAATCGTATCAGCTACTTGCCCAGGCATTTCACCAGCAACTGGACATCCAGGCGCCGTAAGTGACATTTTTATATTGATATCATTATCTGCTAGTAATTTAATATCATAAATTAATCCTAGATCATATATATTTACAGGTATTTCAGGGTCAAAAATTGTTTCTAGTGCATTAATAACCTGAGATAATTCAATTTTCTTTTTAAAATCTTTGTTTTTTTTACCTGCCGTTGCTGTAAAAGGGGCATGTGGATTGCTAGAAGGATGATGCGGCATAAAGGCAGAAAGTGGAAGTTTTTCAGTTTCATTCATATTAGACACCAAATATCTTTTTAACTTTAGTAAGTGCTTCCCCCAATTTATCAAAATCTTGATTTGATGAATAGGCACCTACTGAAGCCCTTGTGGTAGAAACTAAGTTGAAAGCATCCATTAGAGGCTGGGCACAATGATGACCTGCTCTAACAGCTACTCCTTCTCTATCAATAATAGTTGCTATGTCATGTGAATGAGCACAGTCCATAGTAAAAGATATCACGCCTGTTTTATTTGGCGCTGTTCCAAATATATTTACACCCTCAATAGAAGTTAAAACAGACATTCCATATGAAATTACATTTTTTTCGTGCTTTCCTATTCTATCAATACCAGTCTCAACCACCCAATCTATAGCTTCACCAAGTGCAATTGCTTCAACTATAGGTGGTGTTCCCGCTTCGAATCTAAGTGGAGGATCTGCATAGGTTGATTGATTTATTTTAACAATATCAATCATATCTCCGCCACCTAGAAAAGGTGGCATTTCTTCTAATATTTCATACTTTCCATACAAAACTCCAATGCCAGTTGGTCCATATAATTTATGACCTGAGAAACAATAAAAATCACAACCTAATTTTTTAACATCAACTGTTCCATGAATGATACCCTGGCATCCATCAACCACACTAATGGCTCCACATTCTTTAGCTATTTTACATAATTCTTTAACAGGAAAAACAGTTCCTAGGACATTTGAAACATGAGGAAAGGCAATAATTTTTGTCTTATCTGTTACTAATTTTTTGATAATTTCTGCATCAAAATCTTCTTCGGGATTAACTTGAGCAGCAATGATTTTAGCCCCTTTTTGCTGAGCGATAAGTTGCCATGGTACAATATTGGCGTGGTGTTCAGCAATTGTAATAATTATTTCATCTCCAGCAGAAATATTTTTTAATCCCCAACTATAGGCTACCAAATTAATTGCAGCTGTTGCACCAGACGTAAAAACTATTTCTTTTTCACTACAATTAATAAACTTTGATATTTTTAATCTTGCTCCTTCATAATTTGAAGTTGCCTCTTCTGATAATTTATGAAGACCTCTATGTACATTTGAATAACTAAAAGAATAGTTATTATTTATAGCGTCTAATACCTTTTGAGGTTTTTGCATAGATGCTGCAGAATCTAAATAAATAAGAGGCTTATCCCAAATTTTTCTATTTAAAACTGGAAATTGTGCTTTTATTTTTTCTAAATCATATTGCATTTTATACAAATTCTTCTATTTCATTTTTTAAGATTGATGACAAAGCAGATTGAGCTTCATTAAAAATAAAATCATGTAATGTTTCTTCAACAGATTCACTTATAATATCCAATAGAAAAGCTTTAATAAGGATTAACCTAGCTTTATCCTTGGAAATACCTCTGCTATTTAAATAAAAAAGTTGATCATCATCTAACTCTCCAACAGTAGCACCATGAGCACAAACAACATCATCAGCATAAATTTCAAGTTCCGGTTTTGCATTTGCGCTAGCCTTGTCAGAAATTAAAATAGCCTTACTCATTTGTTGACCATCTGTTTTTTGGGCATTTGGAGCAACTTTTACTTTACCTTGGAAAACCCCAGTTGATTCTCCACCCAAGACACCTCTGACTATCTGTTTAGAAATGCATTCTTCAACATTATGATATATTGCAGTTGTTAGATCATGATGTTGTTTGTTGCCTGATATATAAACACCATTAAGATTTAATTTTGCATTTGTGCCATTTAAATAAGCATGAGTTTCCGAACGTGTGAACTGACTACCTTTAATAAGTGAAAAAGAGTTTAAAAGAGATTTATGAGACATAATAATACAATGTGCTGCTAAATTGTAAGATTCGTGACTATCATCAAAAACTTTAATAGAATTCAAGGACGCATAATCCTTTATCTCTATTAATTGTAAAGGCATTATTAAAGAACCTATATGATTGAAACGTTCAATTATAGATAAACTACTATTTTCATTTAATTCTACAAACAAAACTGGATGAACAGATGAACTTTCAACACCACCTTCAAAATGAATCTCAAGTAATTCTTCAATTTTAGCATTTTTATCTACACTTAATTTAACAATTGAAGGAGTGCATGATAAAGAAGCGTTAGCTGAAGGATGGTTTTTTAAGTTACTATTTTTAATTTTCGATAAGAAAGTTAAGCTCTCAGATTCATTTAATTCAATTAAAGACACACCTTTTGGTAAATTTGAAGACATATCCTTTCTAAATGCACCATTTATAAACTTTATAGTATTTGACCCAACAACATTAAGCTTAGACATAATAGGTTCTTGAGCATCTAGTGAAATTGGTTCTATTTTTTTTCTAGATAGCGAACCTAATCTACTCAATCTCCAGGTTTCTTCTAATGGATCAGGCCAACTTTTAAAGTCTTTTCCTGCTAACTTTCTAAAGCTCTTATCATCAAAATTCTGAATATAATTATTTACAGAGGTGATATAATTATCTTTTATATTATGCAGCATTTATCATCCCTGCATAACCATTTTTTTCAACTTCAAGAGCTAATTCTGGTCCACCTGATTTAATGATTACTCCTTCAGATAAAATATGAACAAAATCTGGCACTATATAATCTAATAATCTTTGATAATGCGTAATAACTACTATAGCATTATCATCGCTCCTTTGGGCGTTTACTCCATCAGAAACGATTTTTAGAGCATCAACATCTAATCCAGAATCAGTTTCGTCTAAAATAGAAACTTTAGGTTTAAGCATAGCCATTTGTAAAATTTCAAATTTCTTTTTCTCGCCACCAGAAAATCCAACATTTACTGCTCTTTTTAGCATTTCATCTTTAACAAACATTTTTGATGCTTCTTTTCTTGCTTCCTTTACAAAAGCTAAATGGTCAAACTCCTCTTGCCCTATAAACTTTCTTCTAGAATTGACAGCTTCTCTTAAAAAACTCATTGCACCAACTCCTGGAAGTTCGACAGGATATTGAAATGCTAAAAACAAACCAGATCTTGCTCTTTCATCAGCAGACATGTCTGACAATGATTGTCCATCTAATAAAATCTCACCCGATTCTAATTCATATCCATCTCTTCCTGATAACATATAAGATAAGGTACTTTTCCCTGATCCATTAGGCCCCATAATTGCGTGAACTTCTCCAGAGTTTATAGATAGAGAAACACCATTAAGAATATTTTTATTATCTAATTTTAAGCAAGCATTTTTTATTTCAAGTAAAGACATTATTTTTCCATTTTGTTTATGTTTTTTATTTTAACCAACAGAGCCTTCTAAACTAATACCAATAAGTTTTTGAGCCTCTACTGCGAATTCCATGGGCAACTCTTTCATTACCTCTTTACAAAAACCATTTACTATTAGCGAAGTAGCTTGCTCTGTATCTAAACCTCTTTGAAGACAATAAAATAATTGATCTTCGGAAATTTTTGAAGTTGTGGCCTCATGCTCTACTCTAGCAGATGGAGTATGCTGATTTATGTAGGGAACTGTATGAGCACCACATTTATCACCAATCAACAATGAGTCACATTGAGTAAAGTTTCTAGCACCCTTAGCATTTTTTTGAATTTGAACTTGTCCTCTATAAGTATTTTGTGCTTTACCAGCAGATATACCTTTAGAAATAATGGTAGATTTAGTATTTTTACCAATATGTATCATCTTTGTGCCCGTATCAGCTTGTTGGGAATTATTTGCTACGGCTACTGAATAAAATTCTCCAACGGAATTATCTCCTCTTAAGACACACGATGGGTATTTCCATGTAATAGCTGAACCAGTTTCAACTTGTGTCCAAGAAATTTTTGAACGATTGCCAAGACAATTGCCCCTCTTAGTAACAAAGTTATAAATTCCTCCTTTACCATCTTTATCGCCTGGATACCAGTTTTGAACCGTAGAGTACTTTATTTCAGCATCATCCATAGCCACAAGCTCTACAACTGCAGCATGCAATTGATTTTCATCTCTTTGTGGAGCAGTACATCCCTCTAAATATGACACATAAGAGTTATCTTCAACTATTATTAAGGTTCTCTCAAATTGACCGGAATTTTGTTCATTTATTCTAAAATATGTAGAAAGCTCCATTGGACACTTTACGCCTTTAGGCACATACACAAATGAACCATCTGTAAAAACAGCAGAATTTAAAGCAGCGTAATAATTATCGTTCATTGGGATAACAGAACCAATGTATTTTTTAACTAAATCAGGATGATTTTGAACTGCTTCTGATATTGGGCAGAAAATAATTCCCTCTTTTGCAAGTTTATCTCGAAATGTAGTTGCTACAGAAACAGAATCAAAAACGTAATCAACGGCTACTCCAGCTAACATTTCTTGTTCTTTGATTGGAATACCTAATTTTTCATATGTTTTAAGTAATTCAGGGTCAACTTCGTCAAGACTGTTTAATTTTGGTTTAGCTTTTGGAGCAGAATAATAATAGATATCTTGAAAGTTAATTTTTGGGAAATCAACCATTGCCCAATCAGGTTCTTTCATTGTAAGCCACTTCTTATATGCCTTAAGCCTCCAATCTAATAACCATTTAGGTTCATTTTTCTTACTAGATATAAATTTGACAA
>ERZ802830.980-NODE-980-length-27883-cov-6.0267_pt1 | contig 27883 bp, 25 predicted proteins | sample MGYA00345654_ERZ802830 | MGnify/ENA primary metagenome ERZ802830 (study PRJEB30503, sample SAMEA104212375) | marine metagenome | biome: Westerlies Biome; feature: [SRF] surface water layer (ENVO:00010504) within the epipelagic zone...; material: water...
AAATGCTGTACTGCAAATTTCCATTGGGATGTTTTTTTACAATAAATGCCTCCTATTCAAATCCAAATGGTTCGGACGCTCCAATTTGGTAAAGTATTTGAGTTCCGTTATCGTCCTTACGATATTCCACATCATCGGGCCCTAATTTTTTTTCTGTGCAAGATAATGAAAATGAAAAACAAAAACATACAAGCAAGGTAAGCTTGGAGAGATCATTGCAATGGTTCTTCATCATATATTAAACTGTAATAGTAAGGGGGATAAAGGTAGGATCGCAATTGAAATCTCAGGGAGTACGAGTGCGGACTTGTTCCGCTATTTCTAGAATATCCTTGGCTGGCAGGGTCACCACAGCAGTCGGCCGTCCGCGTTCCATCTTATAAACAACGATACCCAACCATGCTCCTGTTTTGTCGAATACGGGAGTTCCCGGGCTCGTGTTTTCTATAACATAATACTGTCTAGGTTTTTCAATAACTGCATTAACCCAACCTCTCCTCAGAGTTGACTGCCTGTAAAGGTTGCGGCCTAGTTTACTCATGGAAACAACTTCATCAAGCACTGCTGGTTGAGATGAGATCACTTTTCGATGAGGTACAAATGAGAATTTATCCACAGTTTCTTCAGGGGCCGATGTCTCTTTACTAATGGGCAGTACATAAGCCAGGTCTAGATCATTGTCCTTGAGTAAAATTTTGGCGGGTACCTCTGAGCCATCGGGCATTAAAAGTAAAACTTCCGTGTAATTGACCTGTACGGATGCTCCGCTTGAACGTATTCTCGAGAGTATTTTGGCTCTCGGATCCACCGTACTTAGTGAAAGTACGGTCAGGCCATCCTCCGCTAGCACAGTGCCCAAAGCCTCGAGTTTCTGCTCTTGTGGAGGCATGCTTCTACCTCCGGCACTTACTTCAACCCGCATGGTGAGTGAGACCCATGTAACGCACTCGGCCTTTTCTTGGAGAAGTTTTTGCCAGGTTTTTTCGTAAGGAGCTGCGGACAGCAAGGTGGGAAGTAAAAATACGGTGAGTAAGAGATAAAGTTTCATAGAGGGTTTGAACAGGTTAGTCTTCGTCCCAATCGGGTTCGAGTTCCAAATAAATTGTGTGAATACCTCTTTTCACAAAGAAGACCACCCTTTTGGATTTAGTTTCTGTAAGTTTTGTCAGAGTCTTTGCAAATTGATCGATTGAGATTTGAATGACCCCGTCAATCTTCAGCAATAAGTCACCTTGTCGTAATCCGGCAAGCGCGGCCCATCCAGCAGGTTCAACATTTTCCACTAGAAGTCCGGGATGTTTGTTGTCTAATCTAGCATTTACACGATCCGCAAAAGATAACTCCCTAACTGTGAACTCAAACGACTTTTCTTTCAACTTGGGAAGTTCATTGGATGGAGGGGGCCGCTTCTCCAAGGTTATGTTGAGATCCAGGGGTTGATTATTCCTGAGTCCGTTTAAATGAATGGTTGCATCTGTACGGTATTCCTTGATCATATTGCCAAAAACCTCTGCATCCTCCTGTCGATGGGCCATAATGATCTGGCCGTCGATTCTGAAAAGAAGATCCCCAGCAATAAGACCTCCTTTCTCAGCTGGCGTGCCAGGGAAAATTTGAGCGATTCGAATCCCCCGGGTTGAACGGGGCAATCCAATGACTTCTGACAATTCTCGAGTTAACACCTGGGTGGACACCCCCACCCATGGCTTCCAAGCTTCCAGAGGTTGATTTTCTTCGGCTTCAGGCCCGATCTTGATCACGGTAAGAAGTTTGGCGAGGCCTCTATCAAATTTGACCAAAACAGGGACAGGCTCGTCTTGACCGCGGGTAATTTTCCGCGATGCTTCAACCAAATCAGAAATCGAACGGACAGGGAAATCATCGACTCCTGTTATCACATCACCCCGGAGCAGGGAAGGCTTGGCACTAAATGAAGGCCCCCCTCTCCCCACGGAGTGAACTTGTGCCCCGCGTTTATTTTTTCGTCTGGCCTCAAGCGAAGACATAAGGGTGAAGTTGCGGATGGTAAGACCCCAACTTTTAAGTTCTTTCTCCTTGGAGAATGCAGATTCCCGAGGGGCCGTTTTTAATTTCCATTTTTGAGGTTTTCCGTTACGGATACCCTGAACTTGAATAATTTTCCCTATTTCTGACCCATAAGATATCTGATTGAAAAGAGGAATATCTTCTGGGATGCGTGCGTTGACGGGCTGGCCCGCAAAGTGGGTTATCTTATCTCCAGGGGCCAACCCCGCTTTACTTGCTGGAGAGCCCTTTATTACCCCGGCAACTAGAAGTCCCTTGCTGTTGGGATCAAGGTTGGGTTGGCATTCTAGGCCAGTCCATGCCCTTGCCACATACCCATTCTTGGCCAATTCGAGTGAAACTTGTTTTGCCAAGTTTGCTGGAATAGCACCCCCAAGGCTCCCAATGCCCACTTCATTGATCCCAATAATGGCACCATTTTCATTGACCAAAGGCCCTCCACTATTTCCCGGGAAAATGACTGCGTCGTGCCCCAGCCATCTTACCAATTCGCCCACATTCTCTCCATCAAGACGAAAGCTTCCAGCCTGAGGAGAAATCATTGCCAGATTGGAAATGATTCCCCGGGTAACAGATTGAGTAAGCCCGGCAGGACTCCCCATGGCGAAACAAATATCGCCGACCTTAACCAGGTCAGAGTTTGCGAAAGTTGCGATGCTTAGTGAATTAGCGTTTTTGGGACGCGATTCCATGCGAAGTTTTAATACAGCGAGATCCGTCATCGCATCGGCACCCAGAAGATCAGCCATTACTTCTTCCCCATCGAAAAGACGGCAAGTTAGCCGGGTTGCTTTACCAGCAACGTGATGGTTGGTCACAACCAAGCCATCTTGTCGGATAATCACACCGCTTCCGGTGGATCTTGATTTCATCATTCTTCCTCCAGAACCACTCTCGGAGACAACTTCAATCCTGACAATTGCTTGATAGACCTTATCGATGTCATCGTTCAGGGTAATTTCTTTAGCATCGAGGCTGGCGGTAAAATATAAAATGGATCCGATCATAAGATTCAGGGACCGGGTTAAGTTAAAGGATGGTTTCATTGTATAACAAGCGTAGGATATGCGAAGATTCGTTTGACCTTGGCAATTGTTGCGTGGAGAGATTAGATATTAATTGGTAATTATTCTGGCTCAAGCAAACAAAACCATTCAACTTATGAGTGAAAAAAGTACAAATGAATCTATTTTGACGGAACGCCAACGAAAGTTTCTTGGGTTTGTTGCCTGTTTCGGAGGAGGATTACTTTTGGCCTGCCTGATAGCCATCGTGGTGGTTATCCTAAATAAAGCCTTGGATCTTTTCGGAGGAGTCTTCTGGTCATTGGCAATTTCAGGAATGTTGGCGATTCTCTTACGACCGGTTGTCACATTGTTTGAGGACAAAATCAAGATGGGTAGAATTTCATCTATTCTTACACTTTACCTTCTCACGCTTGTAGTTATCGCTTCGGGATTTTGGCTGATTGGGGGTAAAGTTATTCGCCAATCGAAGGAATTTGTGGGGACTGCTGGAGATTGGCCAGTTCAGATCGAGAAAAAAGCTAAAGAAAGTTTGCCTGCTGAAACTTGGGATGCCATGTCCGAACATTTTCAAGCATTCAAGAATTATTGGAAGGAATTACTTGGTCAAAATGATAGTGGTCCATTGATGGGGTTGTCTACTGAGCAACGGAATGTGGTGGAAAGACTGAGTAAGGACCAACAATTGGTTTGGTATGAGTTGGAAACTGAGGAAAGGGACCGCTTTTTCAATTTGGATGATAATCAATCAAAGATCGAATACTTGAGACGTAAGAAACTTGAAATGAGGAATCGGGCGGTTGAATCGATTGAGAGTCAGGGGGGCAAGATTGCAGAAAAATCAGCCGAAGTTCTTAAGTCTGCCTGGACGGGATTACTGGGTATCTTTGCAAAAATTACATATATTGCCATTATACCGATTTACCTTTTTTATTTCCTGGGTTCCAATCGTAACTTAATTGATGATTTGGAAAAAGAACTTACTTTCCTGTCAGGCTCACTCAGGGAGGATATCATTTTCCTACTTCGTGAATTTATTGGTATTCTCGTAGCGTTTTTTCGGGGACAGTTACTGATTGGTCTATTCATGGGTATTGGATATGCCATCGGATTCAGTTTAAGCGGCTTGAAGTTTGGAATTGCCCTGGGTTTGTTATTTGGCCTGCTTAATATTGTCCCATATTTAGGATCTATTGTGGGAATTGTTACGACTTTTTTAGTGGCGTACCTTCAACCCGAGGGCATTGCGGAGACTGGGCAGTGGACGATGCTACTTGGTTGTGGCATCACCTTTTTAGTGGTTCAACTTATAGAAAGCTATTACCTTACTCCCAAGATTATGGGTCAGCAAACTGGATTGCACCCAGTTATCGTGATTGTTTCTATATTTTTTTGGGGTACTGCATTGGGAGGTATATTGGGGATGATTTTTGGAATCCCACTTACTGCCTTTTTGATTATTACATGGCGTCTGCTTTGCCGGAAATATTTTGACAGTAGTTTGTGCTAGAACAGGCATTCCCTCGCCTTAATGCAGAAAGTCTTTAACAATTGAATGCTGGCATTCCCAACTGATGAATAGGTGCAGAAGTTGCCATGATTACCGGCATCTCATCCAAAGGTGGCGTACGGTAGCTAGGGAGACAAAGCTGAAACTTCGGAAATTTGCCGAAGTAGATGGTTTTCCTTGCTACGAAATTAAATCAGGAAATGACAGAGTAAATCCCAGTGTTTATCTATCAGCGGGTATTCATGGCGATGAACCGGCAGGTACAGAAAGCTTACTTGCATGGGCCGTTCAAAATAAAGATATTCTCACGCAGGTTTCGATTTTAATTTACCCATGTCTCAACCCATGGGGACTTGTCGAAAATAGTCGTCTCAATCAACAGGGAAAGGATCTAAATAGACAGTGGGATAAGAAGGAGTTCCATCATATCATCGATATTATTGATAGAACGAGACCGCACAGATTTGCTCTTGCTGTTAATCTGCACGAGGATTACGACGCCAATGGAATTTATCTGTATGAACCGCCCGGCAGGAGGAAAAGTGATCATTTCGCCACTGATATAATTTCGGCAGGAAAGAAGTTTTTGCCAGTTGATACCCGAAAAAAGATAGAGGGTCGTTGGTCAAAAGAAGGGATTATTCGTCCTTCTACAAGATCTCTTCCCAAAGAGGGCTTGCCAGAGGCAGCCTTTTTACAAAGTAAACGGGCGGATAGAACTTATGTTTTCGAGACGCCATCCGAACGCGGTCTTGAGCAAAGGGTCGATGCACAAATAGCGATGATTACAAAAGCCTTTGATCTTTTAATCTAATAAAAGATTTCACTCCTTAAGGTCGGATTTTCGATTGCCGATCCTAAATAATGTTGGCAGAATAAATATTTTCCTTCCTTCTACACTCCAACCACGATGAATGCATTTAAGGAAAATCATGATGTGATTCATCGCATCGCCCCAGAAAGTTCCGAAGAAAACACAGTTCGGTTTGATGAATTGGTACGCCTGTTGGAAAATGGAAATGAACAAGATCTTAAGATTCATTTGGAAGGGTTTCACCACTCGGATTTGGCTGATGCATTCGGACTCCTGCCGAAAAATTTACGATTAAGACTGCTGGACTCAGTCAAAGAAGAACTTGATCCAGATTTGCTTTTCGAAATTGAGGACCATTTAAGGCACGAAATTACCGATAATCTTTCAGTCCAGGAAGTGGCTGAAGTGATCACGGAAATGGATTCCGATGAAGCGGTACAGGTACTCGAGGATATGGATGAGGAGGATAGGGAGGAGATTCTCAACAAGGTTCCGGATGAAGAGCGCGAAGATATTGAAATAGGCCTGGCTTACCCCGAGGATAGTGCCGGTCGGAGAATGCAAACAGAACTCGTCTCTGTTGGAAAGGATTGGGATGTTGGAAAAACTATTGATTATCTTCGGGAGGAAGAAGAATTACCCGAAGAGTTTCTTGATGTTTTTGTGGTCGATAAAGAGGGACAACCCATAGGAGTGATTTCTTTGTCCAGAATTCTGCGTTCTCCACGACCTACTTTAATGAGGGAAATATGTGATGAAACCCAAGTGATTGTACCGGCGGAGATGGTGCAAGAGGAAGTGGCTCTTCTTTTCGAGAAATACGATCTAACCACAGCCGGAGTTGTCGATCAAAAAGGGAAACTGCTGGGGATGATCACAGTGGATGATGTTATGGAAGTTGCCCGGGAAGAATTTGAAGAAGATGTTTTGCGCCTAGGTTGGGTCGGGGAGGAAACCGTGGATGATGGAGTCTGGGAATCATCGACTAAAAGATTTACTTGGCTTTTGGTAAATATGGGTACTGCGATTCTTGCATCCCTTGTGATCAGCCTGTTTGATGCCACGCTTGAGCAGATGGTTGCTCTGGCCGTGCTCATGCCTATTGTTGCTTCTATGGGTGGAAATGCTGGAACGCAGACCATGACAATTACCGTACGGGCTTTAGCAACTAAGGAATTGACTGCTTACAATGCATTTCGAACTGTTCGCAAGGAAATGATTGTGGGTTTTTTGAATGGGTGTTTATTTGCTGCTGTTGCTGGTCTAGTTGCATACATATGGTTTTATGAATTGGAGCATTCTGGGTTACTTGGGGGAATCATTGCAGGTGCAATGATTATAAACCTGGTCGTTGCGGGAGTGGCAGGCGTGGCCTTACCCCTGATGCTTGAGCGTATGAGGATTGATCCTGCGGTTGCTTCCGGCGTATTTGTGACCACAGTCACCGATGTAGTTGGGTTCTTTGCCTTCTTGGGACTTGCCTCTTTGGTACTGTTATAAGTCATGAGTGAAAAAAGAGTTTTTGTAACCGGATCAACCGGATGTATCGGTGCTCATGCAGTAAGCATATTATTGGGTGAGGGCTGTCGTGTTTTTGGGTTTAACCGCAAACCACCAGTGGAACGACTGGATGGCTATCAACACATCGGAGGGGATCTTTCCGATAAAAAATCGATTGAGTCGGCCTTGCAAACTGCTCACCCCACTCATGTGTTACATCTTGGGGCTCTGCAAACTCCAGACTGTCGGGATTACCCAATTCGTGGTCTTGATGTAAATGTTTTGGGTACTGCCTTTCTCTTTAAGGCATGTCTTGAATTGAATCTACCTCTTGAACGGTTCGTGTTTGCCAGTTCCAGTGCAGTCAATGGACCCCGAGCCCTCTATAGCGAAGAAGGAGTTAAACCGGAAGATCCGCTCCAGCCATTTAATTTATATGGTTATTGGAAGATAGCAGGGGAGGGCATGGCTCAAGCCTTCCATCAGGAAAGTGGTGTGCCCACGGTTTCCCTTCGCCTCGCTACCACTTACGGACCGGGGCGCGACCGTGGTTTCACCGCCGCCATGACCAGTGCCCTCAAAGCTGTAGCTGGTGGGGGAAGATTTGAGATTCCTTACCGAGGGAAGGAAAATTATCATTTTTCGCACGATGTGGGGGCTGGTTTTGCCCGGGCTGTGGTCGATCCGTTCACCGGGTATGGAGTTTATAATCTACTTGGACAAACTTGTACCGTGGATAAATTTCTCGCCCTGATTAATGAGCAAGCAAAGGATATGGGACTGGCCGGTTTCGAGCTTCCCTATGCGGAAGGTGCGGAACAAACTCCCTTTATTTACGACCTCCATTGCGAATCCACCCGAGAAACATTTCCCCAAATGCCCCAAACAGAATTGAGGGAAGGCATCCGTCTTTCCCTTCAATATTTCCTCAAAAACTAAGGAAATACACTTTTTTATCCTATTAAACTGAAGAGCTAGGGTAAAAATTTTAAGAAAAATAAAAATATTTCTTGACCAAATACCTATTTAGTGTAAATATGAATTTAAATCCCTTAATTAACTATGATACAAAATATAATCTCACTCACCATCATTCTTAGCATTTCATCATCCGGTTTCTGGTTCCTTACCCAAGTCTAGTTATCGGTCACCACCGTCTTATCCTTTTTTTTTCATATAGCAACCCATTCAGACAACACACCCCTGCACATCACATTCATATTTTTCGTGAAGGTTTGTTGGAATACCGGGTTTGCACTTCTGCCGAGAAGTGGTGCTGGAAGACATTTTTACAGGACGGAATCACTGAGCATCGAATTTTTGGATTTGTTTCCATCATTAAAAGTGCCAGTGGTCGCCCCCCCATTATCAAGCTTTACACTAGCAAGGCAATAATTGCCTGAAATAATCTTATTCAATCCCATCCAAAAAAAATTCCCTATGAAATCAATAAAATCCCTAATCACACTTCTCCTTTTTACCTTCTTTTTCTTTGCTATGAGCCAAACTGCCTCTGCCGAATCTACCAGTAGTTCAGTAAACCAGGAGCTTGCCACCCTCGTACAGGAAGCTGATGATTTTTTGGCACAAAATAAAATCTATTCCTTGGCAGAAATCAATTACCCATATTCTTGGACCACCGACAATGTGACCTTTGTTACTTTTGTTTCTCTCTTTTCGATCATTTGCCTCATCTTGATTACTTCTCAGTATGTGATTTCCGAAAGAAACCGTCGCCCAGGCAAAGTTAGTTTAAGTAAGAGTTAATATTTACAGTTCTTCGCTTAGGAATGTATTATATTTTCAGCGACATTTGCTATTTTACCGACAAACAGACCGCTTCCTCAGTACTGCGAATGAATACTAAACCTTGGCTGAGGGTGGGGGTACTCCAGCATTTTCCGGAAATCAATTTCTTGCGGGCTAGTTCCTGATAATGACTGGAACTGGCTTTGACCACGCTCAGCTCTCCCTTGTCGGAGAGAGCGAGCAGGTGATTGCCTGCCAAAATCACATTGCCGGGACCATATCCGTCCTCACTCCACTTCACCATTCCAGTCTTTAGCTCGACGCACTGGAGAGGGCCATCGCCGTATTTTTTGAAGCTGAACATGCCATAGAGATGGCCGTCGTGATAAACTGGGGTGCTCCAATGGTTGATCACATCATTGGGTTTGCGCCAGACTTGACTGCTGGAAAATTTGCTTCCCCGCTTACTGATCTTATAAAGACCGGCACCTACTCCATACCCGGCGGAACAGAAGACTAAATCGCCTGCTACAACAGGAGATGCCGCGGTGGATACTTTATAGGGGAACTCCTGCCGCCATAGCTCTTTCCCTGATTTCGGGAGCAGGGAAACCAGACCTGACTGACAGAAAAAGATTATTTGTTCCACCCCATGAATCTTGGCAAGGATAGGAGTGGCATGGGTGGCGAGCTCGGATCCAGTTTTCCATTTTACTTTTCCGGAATCTTTGTCGAAGGCGAGAAAGGACTGATTGGATCCACCTCCATATATGATCACCAAATCATCGATGATCAGGGGAGAACTGGCATTTTCCCAGCGCGGGTTGATCCCCTCATGTTCTTTCAATACATTGACTTTCCAGATCAATTTTCCGTCCTTGGCGGATAGGCAGTAGAGGGACATGTCGGAATCGTAGGCCCAGACCTTACCATCGAGGACTGAAGGGGTGGAGCGTGGGCCATCGCCTCCTTTGTTGTCAGATGCTCCGGAATTTCCACCGCCCGCTTTGTAGTCCATGATACCAAGGTGGGTACTCCAGAGCCGTTTGCCTGTCTTGAGATCGAGGGAAATACAAATCTCACGCATCAGCCCGTCCTCATCCTCTTCTGCAACCAGAGTGTAGGCACTGCCTCCATAGGTGGTGAAGGAACTGAACCCGAGGGGCGTAGTCGCTTTCCATAGCTGGGAACCCGATGATTTTAACCAGGTGGCACTGCGAATGGATTCATCGCTGACATTATTGGAAAATGGACCGCGGTGTTGGTTCCATTCGCCTGCGTAAGCGGAAATGAAAAGGGTGGTAATTGAAAAAGTGAAAAAGAAGATTGAACGAATCATGCTTATCTTAACAAATTGGTTTTGAATGAAATTCAAGAACGATCGTTCGTTCGTGATGGATTTTTTCGAAAACGAAGGCGGAAAAATAAAGTCGCACAGCCAAGCGTAAAGACAAAATACCATGGGAACCACCCGAGTGCTTCGACAAAGACGGAGTCTTGCTCGTTCAACATGCGTCCTTTTATGACAGGATCTACTCCCTGTAGTTTGATCCATGCTATGAGGGATGAGTAAAGCAAAGAAACCGCACCATAAGATACATTGGTTGACAATCCCCGAAAACTTAAAACCGTGGCTCTTTTATCTGAAGGGGCTTTTTCGTTGAGATAGCGACTGCTGAGATAATTCATGCATTGCATGGTAGCGTAGAGGAGGATAGCAGGAAGAATTCCCCAATAAGGAATAGCTTCCGCAATTCCCAGGAGACCGATCATAAGCAATCCACAGAGTAGAAAAAAGTTTTGGGCAGGAGTTCTCTTGTCAGCCAAAAATTTGGCCATGCGAGGTACAAAATATCCCATCAGTGACATTCCGGATGCGACCAGTCCAAAGGTTGCAAGAGGTAAGTCAATTACGCTCCAATATGCACTTGCGATCGTCAGGAATTGTCGAATTACATTATCGAGAACCATGGAGGCGAGCAGAATGCCAAAGGGGAGTGGAGTCTTCCAGATCCACGATCCACCTTCGATGGTAGCTTTAAAAGACAGGCGGATGGTTGCTGTAAAGGAATGGGCCTTTTGCTTAGCCTGATTCTCTTTCATTCCAAGGGCTGCGATCAAGACAACAACCGAAGAAAATAAGGTGAGGAGGATGGGTGCTTTTATCAAGACTTTGGCGGAGAATTCATAATCAATACCCAAAAAAGTCAGGCAATAATTTACAAAACTTGGATCGTAAAAAGCGGACCCTGTCATCATGGCAAAGAAAAAAGCCAAAGATGTAAACCTTTGTGCCTTTTCAAGGACTGCCCCCCATTCTTTTTCCCTACCGACTGCCTTCAATGAGTCATAGGCGAGTGCTTCATCGGCTCCACTCACAGCTGCCTCAGCCACTCCACTAATGATCCGGTTGAGAGCAAAGAGAAAAAATACCGAAGCTCCCCCATCCATGGGTGCAAAGAGTAAGGCGAGCATTTCAATCATCATACACAGTGCCGCCAATACAATGAGGCGTTTTCGGCCAATCGTATCCGCGAGGGCTCCGGATGGAACTTCCAGCAAAATAATTGAAAGCGCCCAGATACCATTGAGAATACCAAATTCCTCCCAGGTCAATCCATGCTCAAGAAATAAAAGGGCGAAAACTGGATAATAAAAGCGGGCATTGAAGAACATTCGAAAGCAAATAAATCGAGCAAGGTTACCCTGCACTTGCCTGTCTTTTTGAGATTGGCTCATTGGCTACACGATCATCTAGAAATAACTTTTTGACTCAGAATTAAAAATAAACACCCTACTTGCAAACGGTCTTGCCAAAGAACACGCAAGCCGATTCTACCTTAACAGATGCCAAATCGACCCAATATTTTATGGATTTGTACAGACCAGCAGAGATATGACACTCTGCAGGCTTTGGGTAACCCTCTCGCCAGTACTCCCCACCTAGACCGATATGCTAGAGAAAGTACAAGCTTTGCCAACGCTTCCTGTCAAAGCCCCCTACGTGCACCGAGCCGTGCATCTTTTTTAACAGGCAGGTACCCAAGAACCACTCGCTGCCGACAGAATGGCCAATCTATTCCTGCAGATGAACTCTTAGTCTCAACCCTTTTCAATCGGGCTGGGTATCGATGTGGCTTGGCGGGTAAATTACATCTCGCCTCCTGCTCGGATGGAAAAGTTGAAAAAAGAACCGACGATGGCTATGACGATTTCTCCTGGTCTCATCACCCACAGCCGGACTGGGAGGAGAATGCCTATACTCAATGGTTACGGGCAAACGGGCAGGATTGGCACGACTTGCAGGGCCAGGAAATCAGTCCTTATGTTCAGGAAGGTCCACCTGCGGAGTTTCATCAAACGACATGGTGTGCTGAAAAAACGATTGAATTTATTAATGCCAATCAGGGAAAGCCATGGTTTTTTAGCTTTAATTGTTTCGATCCACATCATCCGTTTGACCCACCAAAGGATTATCTCAAACGGTTTGATCCCGATAGGATGCCTCTGCCTTCCGAGCATCCAAAAGAAAGATCCACTAAGCCAAGTTTTCAGATACTTGATCGAGTGTGGGCCCACAATAATCCCGGAGAATTTCATACGGAGGCTATGACTGATGATGATCGCAGGCAAGTGTGTGCAGCCTATTTGGGAATGATTTCTCTGATTGATGATCAGGTGGGCAGGATTCTCCGTTCACTAAAAGAAACAGGTCAGGATAAAAATACCCTGGTGATTTTTATGTCTGACCATGGTGAAATGCTCGGAGATCATGGCATTTATTTTAAAGGACCGCATTTCTATGATTGTCAGCTAAGGGTGCCTTTGATTATTCGCTGGCCGGAGGGTGGGATCCTAGCCAACCGAAAGATTGAGGGTCTAATCGAATTACTGGATCTGGCCCCGACCTTCTTAGCCGCTGCCGGACTTGAGATTCCTGAGCAAATGCAGGGTCGAAGTATATTGCCTCTTCTGAAGGGCGGGGCAGAGAGAGAATCCTGCCGTCAGCATGTTTATTCTGAATACTACAATTCTTGGACTCATGGAGATGCCTACGGGACAATGTTAAGAACAGAGGCTGAGAAAATTGTTATTTACCACGGCTCAAATCAGGGCGAATTTTATGATCTGAAAAAAGATCCGGAAGAATTTTTTAATTTATGGGATGAACCAAATTCACAGGATCGAAAAAATGCGATGCTACTTCGCTGTTTTGACGCCTCGGTTTTCACGATGGATCCACATCCACCTCGACTTGGTCCTTTTTAATTTTCCTTATTTTTGAATTGGCTTGATTGCTACCATTTCCGTGGCAGTCTAATTTTTTTCTTAATCTTTCAAATGAACATACACGAATACCAAGCCAAGCAACTGTTTGCTGATGCGGGTGTTGCAGTACCTAATGGTACAGTGGCCCAAAGCGAGCAAGAATTTGATCAAGCCCTTTCGGCCTTACCAGCAGGTAAACCGATTGTTGTTAAAGCCCAAATCCACGCAGGGGGACGCGGGAAAGGAACCTTTAAGGACGGATTTCAGGGAGGAGTGCATGTCGTAACTGATCCCACAGTCGCACGAGAGAAAGCACAGGCTATGCTGGGAAATGTTCTTGTTACCAAGCAAACTGGTGAGGAGGGCAAGGAGGTTAGCACGGTTTATTTTAATGAAGCGACTGATATTGAAAAGGAATATTACCTCGCTGTCCTCATGGACCGTGCCACATCCAAGCCGGTCATAATTGCATCCACAGAAGGGGGCGTTGATATTGAAGAGGTTGCCGAAAGTTCACCTGAAAAAATCTTAAAGGTTTTGGTTGATCCGACTCTCGGACTTCGCCCTTATCAGGCCCGCCAAATTGCATTTGGACTGGAACTTAGCGGTGATTCTCTTAAGCAGTGTGTAAAACTCGTGACTAAGCTTTATAACTTCTTTTGGACGAAAGATTGTTCCCAAGTGGAAGTTAATCCACTGGTCACTACCCCCAGCGGTGATGTGCTCGCTTTGGATGCGAAAGTAAATTTTGATTCAAATGCTTTATTCCGCCATCCGGATGTGGTAGAACTTCGTGATCTTAGCGAAGAAGACCCAAAGGAAGTGGAAGCGTCCAAGTTTGATCTTAATTATATTGCTTTGGATGGAAATGTTGCCTGCATGGTGAATGGAGCAGGGTTGGCCATGGCGACGATGGATATTATCAAACATTATGGTGGATCCCCAGCCAACTTTTTGGATGTAGGAGGAGGCGCAAACGAGGAACAGGTAGAGAACGCCTTTCGTATCCTTGTTTCCGATGACGCAGTCAAAGCAATACGTGTAAATATTTTTGGCGGTATTATGAAGTGTGATGTAATTGCCACAGGAATTGTCAATGCTGCCCGCAAACTTGATATGCAAGTCCCTCTGGTAGTTCGACTGGAGGGTACCAATGTTGCCGAAGGAAAACGAATCCTTGCAGATAGTGGATTGGCTTTAGAACCAGCAGATACATTGGCAGAAGCCGCCGAAAAGATTGTCAAGCTGGCAGCTGAAGCCTAACCCCAAAGAAAGGAATATTTTTATATGAGCGTTTTAGTAAATAAAGACACCCGTTTGGTGGTTCAAGGAATTACCGGAAGTGCGGGAAGTTTTCACACCAGTCAGTGTATAGAGTACGGCACCAATGTAGTTGCCGGAGTTACTCCCGGAAAAGGCGGGCAAAAATTTCAGGATTCTGTTCCCGTTTTTGATACCGTACAGGATGCAGTCGATAAGGAAGGGGCCAATGTTGCTGCGATATATGTACCCCCTCCCTTTGCTGCCGATTCTATTCTTGAAGCGATTGATGCCGAAATTCCTCTAGTCATTGCTATCACCGAAGGGATTCCTGTTCGCGATATGGCCGAGGTGAATGCAAGGCTGGCAACCTCAAATACCCGTCTGATTGGTCCAAACTGCCCGGGTATTATTACCCCAGGAGAATGTAAGATTGGTATCATGCCCGGGTACATTCATAAGCCTGGTAAGGTTGGTATTGTTTCCCGTTCGGGTACGCTCACTTATGAAGCAGTTTGGCAAATTACCAGTGCCGGTCATGGTCAATCCACTTGCATTGGCATTGGTGGAGACCCTATCAATGGAACGAGCCATCTAGATGCAGTTAAACTTTTTCATGAAGACCCAGATACAGAAGCCATCATTCTGATTGGAGAAATTGGAGGAACCGCCGAAGAGGAAGCAGCGGAGTTTATCAAAGAGAATGTTGACAAACCCTGTGCTGCCTTTATCGCCGGACGGACTGCACCTCCGGGACGCCGTATGGGACATGCCGGTGCGATTGTTTCCGGGGGAAAAGGAACAGCGGAAGCCAAGGTCGAAGCTATGCTCGATGCTGGTATTTCTGTCGCCGAGACACCCTCGCATATCGCAGAGGCTCTTTTCAAGGTCTGGAATCCTTAAATTTTAAAATGGATCAGGAATTTTTCCCCGAGTTCGGCTTTAGGGAGAAGTTCATCAAGGTTCCAAATCTTTGCAGGATGCAAACCTGACGATTCCAATTCTTCGGTATAATCCCCTCCCTTAAGGTACAATATGCCATTTGCCGGTGAATGTTTAGCACCTTTGGCTATTTTGTTTTGCACCCAATCAAAGAATGTGGGTAGAGCAGTAACTGCTCGACCGATGACAAAATCAAAAGATTTCTTCCTCGGTAGTTCTTCGACCCGACCACGTTTAACTTCTACATTTTGAAGGTTCAGTCGTTTAACCATATCTTCCACAACCATAACTTTCTTTCCAATAGAATCCAATAGAGTAAACTTTGCCTGTGGGTAGCAAATCGCTAAAGGAATGCCCGGAAGCCCTCCTCCAGTGCCCACATCCAGTAAGCGGGCTTTGGGCATAAGCCGAAGGAATTTAGTAATGGTTAGGCAATGAGCCAGGTGTTTTATTTCAAGACGATCGGTATCTTTACGTGAAACTAGATTAATCTTAGCATTCCATTCTCGAAGAAAGCTGATGTAGTTTTGCAAAGGAATCCAAGTACTTTCATCAAGTTCAGGAAACCAAGCCTTCAAGGTTACCCATGGGTCTTGATCGCCTTCCATCGAATTATCCTATTTCAATTATATCGAGACCTTTAACCAAAGCATCCATTGCTTTTGCTTGGGTCAGAAAAGATTCGAGATTTTTTAGGGGCAGGGCACAGGGACCGTCACATTTTGCTTGGGCAGGGTCGGGGTGTGATTCCAGAAAGAGTCCGGAAATTCCCTGACTCATACCGGCAAGCATCAATTCGAAGACTGCCTGTCTACGACCACCAGCAGAATCACTTCGGCCCCCCGGGATTTGTAAGGAGTGAGTCACGTCAAAAATGACCGGGCAGCCCGTACGTTTCATAATTCCAAAATTTAATGGGTCGACAACGAGGTTGTTGTAGCCAAAGGAGCTACCTCGCTCGCAGAGAAGGATTTCTTCATTTCCTGCTTCTTTAAATTTGGTAATGATATGCCCCATTTCATGAGCTGCCAAAAACTGTGCCTTTTTTACATTCACAGGATTTCCGGTTTCAGCAAGAGCCACTACCAGGTCCGTTTGTCTACAAAGAAATGCGGGTAACTGAAGCACATCAATTACCTCTGCAGCAGGCTTTGCCTGATGAGGTTCGTGAATATCAGAAATTACCGGTACATGATATCTCTCTTTAACTTCCGCAAGGATCTCACACCCTTTTGTTAAACCGGGACCCCGAAAGGAATGAATGGATGAGCGGTTGGCTTTGTCGAAAGAGGCTTTAAAGACAAAGGGAATGCCCAGTCTGTCGGTAATTTCTTTATAGGCGGAAGCCACTTCCAGAGCGAATTCCCGGGACTCTAGAACATTGATTCCCCCAAAAAGGGTAAAAGGACGGGAATTGGATACCTGCAGTTCCCCTATGCCAATTTCTTTTTGCAGGATCATGCGTAAGCAATCGATGGTGGCATCCCATGTTCCGCAGAAACAATGATACCAATACCTCCCCTTGCATTAAAATTAACTTCTACCCGGCACCAACGGGGTTCCAAGGCATTGACCAAATCATCAAGTAACTTATTGGCAAAGTGTTCATGGAAAGTTCCTTCATCCCTAAAACTCCAAAAATATAGTTTGAGGGATTTGGATTCGACAATTTTTTGATCAGGGACATACCGGATCATAATATCAGCAAAATCAGGTTGTCCAGTCTTTGGGCAAATACATGAAAATTCACTGGTGTTCAGTTCCACGACATAGTCGCGGTCCGGGTGACGATTAGGAAAAGTCTCCAAGGTTCGATTAGGCTGGGTTCCGCCTTCACCTAGTTTAGTTAAAGTTGAATGCTCAGGGTTTTGGTCGCTCATAAAGGAGTATATTATCTCAATTCTAGAGCAAACGGGCAAGGTTAGAAGATTCCGAAAGTTTATCCCAAGGGACTACTGATATGGATTCATTAAGCAAAATTCCCAGTTTTTGAGTAAATTCTCCTCGGGGAATTTCTGCTGCGCCCATTTTTTCAAGATGGTTTGTATGGGCCTGGCAGTCGATCATCGCAATGCCGAATTTCTTTGATATCTTGATCAGGTGAGCTAAACAGACTTTTGAAGCTTCCGGGACAGTGTGATACATTGACTCCCCAAAAAACATCTTCCCAAATGCAAGTCCATAGAGCCCACCGACCATTTGATTTCCGATAAATGCCTCTAGGGAATGAGCAATTCCCATTTTATGAAGTTTTTCATAATCATCGATCATTTCTTTTTCAATCCAGGTTGATTCCTGATTTGGTCGTGGAGATCTCGCACATGCTTCCATGGTTTGCCTAAAATTCTGATCAATGCGAATTTCAAACTGTTCGTGAACCAATGCTTTTTTCAAACTTCTTGAAGTTTTGAAGTTTTTGGGGTGTAATACCATCCTTGGATCCGGAGAAAACCAACACCAAAAATTTGGTTCCTGTTCCATCTTCATCCATGGAAAAAGCCCTGTTCTATAGGCTGAAATTAAACGTTCTACGCCCAGTGACTCACTGACGGCAACCATCCCATTTTCGTCAGCCTCTTCTGGACTGGGGATCCATAAGGGGTTTTGATCATCCAATAAAAAGACCATCCAAAAGATAGGATCACTTGGCTACTAATTCTAGTAAATTAACTTCAGGCCTACAATTAAAGCGGATCCCATATAAGTTACCCACACCACGGGTAATGTGAATATGCCTCCACTTATCCCATTGGTGCAGACCCTCGACCATTGACTGATCAACCACCGGAGCAAACGGTGCAAACTTGGTGAATGGAATCACGAATTGTCCTCCGTGTGTATGACCCGCAAGCATGAGATTCCAGAAATATGACTTCAGCATTTCCTTGGCATCGGGATTGTGGCACATAAGGATGACAGCTTCCTTGGGTGGACGCTGTGAACGATGCGTCATACATAATCTTGGAAAACACTCTTTTGACCAAAGATCTCCGACTCCAACTAATTGGAGAGGAATTCCTTTAATACGGAGGCTTATCCTTTCATTGACTAAAAGCCTCACTCTTGCCTTCCGTAGCATGTTCCTGATTTGATTGGAATTTTTAGGTCCACCGTTAGACGATGACCATAACCCACCATCATGATTTCCGAGACACGCATAGGTGGGTATTTTTGACGAAAACTTCAGGAGCACCTTTGAGAGTTCTTCCAGGTCATTTTTACTAGGAATGCCAGAAATAAAATCGCCCGTTATGAAGCACGCATCTGGAGATTCAGAGAATCCCTTGAGAAGGGCAGATTCGATCTGCTTTGAAGAAAATGATTGTGATAAATGAAGATCTGAAATGTGCAGAAGTTTCAGACTCTCCCCTTTTTTAATTCCACGAAAAGGTAATGATGTTTTTGATAAATCAAGCCAACCAGCCTCAAGTTTAGCGTAAATACCACCAAATATGGGCGGAATCAGACCAGCGAGGATTCTTAGGATCATTCTACGCCTGGCTAGTTTTTTGAGATTTACAGGGCGTTTTCGAACTTTGGACTTTTGATAATCCGGAACTTCAGGGTTCATAGATTTATTTATTTGGCAGAATGAATACCGCCATCTTGATCGAGTTTTTCTAACTGATGGATAAGCTTGGCCTGCTCCACTGTAATTTCTTCGGCCGACTTTAGGTCTTTAATTTTCACTTTGTTTTGATTCTTTTCTTCTTCGCCGAGGATTAACGCATAGCGTGCACCAGATTTCCCAGCTTCCTTAAATTGCTTTCCAAAACCGGTCGTTTTGAGAGAGTGGGATACTGCAAAACCAGCTTTACGGGTTGCGGCAACCAGAGCAATTCCCGAAATACGCTGTTCGGTACCACTGATTAAATAAAGATCAGGAGCCATGATGTAGGACGGCAGTAAACCGTTTTTTTCTAAGCAATCGCTCAGAGTCATGTCTCCAATAGCAAAACCAGACGCGGGCAAATCTACATTACCGGAAAGTTTTTTAATGAGATGATCATACCTGCCGCCACCAGCCAAGGCACGCCCCTCCCCAGAAGCTTCAAAGGCCTCATAAACAAAGCCAGTGTAATAGGCGAGTCCTCGAACAATTGATAAATCAATTTTTACAAATGAGCTGACTTGGTGAGCCTCAATTTCATCAAGGAGGTTTGTCCAATCCATGGCTCTTTCTTTCCCTTTTTCACCAAACGAATTCAGGGTGGCAAGCAAGGTATCCAAGTCGTTAATCTTTTTAATTTTTTCAATCTTTTCAAATAGCTGTTCTCCTCTACCAGGGATTGCTTCATTTAAAGTTTCAATGGTTTGCACTGGTTTTCTTCGAGCACTTTTATCGATGGCATCGAGCACGGGGGGTCTTTTGCCTTCCGGGACTTCCATATCATCTAAAAATAAGAGCCAGGTTTGCCTGTCGCTTAACCGGATTGCAAATTCATTCTCTCCCAGTCCTAAGGTTTGCATAATAGCCGCGAGTAATGCAATTAATTCGGCGTCTGCCCCGATGGAAGTTTCTCCCAATAAATCAGCATTGAATTGATAAAAAGATCTTCCTCTTCCTTTCTGGGGTCTTTCGTAGCGGAAATGCTCGCCAATATTGAACCATTTAATTGGTTTAGGAAGAGCGTTGGCATGGGCAGCCACCATTCTGGCCAATGTTGGGGTGAGTTCAGGTCTTAAGGCAACGGACCGTTCGCCTTTATCTTCAAAATGAAATAATTGAGAAATTATTTCGGGACCTGATTTTTCAATGTATAAATCTAATGGTTCTAAAATAGGAGCGTCGAACTCACGAAAATCAAACGCACGGGCAACATTGCGGAAAACCCGAAAAAGATGGTTGCGGCGGGCACAGGCTTCCGGCGGCAAATCCCGAAAGCCCGGGAGGGTATCAAACGTAGATATCGATTCCCCTATTGATCAAATGTTATCTAGATCCAACTTCGTGAGACCCGTTTTCATTTCCTTGCCAGCTTTGAATTTGACGACTGCCCGACGAGGAATGACAACATCTGTTTCTGGTTTATTAGGATTTCGACCGACTCGAGATTTACGAACCTGTACCTCAAAAACGCCAAAATTACGTAATTCAACATTCATGCCCGATGTTAGAGCTTTGTTGATATTATCAAGGGTTTTCTGAACAATTTCAGTGACATCTTTATGGTTATAGTCGGCACTCTCGTAAATATTTTGAACGATTTCTCTTTTGGTCAGGTTATTCGACATAATAGGAAACTGTTTGAAAGCACTTGGCTTGGGGTTTAGGGTAATTTGTGAACTTTCATAAATTCCCAACAGACAACAACCTGTCAAACTCATAATTTTGATCTATGACTAAAAAAGACGATGATAATCCATTGGAGGAAATGCAAAAACAACTGCGTGACCTATTTAAGAACAAGAATGTCCAAGTCGCTTTTGCACCTTTTATGCAATCCATGACCGGAAAGGATGATTCAGAAAAAGATGCTGGTGAATCGCCAAAGGATAAGCCTCCGGAAGAATCTGAACCATCAAGGGATGAAAAGCTCGAAAGTATTCGTTCATTCGATCGCAAGCCTAAGGAGATTCGTGATTATCTTGACCGTTTTGTCATTCAGCAGGAACAGGCAAAAAGGGTTTTGGCCGTTGCAGTTTGCGATCATTACAACCACATCCGAACCTGCATGAAGGATTCTAAAATTGCCAACGCTTCCTATGTTAAACCGAATGTGCTTCTTCTTGGACCAACTGGGGTGGGTAAAACATTTCTTATGAGAAATGTTGCCCAATTGATCGGGGTTCCTTTCGTGAAGGCAGATGCCACTAAATTTTCCGAGACAGGGTATGTTGGCTATGATGTGGATGATCTTGTTCGAGATTTGGTCAAGGCTGCGGATGGAGATGTGGAGTTAGCACAGTATGGAATTGTTTATGTGGATGAAATTGACAAGATCGCGTCTGAAGCGTCCAAAAGTGGCCGTGATGTCTCGGGCCGCGGGGTGCAAATAAATCTACTCAAATTAATGGAGGAAACAGAAGTTAATCTTCATTCCCCTCAGGATATGATGGGCCAGATGAAAGCCTTTATGGATGTTCAAAAAGGGGGGAAGCCAGGGAAATCAACCATTTCGACCAAAAATATTCTTTTCATTGTAAGTGGTGCGTTTGATCAACTTGGTGAGAATGTACGTAAGCGTTTAAACCTTAACCGTATAGGGTTTGGTTCTTCAGATGAGCAGACACAAAATGAAAAGACTTCTTCTTCTTTTCTGGGTAAAGCGGAAACCCGTGACTTTATTGATTATGGCTTCGAACCCGAGTTTATTGGTCGTTTACCTGTGCGGGTAGCTTGTGAAGATTTAACTAAGGAAGATTTGAGTGAAATTTTGCGCTCTTCCGAAGGGAATGTTTTGGAGCAGTACAGGAGTGATTTTGCAGGATATAACATTGAATTTAAAATCACGGACGATGCAATTTTGAAAATTGCAGAAAAAGCAGCAGACGAAAAAACCGGAGCGCGCGGGCTCGTAACCATACTCGAGAGAACATTCCGAGAATATAAATTTGAACTTCCATCTACTGGCATCAGGTCCTTTGATGTGGATGATCAGACTGTTGAAAGTCCCCATCATTCAATTAAAGAATTACTTGAACAAAACCGCGATCAAGTTGATGATTCCATGCTTGCTGATGTCGATCGTTTTGTGGACGACTTTAAACGTCTTCATGGATTCGAGTTGCGCATCCGAAAACCGGCGAAAGTTGCACTGGTCAAATTAGCCGCCCAGGGAAACCGTTCGGTCTTTGCATTTTGCGAAAAGAAATTCGCTGATTTTCAACATGGACTTTCGATCATTTCACAGAGGACCGGAAAAAAATCTTTTGTGATCGAAAGAAAAGCAATTGATGATCCTGATAAGGAATTGTCCCGCTGGGTAATTGATAGTTTTGGAAAAAAGCCAGAATCTGGTGAGTAGTCCGGATCCCGAATCCGTACGGGCGACCTTCGAAAAAGTTGCTCATCGCTACGACTTGGCCAATCATTTTTTGTCAGGGGGTATCGATTATTTATGGCGTAATCGATTAGTTAAACTAGCAAGGGAAGAGGCTTGTCAGCAGGTTTTGGATCTGGCAACGGGCAGTGGGGATGTTCTTTTTGCACTGAGAAATGGATTACCTTTGGATACTCAAATTACTGGGGTAGACTTTTGTGAGCCCATGCTTGATCAGGCCAGAATAAAAAGATCATTGAAGGGATTGAATGAGAGTTCCAATATTTTCACTACAGGTGATTGCCTGTCTCTTGACTTTCCTGACGATTCTTTTGATCTGATCACCATCTCTTTCGGTTTACGAAATTTAGCTGACCGTGAAAAAGGTCTTCAAGAGATGAACCGTGTACTTAAGCCCAATGGTCGATTGCTCGTGCTTGAATTTAGTCAGCCCTACTTCTGGTTCCGTCCATTCTACTATTTTTATCTTCGCTTCGTTCTTCCTTGGATGGCCCGTTTCGTCACTGGTGACCGTGATGCCTATTTATACTTGGGAACAAGCATAGCTGGATTCCCCGATAGGTTTGGCTTGGTTGGAGAGTTTAAGAAAGCAGGTTTTGAGAGAATTCGGTTTTCGGCATTAACATTTTCAATTGTCGCCCTTCACCTCGGGTATAAAAAAAGTTAGTTTTTGATAGACATTTTAAGAAACGCAGCTAACTCCTCTGGACTTGTTCTTGGCTTGTCGCAGGTCTGATTCCGGCAAGCGTACACTGCAGGTTTTCCTTCCACCAGTTTTTGATTTTTTAAAAAGGGAATAAGGTCCATCAATTCCTGATCTTTGGCAGAAATGTTTTTGAAGAGTAATATTTTGGAGGGAAGAAACTTCTGATTGATTTCAAGAAGTAAATCCTGGGTTTCTTGATTGTATGGGTCGCCTACCACAACTAATTCCAACGGATCCCCAAGAGTAAAGTCGAGGGCCTGTAGAAGGACCTCTGCTCCTTGAGGATTCTTTTGTAGGAAACCTGAAAAAGCTGAGAACAAAGAAAACATCTTTTCTTTATAAGTAGAATTTGCGGTCATCTGTGATAATCGGACAAGGTTCATGGCCATAACAGAATTCCCGGAAGGAATCGCCCCGTCATAGATTTCCTTCGGACGAACCAAGAGTTTTTCGCCGTCATCCGAAGTTAAATAGAATCCTCCATTATCTTCGTCTTCAAATAAATCAATTGTAAGATTGGTCAGTTCAACTGCATGAATTAAATATTTGCTCTCGAAACTTGCTTCATAAAGATCTATTAGACCCTGAGTTAAAAAAGCATAATCCTCGAGATGGGCAGGGAGTCCGGCGTTTCCATTTCGCCACCGTTTGAGTAATTTTCCGTCTAAGCCTCGTAGGTTGGAAATGCAAAAGTCAGCTGCTTTTCTGGCGGTATTCAAGTAAGTATCGTTATTGAATGCACGGGCACACCTTGCAAATGCTGAAATCATTAGACCATTCCAATCAGTTAATATCTTATCATCCAATTGCGGGTGCGTTCTTTCCTCCCTAGAGTCAAAAAGTAACCTTCGAAATTTTTCGTCTCTTGGATCAACCTCTGTCAGAGCAGTTGTTTCTGCTGACAGGTGGGGAATATTTTTACCGGTTAACTCATGAGAGGTTTCATCCAAATAATTTCCTTTTTTCTGGAATTGAAACTTTTCCGCATAGATCAGGGCATTTTCTTTTCCTAGAGCAGAGATAATTTCATCCATTGACCAAAGATAAAACTTCCCTTCTTCACCTTCGGTGTCTGCATCCTCAGCTGAATAAAAACCTCCTTCTTTTGAAGTAAGCTCCCTGATCACATAATCGAGAGTATCCTGGCAGGAGTGCAGATAGAAATCATTTTTTGTGACAAGGTAGGCTTCAAGATTAGCAATCGTAAATAAAGCTTGATCGTAGAGCATTTTCTCAAAATGCGGAACCAGCCATTTTTCATCCGTTGAATATCGGTGGATACCATAGCCTACCTGATCATAAATACCTCCCAGGCGAATATTCCTGAGCGTATTTTCCACCATTTCCAAGGCATCCGAAGCTCCAGTTCTTTGATGGTATCGTAAAAGAAAGCTGAGGGTGTGACAGGTGGGGAACTTGGGTTGCTGTCCAAATCCGCCAAATTGCGAATCATAGCTTTTTTTGAGTGCTTCATAACACGCATCCAAATAGGTAGCATTCAGATCTCCCCCTGCCTGGCCATTTTGTAGTTCACCAAGACTTTTAATGATGGCTTGGCCAACTTCCTGCGCTTTGTTTCTCTCTTCCTTCCAGACACGGGCAAAATGCGGGAGCAATTGAAGCATCGATGATTTGGGGAAATAAGTTCCAGCAAAAAAAGGAACTTTCTGGGGTGACATGATCACAGTCATTGGCCAACCTCCACGACCCGTCATCATCTGCGTGACTGACATGTAGACATTATCCACATCAGGCCTCTCTTCTCGGTCTACTTTTATACAAATGTAATCTTGATTCATTAGATCTGCGACTGCCTGATCCTCGAATGATTCATGCTCCATGACATGACACCAATGGCAGGTCGTGTAACCAATTGAAAGAAAGATGGGACGGTCTAATTCCTGTGCTTTTTTAAAGGCATCCATGCCCCAGGGATACCAATCTATTGGATTCCTTGCGTGTTGAAGCAAGTAAGGACTATTTTCAAAAATAAGCCGGTTGAATTCATTGCCACCATCTGGAGGAAGATCTTTGATCTCTGCCTGAGAGGGGAGGATGGGTCGATTATTTTTGGGTGAATCTCTCGTCTCTGAATTCTCCTCCATATCTTGCTTTGGGGTTGCGGAATTTTGCTCGGTACAGGCAGTAAGCATACATCCAGTCAAAAAGCATGCATGGATAAAGCGGTATCGAAGACTTTTAACAATCAATCCCGCTATGGAATAAGAGTGATAATTTGTGAACAGATCCGATTGACTCAACTTATCGAAATGAGTCTTTTGAGTTCATCCACACGTTTTTCAATGGCTGGGGCTCCTGCTGATTCCAACCGATCACAGCCAAATGCCTCAACGGTCAAACTTGCGGTGCATGTCCCGTATAGCATCGCTTCTTTGATTGCACTAAAATCAGTACGGTTCCGTGAAGCGAGTCTTCCGATTAAGGCACCGGCAAAAGAATCGCCCGCTCCGGTCGGGTCGCGTAGTTCAGTTACAGGGTACGCAGGTAAAGCAAATAAGCCATCTTCATGAAAGAGGATTGCGCCATGTTCGCCTTTTTTAATGATGACAGCTTCTGGTCCAAGATTACGCAATTTATTACCGGCTAGAATGATATTAGGTTCCTCAGTAAGTTCTTCGGCTTCTGTATCATTAATTACAAATAGGCTTACCCTTTTGATTAGTTCCAATAAGGCATTTCTTTCTATCTCGATCCAAAGATCGATCGTGTCTGCAAGGACGAAAGGATTGCCCGGTAACTGATCCAGTACATGCATCTGCAGGGCTGGGTGTATATTTCCGAGCAAGACAAATTTGGAATCTAGATAGCTTTGGGGTAAGTCGGGTCTGAATTTCTCAAAGACATTTAATTGAATATCCAGCGTATCTCTACGATTGAAGTTTTCGTGATATTTCCCTTTCCAGAAAAAAGTGGGACCTGATTCATCTTTTTGGAGTCCTTCGAGGTGAATATCTCGGTTTTTAAGCCGATCCACATATTCTTCTCCAAAATCATTTCCGATCACCCCAACCATTCTCGGTTGGGTAAAATAGCTAGCCGCAAAAGAACAGTAAGATGCAGCACCTCCCAAGATTCCTTCCTGAGAGCCAAACGGCGTGATTACATTGTCAAAAGCAACTGAACCTACAACTACGAGAGGTCCTGATTCAGTCGAGTCAGGTTTGATTCTATCTAGCATATGTATCAAACTAAATTAATTGATGCACTTTTCAAGATACATCGTCTTGGATCAACCGAATAGAATAAGAAATTCGAATGCAGGATAAGCCCAGAAAGGTAACTTCAGGAAGGTGCTTTAAAACTTCCCCCAAATTTTTTCCATCAGGGCAAATGTTTCAGGATCATGTTCTTTCAGTTCAGCCCGAACAAAAGGGTAGAAGTCATTTACTCCGACATAAGATTCAGTCATCTCTGCAAAAAACTCTTTATGATTCGTTCGGGCATAATGACTGGTCGTCCCGCCCCTGAATAGAAGAACTTTTTCATACAGTTTATTTTTCTCAGCCCGTTGGTATGCGGATATAATTTCTTTATGATTAAAGTTTAAAATTTGATCGTGATAGGAATGAGCTAATTCATGGAGAATTACATAAGGATGCTTTTGCCAGGTACTGCGCTTGAGCAGGTTTTCGGCCCTCGGAATGTGAATTTTTTTCTCTAAGCTCGGATCGTATCCTTTTTGAATGAGCCAGCCTTTGGATGGATGATATTGCATGTTGGAGAGCTCATGTTTTCGATCCACCCGAATGATAAGAGTTTGCAATTCTTTTACTTTATCCTCGGGAAGTAAAAATTTAATTCTTTGAAAATGGTTCGCCAGAGCTTTTTCTATTTCATGGAAAAAGCCATCTTTGGAATGGGCTAACTCGGGATCCCATTCAATGGTCCATCCTTCGATTTTAGAACAAACGGGTTCATAAAATGTTGTAGCCTTCCCCTTTTTTTCTCCGTAGAGCAAGCAAAGAGAAGACAGAAGCAAAAAAAAAGGGATAGAAAAATAATTCATGGTTCATTAGCCTGAGAAATGGGAAAAGTGCTGGCAAGCAATACCTGGTCATCAATTTCAATTAAAATAGAATAGTTACCTGCCTCATCGAACTTTAGCCGGTGAATATCATTGATCAAATTGATCCGATGCTGGGGTCCAGGTGATTCGAACTTTCTCTCAATAATAGTGCGCGGTTCTTCGTCAGACATGGGGATCCCAATGGAAATTTTTAATTGATGGTTTCCCTTGGTCAGGTCTGAGAAGGAAAGAAACCAGATCATTCTTGGATGTACCACAGGAAACTCTTTTGCCCGTAGGTTGGAGAATATTCCCAGTAAAGTATGTTTACCGGTTGCCGGATCCACATAGACGGAGTCACAGGTGATCCAGGCCAAAACTTGAGGTTTGGTTGACATGTAATATGAGTGAAATCAGGTCGTATTATTATCCTGCCAGCCCACTCCTTGCAAGCAGCGGCTCGACTTCAGGATCCCGACCCATAAAATCACGGTACAATTGATCGGGTGGTGCAGAATTCCCTTTACTCAGAATTTTCTCCCTGAATTCAATCCCAGTTGTGGCATTCATTATCCCATCCTTTTTAAACCGGGTGAAGGCATCTGCATCCAAAACTTCTGCCCATTTGTAGGAATAGTAAGCTGCTGCATATCCCACAGGACTGCTAAATAGATGGCTGAAACGTAAGGCAATCGTCCTCGGAGTAGTCTTCCGCTTGGGTAAGTAGTCCCGAAGAGTCTCTTGCAGGGAATCTTCAAGTTTATCCACATTTGTTTTGGCTAGAACCCGGTGGATTTGCAAGTCGAGCTTAGCGAACGCAAGCTGCCTCATCATCGTATTACCAGCCATAAAATTACGAGCCCGTAACATTTTTTGAAAGAGTTCTTCAGGAATCGTTTCTCCCGTTTGATGATGTCGGGCAAAAAGATCAAGACTCTCCCTTTCCCACGACCAGTTTTCCATAATTTGGGAGGGAAGGTCTACGAAATCCGACGCTACATGGCCTGCGTTAGGGCTACGATGGTTGTCAC
>ERZ802830.983-NODE-983-length-27854-cov-32.9726_pt1 | contig 27854 bp, 21 predicted proteins | sample MGYA00345654_ERZ802830 | MGnify/ENA primary metagenome ERZ802830 (study PRJEB30503, sample SAMEA104212375) | marine metagenome | biome: Westerlies Biome; feature: [SRF] surface water layer (ENVO:00010504) within the epipelagic zone...; material: water...
TGGTCCAGCACCCTTTCTGCAACTACTACAACTACATTGAGGGACTGCCCGGTGCCAGGCTGTCTGACGAGCAAGCAGTCGCCGCAGCACCATTGAGTGCTGAGGGCAAGGCGCAACTGCTGCGGGTATTAAAAGGCGGCCTGCACCTGCTGGACATACCTGCGGACGAACTGGAGACCTATCTCTACAGCCACAACTACTTCGACTACCTGAAACACACGCTTGGCGTAAACGATCCGGATGTGCTGCGAATGGCGCGACACTCAGGAATCGATTGGTCCAACGCCGGGACAGAATTGATCAGCATCGGTGAGGCCCAAGAGTGTGGCGCGCTGGGCTTCGCTCCGGTGGCAGTCTATGACGAGGAACACCCTTACATTCATCACTTCCCCGACGGCAATGCCGGTGTGGCCCGCACGCTCGTCAAATACCTGATCCCCGAGGTCGCCGAGGGAAACACCGCTGAATCACTCGTCAACGCGCGGTTTGATTACCAACAACTGGACCGCAGCGATCAGGCGACCCGCATCCGGCTGGGGAGCACGGCGGTCGATATTCACCATCGCGGCCCTACTGGGAGCGCTGAGGATGTGGCAATTCGTTACGTGAATGAAGACGAAATCCATGAGGTTTCTGCGACCCATGTAGTCATGGCCTGTTACAACATGATGATTCCCCACATCGTCACTGACCTGCCTTCCCATCAAGCCGATGCGCTACGGCAACAAATGAAGAGCCCGCTGATCTACACCACAGTGGGACTGCGGAACTGGCGCGCGTTCAAGGAGCAAGGCATTGGCCTGGCCATGTGCCCTGGCAACATGCACCAGACGCTGTTCATGGACTTTCCGGTCACTCTCGGTGGCTATGAGTACACCCAGACACCGGATGACCCCTGTGTGATTCAGATGATCAGCTGCCCCTACAGCGAAGAAGTGGGTAAGCCGCGTGCAGAGCAATACAAAGAGGCGCGCTATCGAATGTTGGGCAGGCAGTTCTCGGACTACGAATCGGAGATACGGGCGCACTTGAGCGGCATGCTGTCATCGAAACACTTCAACTTTGACCGCGATGTCGCCAGCCTTACCGTGAATCGTTGGGCCCATGGATACACGGTCGCGGGTCCCGGCGACTCCATCGCGATCGGGCGACAACCCCACGGGCGCATCACCATTGCCAACTCGGATTCGGCGCCGGCGGCAGATGCTATTGAAGCGATGCGGATGGGGTATCGGGCGATTGGAGAACTCACTGTATAAAGCCACTTGTCATCGACGGCTCTTCCCTAAAGTACTCCAAGGACGCATTACTTAAGCCCCTCGCGGGAGCGCCTGGAGCCAGCACCATCTGCAGCAACGTAATCAAAAGCTTTTGGGTCATCGGTGCGTTAGTCCCGAGCGACGGTGTCCTCAGGCGTCATATTAGCGGCCGCCAGCACCAGCAGTCCGGCCAAAATAGCAAGATTCTTGACAAAGTTTTGCGTCTCACGCTCGGCACTAATGCCTTCGTATATGTTCCAAAAGTCGTGCAGATTCACATTGATCAGTAGAATCATCGTGGCAAAGCCGAGAGCACAGACGACCACCTGCTTGTTCAGTATGAGGCAAAGACCACCGATCACCTGCACTACCCCTGCAACCGCGAGCTGCAAGGGGATCATCTCCATTTCATGTGTCTCCATAAGGGTGACATGGCGCTCCCAATCGGCGAACTTCGCGATCCCGGGCACCAAGAAATACAACCCAAGAAGCACGCGGCCTACCCCAGCTAGAGCGACTTGCATTGGACGTAACTCCTTATTTTTTATTCGATTGATCACTCTTACTGCTACCGGGTCATCACCATCGCCAACTCCGACGGCGGACGCCATTGAGGCGATGCGGATGGGGCATCGCGCAGTGACGGAAATCGAGGTCCGCTGAAGAATTGGCCAAAAGGCCCTTTAACTTGTCTTAGCGCAATCACTGAACCACGATGGTCCCAAAAATAAACTTGCCTTGCCTTTGCACACCCGCCTTGCCGATCGGTAGCTCTAACCCGCGGCGACTTCGGCATGATTTCTCAGAGCCCTGCCACGCCATTTGCCACGAATGTATGACGGCAAGGCAAGCAGCGCTGGCGTGGCCACCAGCGTCAAAATCGCTGCAAAAGAGAGACCAAATACAATGGCCTGCGATAAAGGCCCCCAGAACACCGCCATCTGACCACCGGCATTGATATTGCGATTGATCAGGTCGACCGACATGCTCATCGCCAAGGGCAGCAATCCAAAAACCGTGGTGGCCGTTGTGAGCATGACGGGTCGCAAACGCTGGGCCGTGGCACGGACAATAATACTGTTGATGGGCAACTCTGGGTGGCGCGCCCGTACATAGTTAAAGGTATCGATCAGCACAATGTTGTTGTTCACAACAATACCCGCGAGAGACACGATACCGATACCCGTCAGAATCGCGCTAAAAGGACTCTCCGTTATTAGCAGGCCGACCAGCACCCCCGCCGTCGACATAATGACCGCCAATAGGATCAGTGTGCTTTGATAAAAGCTGTTGAATTGCGTTACCAGCAACACAAACATGAGCAACAGAGAAAGTAGAAACGCGACAGAAACAAAAGCGATGCTCTCTTCTTGCTCCTCGTTGGCACCCCTAAACTGAATATCAACGCGCGGGTCAAAGTCTCGGGTGTCTAGCCAGCTCTTTAGCTCAGCAACGATATTATCGGGGATCACGCCCTCCACCACTTGGGCGCGGATGCGTTCTGTTGGCGAGCCATTAATTCGTCTCAGCGTATCGACGCCCGGAGAAGGTTGTACCGATACGAAATTACTCAGCGGAACAAGGCCTTGGGCTGTGCTGACCCTGATCGACTCCATCGCTTTGATGCCACGATACTCGCGCGGATACCGAGCACGAATATCCACCGCATCATCGGCACCCTCCGGCCTGTACTCAGCCACTTTTACACCACTGGTCACAAGCTGTAAGGCAATGCCTGAGGTGGTGACGTCTGCGCCATACAGCGCCGCCTGTGCGCGGTCGACTTCCATCCGCCATTCGATAGAAGGTAATGGCCGGGTATCGTCGATATCGACGAGCTCCGGCAACGTCTCCAGGTAGGCTCTTATTTCACTCATCACGGGCTGCAATAACTCTCGATATCGTGATCGCAACTCGATTTGGATCGGTTTACCAACACTGGGCCCTTGCTCTACCGGCTGCACCTCGACACGTAAGCCGGGCATATCAAGCGTTCTCTCACGAATTCGGCGCATAATGTCGAAACCCGAATCGCTACGTTCAGACTCTGGCGTGAGCTCAATAAACATCACGCCGATTCTGTCAGCAATAGCGTTGGGTCCACCCCCGGAAGAACCGGGCAGCAGTGTCTGAGTAAACATAGATCGAATACCCGGCACATTGAACACTCGCCTCTCAACGTCGCTCACCAACTTATTGACTTCGCTGGCCGAAAAATTTCCACGCCCACTGACAGAGACGGTAAGAAACTGCGGGTCAGTGTCATTGAAAAAGATGGTGCCCTTTCCGTATTGGCCGTACGCCCAAAAAATACTGAAAAGCAACAACGCAATAGCGGCCAAAGCCGTCACAGGCCGCGCGCAAACCCCAGTCATTGCGCGCGCATAGGTCCCAGTGACGCCGCTCAAGCGCGTCGGGTCTCCATGCTCTAGCTCGTCGAGTCGTTCCGCAGGTGCCGCCGCATGCGCGGTCGGTTTACCAAATATGGTGCCCAAAACGGGCCCGAACAGGAGCGCGTACAACAGTGATCCGCTCAAAACGGTAAATACGGTAACGGGCAAATAGCTCATGAATTGACCGGGGATTCCTGGCCAGAACATAAGTGGCAAGAAGGCTGCCAATGTCGTGGCGGTGGAGGCCGTAACCGGCCAAAACATTCGCTTTACAGCCTCAGCATAGGCCGCCTTGTGATCAGCCCCCTCGCTCATTCTGCGGTCCGCATATTCCGTGACCACAATCGCGCCGTCGATCAGCATGCCCAGGCCAAGCAACATGCCGAACATCACCATGAAGTTGAAGGTGTAACCGAGCAAATAAATAATGATCACCGAGAACAACAGGGACACGGGGATACCCAATCCAACAATCACCCCGCTTCGAAAGCCCATTGCCGCCACAACGATCACCATCACCAGTGCCAAAGCGGTCATGATGTTGCCCTGAAGTTCAGTGACCTGAACCTCGGCAAATTCAGATGTAATTAACGCAGGCTGCACTCGAATACTGCCTGGGAGTTGCTTGCTCATCTCCTCGACGATTTCTAGCACCGCATCTGATGTTGTGATCACATTCGCATCGGGCCGCTTCTTGACCTCAATGTAAATTGCCCTCCGACCGTTAAACCGCGCATAGCTCGTACGATCTTTGAAGCCTCGCCGTATTTCAGCGACATCAGCCAAGGTCACCACGGTGTTACCGTTTACTTGCACAGGCAGATTCATTACGTCGGAAGCGGTCTCAACTACTGAAGGGACTTTCACCGCAAACCGACCACCCCCCGTCTCTAGGCTGCCCGCAGCAATCAGCCTGTTATTTCGCCGAAGGGTTTCCGCCAATGCCTCGCTTGAAATCCTGTAGGCCTCGAGCGCTTCAGGATCAATGAGGACCTCTAAAACCTCTTCGCGGGTGCCTCGCATCTCTGCGCTAAGGACAGACGGCACCGTCTCAATCGCGTCCCGCAATAAAAGGGTCGCGTCATACATTTGTTTCTCACTGGCGCCTTCAGATAGCAGAGCGATCTGCAGCAACGGAAAATCTTCTACACTCAGTTCCTCGACAAGGGGCTCTTCTGCCGTTGTTGGTATTTCGGACTTAGCGCGATCTACAGCCTCTCTCGTATCCAGCAAGGCCACGTTTAAATCGACTTCAGGTTCGAATTCAACTCCAAGAGATACAAAACCCTCTGACGCGACCGCTGAGACTTCCTTAATCCCCTCGACTTTGCGCAATTCGACCTCAACGGGCTGGATTAGCAGGCGTTCGCCGTCCTCAGGAGAAATTCCCTCGTGCGCGATACCAATCAAAAAGTACGGCAACACGATGTGAGGATCGTTGGCGATAGGTAATGCAGCGCGAGCCAGAAGTCCACATAGGACTACCATCGACATCATCATCAAAGTGGAACGTGATCGACTTATCGCCGCATCGATGAATCCCATCATCGGTTTGGTACCCCTGCCTCTTCGGCCAGGGCAGTTCGGGCATCAACAATCTGGCCTTCCGCCACGAATTCGTGACCAACCGTGATCAGCCGGGCGCGCTCGGGCAACCCTGTCACCCATGCTCCATCTGGCGAATCTTCAAGGATCGAAACAGGATAGAACTCAACTCGATTTTCTCGGTTGATCGTTCTCAAACCCAGTGCGCCAGCATCGTTGAGTGTAAATAAAGAGGGCGACACGCGATGAGCCTTGACGGCTTCCCCGGGCAGATCCACCACTGCCGTGAGCCCCGCTCGAATATCATAGTCCGGATTAGGGATGGTTATTTCAGCCAGATAAGTGCGGGTAACTTCGTCGGATTGACTGCCAACGAAAGTGATAGTGCCTTCCAGATACTGACCTGTGCTCGTGCGAGCGTTCGCAATTCCACCCAAGCGCAATTCGCCCACATCGCGCTCCGAGACAGAAACCTCAACCAGTATGGGGTTGAGGTTGATTAACGTCGCACAAACATCTCCAACACGAGCGAGGTCACCCACTACCAAAGGCTGGGTCTCAATCACTCCAGAAAACGGCGCCGTCACCTTTGTGCGACTCAAATCGAGTTCTCGCCGCAGTAAAATAGCCCTCGCGGATTCGAGTCTGGCGGCGGTTTGCGCCACCTGAGCCTCTGCAAGAAGGTTGTCACTTTGCAGCGACAGCGCGCCATCGTACTCTATCTCTGCCTGCGCCACTGCTGCCAATGCTTCAGTAACCAAGGCGGCTCTGTCATCGATGGCGATCTCGCAGAGTACTTGCCCCTTTACCACTACCGCACCCCGCTCTACCGGTCGTGACACCACGATACCCGGGACTTCAGTGCTGATACTCGCCGTCTGTTTGCTGACCGTCTTACCTCGAAGCACGCGTCTCTTATTTCTGGGTTCAGCGCGTATTTCCTCTACCACGACGACGGGAAGACCTGAATCTGACATCGAGGCGATCGCATCCAGTAAGTTTGGCACTGGAGCCTCTGGCTTAGAGAACAGTCCGGATACGAGCCATAGCAGAACCAAGGCAGCAAAGATTGACGCGACTCTAAAGTTATTACTCATAATCCTCGATCTTTTAGACCTCTACACCCATCGGGGAACAAACCTGTAGCGCCTTATTCCGCCTCATGGAGCACAACGGTAGGAGTCAACCAGACATCGGCTTGCTGACTGTTAGTTTTGACGCCGAGAGTCTACTCTTGGCGCGGCGCCATGACACGTCAGGGGTTAGGTATTAGTCCGAGGCTCGGTCATGATGCCCTGCACCTGCGTGCCCATGACAATGGATCACAAAATATCTTTTCACACCGCCCAATGCCATCACCATTGAGCGGAAGCGCCCGACGCCAACCGAAATCCCTGAGGAAATTTGGGTCAACAGTCCGAAGTCGTCAGCGGACGACAATTTCGCCAAACACGTAATTGCCTTTTACCTGCACTCCTGACTCACCGATCGGTCTACCGACGGCGAGCGGCACATTACCAACGTATAGCGGATAGACACCTGGCTTGACCGGCACGAAACTCACGTGTGCTGAGCCGATCTCGTCACATTCAATGGCGTTGAAGCTGAGGCCTTGTAGATGTACTTCGATGTCACCCACCGTGACCAAGCGCAAATGAACGTTGTTTAAAAACTCGGTCATTTCGATTCGCCAGCCCGTAAGATCATCCCGCACGTCTGGGCAATCAAGAGTGAGGCGGTAATACTGGCCAGAGTTCAGGACGAGCTCCTCAGGCTGTAATTCTGGACTCCCGCTATCTCCGGTGGTGATCGTAAGCTCAATGCGCTCTGGAGGGTATTGAGCCAAATTTCCCAGAGACTCGGCTGCTGCCCAGTACGAAAAAGCGTGGGAGAAGAAAACCGCAAGGCATACAGCGAATAGATTTTGCTTGTCGCTCATTTTCACGCTCGACTCGTGTCCGTTAAAACTTAATTCAAACCATATCGCGGTTCCGCAAAGTCTGGCCAGCGGGACACACGGCAGTGCCGGAGAGTACCGAGCCAGTGGCCATTTGCAGATATACTAAATTTACGCTCAGCCATTTCGACCGCGAACCGCAATCAAATATAAGGAAAACCGTGCATGACAGCCATTACAGCAGGTGCGCCCTCCAATAATTTTTTCCTCGACGGCAACTTCAGTCCAGTACACGAAGAACGCGATACCGAGAATATGAAGGTGGTCGGCACCATACCGGACGACCTGCAGGGTCACTTTCTCCGCGTAGGACCGAACCCCGTGCATGTGTTCAGCGAGGAGGCTTATCACACCTTCGACGGCGACGGCATGATCCACGCCATCGAGTTCAGCGACGGTAAAGCACGCTACCGCAATCGCTTTATCGAGAATGAGGGCTTCAAGCTCGAGCAGGAGCGCGGTGATTGGGTTTATAAAGGCATGAAATCCCTCATGGACCCGACCCCTTCGCGCATTCCAGAAGGTGCGCCGAGTTCGAAGAACTTGGCGAATACTGCTTTCGCATATCATAACAATACGCTGTACGCCTTGCATGAACCCTCTCAACCAACTGTTATCAGCTTGCCTGACCTGAAAACCCAAGGCCCGACTGACTTCGACGGCAAGCTGACCCATCCGTTCACTGCCCATCCCAAGATCGACAAAAAGAGTGGGGAGATGATCGCTTACGGCTATTCCTTTCAGGCGCCCTTCGTGAGTTATTCGGTCATCGACCAGGGCGGCAATCTGGTGCACACCTCGCCTATTACGATCCCACGATCCATCTTCATGCATGACTTCGCCGCGACAGAAAAATACACCCTGTTTCTCGACTTCCCGATTACGCTCGATGTCGGACGCGCCATCGCAGGTGGTCCCGCCGTCGATTTCGAGCCGCAGTATGGATCTCGTATCGGTGTCATGCCGCGCTTTGGGACTGATGGAGATGTTCGCTGGTTCGATGTCGAGACTGGCGTTGTCATCCATACCGCGAATGCCTGGGATGAAGGTGACGAGGTCGTGCTGCAGGCCTCAAGATCCAACACGGCTGATATTGCCGGTGCCGGCACCTCGGAAGGCAACAATCTTCAGGAGAATCAGGGTCGGCTACACGAGTGGCGCATAAACTTAGAGACCGGTGCCGTCAGCGAACGCACGCTAAGTGAGACTCCCTGTGATTTCACGCGAGTCAACGACGACTACGCCTGCCACAAAACCCGTTATGTGTACGCCGGTATCTTTAATACTGAGCGCGCCTTCACGTTCGACGGTGTGATGAAGTATGACAACGAGTCGGGCGTCACCAGCGAGTATGTTTACGGCCCCAACCGCCATGGTGGTGAAGCAGTATTTGCGCCCAAGGTCGGCAGTGTTTCAGAGGACGACGGTTATCTGGTGTGTTTCGTCCAAGACGAGGCTGAAAACCAGAGCGAGTGCCAGATTATCGATGCACAAGACATCACCGCCGGGCCCATCGCCACAATCATCATGCCATTCAGGGTGCCCTACGGCTTTCACGCGGGTTGGGTGGGCGCTGAGTAAGCACCCTTTTGGTCTAGGCCAGTCATGTGTGCACCTGTGCCGAGGCAGAAGCGGCTTATTTAACGGGCAGGGCGTCCCAGTGCTCCCAACTAATGGTTCTGCCCGGATAGGAAGGGTTCTCAAAAGGCCAGTCTGACGCTAGCCAGCTTTGCACGACCTCGAAAAGTTCCTCATCGAGATCATTGGACAGTTCGCCTTCCCGCACCCATAAAAACACTTCGGTATCGTGATCAACTTTGTCAGTCGGGTAAAAATAGACGCAACCCAGCACCTGAGATTCGTCGGGCGCCACCATCGTGTAGGCAAATGATGTGCGGTTCTGGAACTCCTTTTCATGCCATCCCAAATCAATGAGATTTTGCCTGAGGGTTAATCCAGCCGGCCAATCGCTGTCAGGCCATACTTTGCTAACGCGTTCAGCGCTTGAGGTCACTGCCTCAAAGTCCTTTTCCACGTCGTCGACCGACAACATGCGCAGCTTGAAGCTCGCCGTCGACAGCTCGCTTGGAACAACAAATTCTGTCGGCACAAAATGGCGTTTTGATCGGGAACCCATGGTCTAACTCGAGCGGCTATTCCCACTCAATCGTGGCGGGCGGCTTGCCGGAAATATCGTAGGTCACGCGGGAAATACCAGAGATTTCATTAATAATCCGGTTCGATACGGTCTCCATGAGTTCATAGGGTAAGTGCGCCCAGCGGGCGGTCATGAAATCGATAGTCTGGACAGCGCGAATCGCGATCACCCACTCGTAGCGGCGGCCATCACCCACCACACCGACCGATTTCACCGGCAAGAACACGGCGAAGGCTTGGCTGGTTTGGTCATACCACCCGGCGTTACGCAGCTCCTCAATGAAAATGGCGTCGGCGCGTCTCAGCAGATCCGCGTATTCCTTTTTCACTTCGCCGAGAATCCGCACGCCAAGACCTGGCCCCGGAAAGGGATGACGGAACACCATATCGCGCGGCAGCCCCAGTTCGAGGCCAATCCGCCGCACCTCGTCTTTGAACAGCTCTCTCAGCGGCTCGACTAGTTCGAGCGCCATATCGTCGGGCAAGCCGCCAACGTTGTGGTGGGATTTGATCACGTGGGCCTTGCCGGTTTTGGCGCCGGCTGACTCAATCACGTCGGGGTAGATGGTGCCCTGCGCCAGCCACTTCACCCCTTCGATCTTTGCTGCCTCCTCATCGAAGACGTCGATAAAGGTGTTACCAATGATTTTGCGTTTGGCTTCCGGGTCTTCCACTCCCGAGAGCTTAGAAAGAAAACGGTCCTCAGCGCCTGCGCGAATGACTTTCACGCCCATGTTCTGGGCAAACATCTCCATGACCTGGTCACCCTCATTGAGGCGGAGCAGGCCGTTATCCACAAACACACAGGTCAGCTGATCACCGATCGCCCGGTGTAGCAGCGCCGCGACGACCGAGGAATCGACGCCGCCGGATAGTCCCAGAAGCACCTTGTCATCGCCCACCTGCTCGCGCACCCGCGCGATGGCGTCCTCCACGATGTTGGCCGGAGTCCATAAGGCCTCGCAGCCACAGATCGACAGCACAAAGTGGCGGAAAATCTCCTCGCCCTTGAGGGTATGGGTGACCTCCGGATGGAACTGAATGCCAAACCAGGGTTTGTCGCGATGCGCCATACCGGCGATCGGGCAGCTGTCGGTCTCGGCAATCAGCTCAAAGTTCGGCGGGAGCTCGGATACCTTGTCCCCGTGGCTCATCCAGACATCGAGTAGCTGCCGTCCGCTGTCATCGGCACCATCGGCCAACTCAGCAAGGAGTCCCCCTGCAGCCGTGCGCCGTATCTGTGCATAGCCGAACTCTGAGGTATCCGAGCCCTCTACCTCTCCGCCCAGCTGCGCCGCCATGGTCTGCATGCCGTAGCAAATCCCAAGAATCGGCACATCAAGATTGAAAACAACCTCGGGGGCTCGTGGAGAATTGGCCGCTGTCACGGACTCCGGACCACCGGACAGGATAATCCCGCTGGGTGCAAACGACTCAACATCGTTATCGGACGAATCCCACGGAATGATTTCGCAGTAGACCCCGACCTCACGAATGCGGCGGGCGATCAGCTGCGTGTACTGGGAGCCAAAGTCGAGGATTAGCAGACGATGGCGATGAATATCCTGTGTCACGCTCTAGGCTCCGCGCACCGTTCTGAGTGCCTATACTGAATAAGGGTGTTACCGAACAGGGTAATTCGGCGCTTCCTTGGTAATCGATACATCGTGTACGTGGGACTCCGACATACCCGCAGACGTCACCCGCACAAACTGCGGCTCGGTGCGCATCGCGCCCATTGTCGAACAGCCCGCGTAACCCATGGCTGATCGCACTCCGCCCATCAATTGATGAATGATTGCGGACACCGGTCCCTTATAAGGCACCCTGCCCTCAATGCCCTCGGGCACCAACTTTTCAGCCCCCAAGCTCGAATCCTGAAAGTAACGATCCGAGGAGCCTTGGTTTTGGGCCATGGCACCAATTGAGCCCATGCCCCGATATGACTTGTAAGTTCGCCCCTGATATAGCTCCACTTCACCCGGTGCTTCCTCGGTGCCCGCAAACATACTGCCCATCATCACGGCATCGGCTCCCGCTGCCAGTGCCTTGGCCAGGTCACCGGAGAAGCGAATACCACCGTCCGCAATAACGGGCACGCCTGAATCAGCGAGCGCCTCTGACACCAGCGCAATAGCGGAAATCTGCGGCACACCCACACCGGTCACGATGCGCGTTGTGCAGATCGAGCCGGGGCCAATACCGACTTTCACGGCGTCAGCTCCCGCATCACGGAGCGCCACGGCGGCCTCGGCTGTCGCGATATTGCCGCCGATCACGTCAACCTCGGGATACGCCGCCTTGATCATGCTGACCCGATCCAACACATTTTTTGAATGGCCGTGGGCGGTATCCACCACCAGCACATCAACTCCCGCACGAATCAGCGCCTCCACGCGCTCATCCGTGTCAGGACTGGTGCCCACCGACGCGCCGACCCGCAGTTGCCCGAAGCCGTCTTTACACGCATGGGGGAAAGACTCTGCTTTGTCGAAATCTTTAACCGTAATAAGGCCTTTCAAGCCAAAGTCGTCGTCCACGACAAGAATTTTCTCGATGCGGTGCTCATGTAACAGACTCTGCACCTCTTCAAGCGGTGCGCCCTCTTTGACCGTGACCAGTTTCTTCTTTTTGGTCATGATCGCGGAAACCGGCTGCTCTGTGTCGGTCTCGAAGCGGATATCGCGGCGCGTCACGATGCCAACAAGGTTGCCAGACTCCATCACCGGCACACCGGAAATACCGTTGGCTCGCGTTAACTCAATCAACTGCGCAATGCTGGCCGTGCTTTCAATCGTAATGGGATCTTTGACAACGCCGCTCTCGAACTTCTTGACCCGGCGGACTTCCTCAGCCTGTTCCTGAATGGTCATGTTCTTGTGGATGATGCCAATGCCGCCTTCCTGAGCCAACGCAATCGCTAGGCGTGCCTCGGTGACGGTGTCCATCGCAGCGGATACCAGCGGAATGTTGAGCGGAATGTTGCGCGTCAGGCGCGTGACCAGCGAGACATCCTTGGCGGTGACCTCGGAATAGCCTGGCAGGAGGAGCACATCGTCGAAAGTGAGCCCTTCGTGTGCAATTCGGAGCATGTTGGCCTCGTGTTGCCCAATAGACAGCAATCTGCCGTATCGGGTCTCCCCAAACGCGCTAGTATACAGACGGGCCCGTGAACCGACAATGTCGGCACCGCCTGAGGGCCCCTCCGACCCAGTCACAGTGAGCCTTTATTGCCCATGTCCTTTGAATCGCACAGCCCGCCCTCGCTCTCGGTCAGTGACTTGAATCGGGAAGCAAAGCGTCTGTTAGAAAGTCATTTCGACTGGGTATGGGTGGAGGGCGAGATCGGCAATTTCACGGCCGCGAGCTCGGGACACTGGTACTTCTCATTGAAGGATGCTGATGCCCAGGTGCGCTGCGCGATGTTTCGGCGCGCCAACAGCCGCATCAAAATCCGCCCCAATCAGGGTGACTCGGTGCGGATTCGGGCGAAGGTCTCATTATATGAGGGTCGCGGAGAGTTCCAGCTGATTTGCGAGCACCTTGAGCCCGCGGGTGCTGGGGCCTTACAGCTGGCCTTTGAACGTCTCAAAAAACAGCTAGCTGACGAAGGACTCTTCGCGGCAGACGCCAAGAGGCCGATTCCCAATGATGCTGGCACTGTAGGGGTCATCACGTCGGCAACCGGTGCTGCCTTACAAGATATTCTGACGGTACTTGAGCGGCGCAGCCCCCACACCCGGGTCTACGTCTTTCCTGTCCCGGTGCAAGGGGACGGTGCCGCCGAGCAGATTGCCGCCGCTATCCATCAGGCCGATCACATGGCGAGCAGCGGCAAACTGCCCCTCGACGTCTTGATCGTCGGTCGGGGTGGCGGTTCACTCGAGGACTTGTGGGCCTTCAACGAAGAGGTGGTGGCGCGCGCAATCTATGCGGCGACCGTACCAACGGTATCCGCCGTGGGTCACGAAATCGATTTCAGTATCGCGGATTTGGTGGCTGACGCACGGGCCGCAACACCTTCTGCAGCGGCAGAGTTGATTTCAACAGATCAGAACGAGTTGCTACTGCACCTTGATAGCCTGCGGGACGCGCTCGGCCGATCGATACAACGTCAATTCAAGCGCCTTAACGAGCAATTGATGTCGCTGCGCAAGCGGGTGCGTCATCCAGGTCACGCGCTGAACCAACAGCGCAACGCCTTGATGCGCCTCTCGACAAACCTGCAGCGTGCTACCGAGCGTCACATCGATAATCGCGCAGCCCAAGCTGGACAGTTGGGTATCCGTCTGGGCACCCAACACCCGCGACAGCGATTAGCACGACATCAGGTGCAGGCCCAACAACTCAGCCAACAGCTACAGCAACGCATTCGGCAACGGCTTAGAGAGATGCGCTCAGCGGTCACACATCAGGAACAACTGCTGGCATCACTGGGTCCCGAGCAGACCCTGAGTAGGGGTTATGCGATCGTCACGGGTGAGAACGGGTCGGTCATCAGACGTGCGACGCAGGCTAAAACCGGCGATGCGCTGAACCTGAAGTTGGGTTTAGGGGCCCTCACTACTACCGTAACAGGACACCCGGGGGACTGATCAATACTTCGCGGGCAAACGGGTATTGATCACGATATGCCGACCTTCGAAGCGAATGTATTCGCCGATCGTCAGATCTTTGAGGATGCGGGCCACCATCTCGCGCGACGCGCCCACCCGGTCCGCAATATCCTGCTGAGTCAGCTTCTCAGGAATAAACAGCGTCCCGTCGCCCCGCTCTTCCGCCAAATCCATCAGGACATTGGCAACGCGGCCGTAGACATCTTGTAGCGCCAAACTTTTGACGTCTGCAGTCAGCTTGCGCACGCGGCCGGCGAGATTACTGATCAGCTGCTGAGTAATGCCTGGGTGATCTTCCAGCACGCCGGAAAAATCTTCCTTCATCACAATCCGGAATTCTGACTTTTCCACCGTACGCACTGAAGCGGAGCGGGTGGAGTCGTCCAGCAGTGCCAATTCACCGAAATAGTCCCCAGGCCCGAGGGTATTCATGATGAATTCCTTGCCGTTCTTGTCGCTGCAGTAAACCTTGACCTTGCCGGACTCAATGACAAAGAGCGAATCAGCGGGGTCATTTTCGTGAATCACAACAGTGTTCTTTGGGAATGCTCGGGTCGTACTGCTGCCTTCCAGCGCCTTCAGCTCTTCGTCCGATAGGCCGTGAAATATTTCCACTTGATCTAGCATAAGTGGTGTGCCTCATTTTCTCCCCAAGTTGGTGCGATACTACCCCATGAACCGCGTGTCGCCTATCCCCAAAGGTGACTGTGCCGCGCGATCGAGCGTTCATCGGTATACTTTGGGCGAGGGCTAACGAGGCAACCCCTTTGGCGGCAGAGACAAACCAACCAGATCAATGGGCCGGCCGGATTCTGGCATCCGCAGGACCCCTGTTGGCCGCCGCGGCGCGTCCTACGGTGACGATCGACGCCCCTATGGATAGTGATGTTGAAGCCCTGCAGGAAGGCCTTGAGCGCATCCGAGAATTGCTGGCGTCACCCTCCAGCGATATGAACCACGACCTGCTGAACCTGATCGGCGCAATCAGGGGTTATGCCGAAATGCTCTACGAGGATATCGCGCTGTTACATCCGGCGCTGAAAGAGACGCTGCCCGCCGTTTTATCCGCAGTAGACAGTACTCAGGTCACGCTGGAAATGCCGGCATCTGACGACGCTCCTACCCACAAAACCGAAGCACCAGGGGTCATTCTGGCGGTCGACGATATGCCCGAGAACCGCGAGCTGATCAGTAGGCTCCTGTCCCGGGCAGGACACACCGTGATTTCCGCTGAATCCGGCGAGGAGGCGCTGGAACTCCTCGAAACACGCGGGGTGGATGTTGTACTGCTGGATCTCATGATGCCCGGTATTGGCGGAGCCGAGGTGCTGCGGCGGATGAAAGAGCATGACGGTCTTCGTGCCACGCCAGTGATCATGATCAGTGGCCGCCAGGATATGGACCAGATCATTGCCTGTATCCAGTCTGGTGCTGATGACTATCTACTGAAGCCCTTCAATCCAGTTCTGCTGCAGGCGCGCATCTCCGCGGGGATCGAGCGCAAGCGCTGGCACGACCGGGAAGAGGATTATCGACACCAGCTGGAGCGCAATGAGCGCTTCATCCGACAGACCTTCGGTCGTTATCTCTCGGATGACATCGTCTCCCAGTTACTCGAAGCACCCGAAGGACTGGAACTCGGCGGTGACCTGCGTGAAGTCACCATCATGATGTCCGATATTTGTGGGTTCACGAGCCTGGCTGAGCACCTGCCACCGCCTCAGGTCGTGGCACTGCTCAATCGCTACTTTGAGCAAATGACCGGCATAATTTTCGATCACGAAGGCACCATCGATGAATTTCTCGGTGATGCGATTCTTGCCGTTTTTGGCGCGCCCAAGCGGCAGCAAAATGATCCCGAACGAGCCGTTCGTTGTGCACTGGCCATGCGCGAGGCGATGACTACGGTCAACGCCGCTAATAAAGCAGCAGGGCTACCCGAACTTCAGCATCGCATCGCACTTAATACCGGTTCTGTGATTGCCGGGAATATTGGCTCGGAGCAGCGCGCCAAGTACGGCTGCGTCGGTCACGCCATGAACGTCACTTCCCGAATTGAGGGGCACGCGGAAACCGACGAGATATTGATCTCTGATGCCACCCGGCAGGCGCTCCCTGAAGATATTTTTGAGCTTGGCAAGCCCCGGGAGCTGATCGTCAAGGGCATCGACGATCACATTCTTGCCTACCCGGTATTGGGGTTGAGGTCATGACAGGTTCCGAACCGACCATCCTGTTGGTAGAGGACAACGAGGTGAATCGGGATATGTTGGTGCGCCGGCTGCAACGCGCCGGTCACAAGGTGGCGACCGCTGGAGATGGCGAGGCGGCGCTCACCGCCATGCGCGAACAGCAACCGGCTGTTGTGCTCATGGATATGAATCTTCCCGTCAAGGACGGTTGGACTGCATGCCGCGAAGCACAACAGGACGCATCGATAGCCGAGATCCCCATCATTGCCCTGACCGCGCATGCCATGGAGGAAGATAAACATCGAGCGCTTGAGGCGGGATGCAGCGACTACGCTACCAAGCCGGTCGACTTTCCCGATCTACTGACAAAGATCGCAGCACAACTCGATGCTCACCACTGAAGCCGTCTCGCAGCTGCGCCCGCGGCTCAGTCTGCGCGGCCGCCTCTATCTGTTTTCCGGCGCCATTCTCATTCTGTTTGCCATCAATGTCGGCACTTCACTATGGGGTAGCTTTGCGCGAAACGAGAGCTTGATCGCTTATCAAGAGGCGGTGACAGCAGCGCAACTGACGGCGGAGCTGGAACAGAATCTGCAGAACAAGCGCCAGCAGGTATTGGTGCTGGCTACGTTGAGAGAGACCACTGACGAGCCATTGGATGCCGCGGCCTTGGGCCAGGCCTTTGCGGACCTGGAGATCATCACCGAGCGTCTCAGACAACTGGGTGGTTTTGGGGGTGAGGATCTCGAGGCGTATTACCGGCGACTGCACGACAGCATTACGGCGCTGCTTGCGGAGTGGCGCCAATTTTATGACGGCTATAACGAGGCCACGCCACTATCAGACGTTGAGTCTGCCGTCTCCTATAACGACACGCAGCAGCGCCTGCAGGAACTCGATCAACGGCAGTCTTTTGTCGCGGTTCAGCGCGCCAACGCCATTGACGCCACGATCACCCTCACGGACCAGATTACTGTCATCGGGTTTATTGCATCGATCGCCATTACGCTGGCGCTGGTGTTTGCCATGATCCGTAGCACCAATGCCTCGCTAACGCGCATGAAGCGCGGCGTAGAGCGCTTCGGTTCCGGAGACCTCACCTATCGCATCGACGCGCAGCGTGATTCCGGAGAAATTGGCGACCTGGCCCGGACCTTCAACGAAATGTCGACCAAATTGCAAACAGCGATCGAGGAGATGAATACGGCGCGCGCCGACGCAGACTCAGCCAATGCCGCCAAAAGTATGTTCCTCGCCAATGTCAGTCACGAACTGAGAACGCCGCTCAATGCCATCATCGGTTACTCGGAGATGCTTCAAGACGAGCTGGGAGATGGCGTGCAAATCGATCGCGAGCAGTTTCATCATGACCTCGCGACGATCATCTTCTCAGGCAAGCAGCTTCTCACGCTGATTAACGACATCCTAGACTTGTCGAAAATCGAGACCGGCAAGATGCAGGTGAGCCGCGAGGTCTTCAGCCCCGCAGGCCTCTTGGTGCAAGTGTGCGATGCCCTGTCGCCACTGCTTCTGCAAAACAATAACCGCCTGACGCTGGATATTGACAAGGACAGCATGCGCGACATGAACAGCGATCGAGGAAAGCTGCAGCAAATTGTCACCAATTTATTTTCCAATGCCTGCAAGTTCACCAAAGACGGCGAGATCACCGTATCAGCGCGAATGAGCGAAGACGCATTGGTCGTGGAGGTCGCGGATACCGGTATTGGTATGACACAGGCGCAGCAAGCCAGAGTGTTTGAAGCCTTTACTCAGGCTGAATCGAACACCGGTTTGAAGTATGGGGGCACCGGTCTCGGTCTTGCCATCGTGAGGGAGTTCTGCGCGATGCTGGGAGGCAGGATTGCGCTAGAGAGCCAACCCGATCAAGGGTCCGTGTTTCAGGTTACGCTTCCGGCTGGCCCAACGTCAGTTCCCGCAGGCGCTTAAGCGCCTCCTCCCGCTTCTCTAGATCGGCTGACAACGCGGCATTCTCTGCGCCCAGATTAGCTATCTGCTGCTCGAGCCCCGCAATCAACACCAGCACCAGATCGATCAGCACCGCCCGATCACTGACCACGCCCATCGTCGATGGGTCTCCCTCGATGGAGTACTCAGAAAGGGTAGCTGTCAGCGCCTGCCCTACGGCCGCCTCTTCCGGCGCCTGCTCACCACCGGAGAGTGCGTGCTCCTGAAAGCGCTCCCCAGCCGCCACGTAATCCACTTGGGAAAGCGCCTGAAGTCCGAGCATGAAGAGATCCGATGGGGACTCACCGGGGCATTGGCAAACACCCGGATCCCGCTCACTTGCCGAGCTCTGATCCGATCCGCTCTGCTCAGTGCTACCCGATGCAGAATCCGGGGGCAGTCCGGCACAACTGGCGAGCAGCAATAGTGCAGAAAGGAAAAGGAGATGAACGAGACGCTGGTGCTTCACCACAGTGCGGGCCCCTATCGGTTTGCGGGAGCATAGCACCACGCAACGCAGCCAGACCAGCGCTATAAACAGATTATTCGTGCCGGAGATGAGGAAACAGAATCACATCCCGAATAGACGGCGAATTGGTCAGCAACATCACTAGTCGATCGATGCCAATGCCCTCCCCCGCCGTAGGCGGCAGGCCATATTCCAAAGCGCGGATATAGTCGTGATCAAAGTGCATCGCCTCGTCGTCCCCGGCTTCTTTGGCCGCGACCTGCGCTTTGAAGCGATCCGCCTGATCCTCTGCGTCATTGAGCTCGCTGAAACCGTTAGCCAGCTCTCGCCCACCGACAAAAAACTCGAAGCGATCGGTCACGAAGGGATCGTGATCGCTGCGGCGAGCTAACGGCGAGACTTCTGTGGGATACGCAGTGATGAAGGTGGGTTCCTGCAGCTGTGCTTCTGCCGTCTCCTCGAAAATCTCGATTTGGATCTTGCCGAGGCCCCAGCTCTTTTCGACTTTGATACCTAGACGCTCGGCGATCGCGGCGGCGGCGTCTCTTTCAGCGATATCTTCGCTTGTCAGGTCTGGATTGTGCTTGAGTATCGCCTCAACGACGGTCATTCGGTCGAAAGGTCGATCAAAGTGGAAGGTCGCGTCGCCATAAACCACCTCTGTCGAGCCCAAGACTGATTGCGTGAGCTCCCGCATCAGCTCTTCCGTGAGATCCATGGCGTCTCGGTAATCCGCATACGCCCAGTAGAACTCCAACATGGTGAACTCTGGGTTATGCCGGGTAGAGAGCCCTTCATTGCGGAAGTTACGATTAATCTCGAACACTTTTTCCAAACCGCCCACCGTCAAGCGCTTGAGGTAGAGCTCCGGGGCCACACGGAGATACATCTCCATATCGAGCGTGTTGTGATGTGTAACAAAGGGCCTCGCCGTGGCGCCACCGGCAATGGGATGCAGCATCGGCGTCTCAACCTCAACAAACTGCCGCTCAACCAGAAATTGACGGATACATTGAACCGTCGCCGCACGAATACGAAAGACCTCACGTGCCTCTGGATTTACAATGAGATCAACATAACGCTGGCGATAGCGCATCTCTTGATCCACGAGTCCATGGTACTTATCGGGCAAAGGTCGAAGGGCCTTGGTGAGCAAACGCCCCTCATCCATGTTGATATAGAGATCGCCCTTACCACTGCGATGTAAGGGGCCGGATGCTGCAACGATGTCTCCCAGATCCCAGGTCTTGATCGCCTGAACGGCCTCTTCAGAGAGGATGTCACGGTTCAGATACAGCTGAATGGTGCCCGATCCATCCTGAATGAGCAGGAAGGCGCCGCGATTGCGGATCAGTCTGCCGGCCACCGAGAAACGATGATTTGCGGTCTCAAGCTCGGCCTTATCCTGAGATTCAAAATCTCTCTGCAGATCGCCGGCCAAGGCTGTGCGGCGGAAATCATTGGGAAACGCTGGACCCGCTTCGCGCAATGCGGCGAGCTTTGCGCGGCGCTCTGCGATCAGGCGATTTTCATCTTCAGGCTGCTGTGGCTCGTCCACGTTTTTCTTCCTTTTGTCTTGCCTTACAGGCCCTGCTTCAGGGACGCCTGAATAAAGGGGTCCAGTGCACCATCAAGTACTGACTGTGTATTGCGCGTTTCGACCCCGGTGCGGAGATCCTTGATTCGGGAGTCATCCAGCACATAAGACCTTATCTGACTTCCCCAGCCGATGTCGGCCTTGCTGTCTTCCATCGCCTGCTTCTCTGCGTTTCGCTTGAGCATTTCCATTTCATAAAGTTTCGCACGGAGCTGCTTCATCGCGTTATCGCGATTTTGATGCTGCGAGCGCTCCGTTTGGCAACTGCTAACGAGTCCCGAGGGCTCGTGGGTAATACGGACTGCGGAGTCAGTCGTATTGACGTGCTGTCCGCCCGCTCCCGAAGAGCGATAGGTGTCGACACGCAGATCCGCCGGATTGATCTCGATTTCGATATTGTCGTCAATTTCCGGCGACACAAAAATAGAGGCAAAGGAGGTATGCCGCCGCCCGCCGCTGTCAAAGGGTGACTTGCGTACCAATCGGTGTACGCCCGTCTCGGTCCGCAACCAACCAAAGGCATACTCGCCTTCAAACTGAATGGTCGCGCTTTTGAGGCCCGCCACTTCGCCTGCGGAAGCTTCGACCAGCGTCGTTTTGAATCCCTTGTCCTCGCCCCAACGCAGGTACATACGCAGCAGCATCTCAGCCCAGTCCTGCGCCTCGGTGCCTCCTGAGCCTGCCTGAATATCGAGGTACGCGTTGTTGGGGTCGGTCTCACCAGAGAACATGCGACGGAATTCGAGCTTCTCAAGCTCACTCTCAAGCCCAGCCAGATCCTGCTCTACGGATTGCGCGGTCTCTTCGTCGTCTTCCTCAACGGCGAGATCCAGCAAGTCACTGGCATCGTCACAACCAGCATCCAACACTTCGATAGTCGTAACAACGGCCTCCAGCGAGGCCCTCTCCCGCCCCAACGCCTGGGCTTTCTCGGGGTCATCCCAGACACTGGGCTCGGCCAGCTCGAGTTCGACCTCTTTCAGTCGATCCTGTTTAACAGCGTAGTCAAAGATACCCCCTGAGCACGTCAGTGCGTGCACGAATATCTTTGATTTGATTGATAAGAGGCGCTATTTCCACGGGCTTTCCAAGTTTGTCAGTCCCCACCGGGGAACGGTTTAAATAAGGGGCGTGAGTCTATCGGGTTGCGCGTGTGACTGCCATATCCGTCAGGTCTGCGGGATCGCTAACATGGCCAGAAAGACTGAATAACCAACTGTGCGCGGCGTTCACCACGATATTCATTCACATCCAGGCGATAGAGCGCGTGGAACGCATCGAGGGGCGCTGCCAGCCATTTAGGTACATCAATATTGAAGGCGATGCCCTCGATTTCAGTGCCATCGGCATCGAGCGTCAGCTTGAGGTGTTTCTCCCCGACGATGCGATGACTGCGGACAAAGAATTGCCCGTCAAAAAGTGGCTCTGGAAAGTGCTGACCCCAGGGTCCACCGCTCGCCAATTGCTCTGCTAGCGGGAGTCCAAAATCGCTGCGGGCCAGCGCGCCATCACTTTCTTCGGTTCGCTCGGGCGGCGTATAACCTAGCGCTTCAGCTACCGCGTCGTTGAGTGCCTGCTTGAAGCGATTCAGGTCATCCCTCGCCAAGCTCAGGCCAGCCGCCATCGCATGGCCGCCGAATTTTGTCAGTAAACCGGGATGACGGGTCGCCACCTGATCGAGCACGTCTCGCAAATGGAGGCCGGGTATCGATCGCCCTGAACCCTTCAGCATGCCCTCCTCTGCGTCAGCAAACACCAACGTCGGACGGTGAACACGCTCCCGAATCCGTGACGCCAAAATACCGATCACGCCCTGGTGCCAAGCGGGGTCATAGAGCGTCATGGCAAACAGCGAGGCATCACTCTCCAAATCGATGGACTCCAGCTGTGCCAGTGCATCCTGCTGCATGGACTGCTCGATATCCCGTCGCTCTCTATTGAGTTGATGCAGTTTTTCAGCAAAGCCTCGCGCTGATGCAGATGATTCTGCCAACAAACATTCGATACCGATCGACATATCGTCGAGACGACCCGCTGCATTCAGCCTAGGGCCAACAATAAAGCCGAGGTCACTCGCTGTCGCCTGCCGGTGGTCACGCCCTGCCACCTCAAACAGCGCCTCGATACCCGGTCTCGCGCGGCCACTGCGAATTCTCGCCAAGCCTGCGGCAACCAGAATCCGGTTATTGCGATCGAGTGGCACCACATCGGCGACGGTTCCGAGTGCGACGAGATCGAGTGAGTCAGCCAGATTGGGCTCTTCCATGCTCTCAGCGTTGAACCAACCTCTCTCGCGAAGTGCTGCGCGCACGGCGCTGAGCACGTAGAACATGACACCGACGCCCGCGAGCGACTTACTGGGAAACTGACAGCCCGGCTGATTCGGGTTGACGATGACATCTGCCGTGGGAAGCGAGTCTCCAGGGAGATGGTGGTCCGTAATCAGTACGCTAATGCCCATGGCCTGAGCCGCTGACACGCCCTCAACGCTGGAAATGCCGTTATCAACTGTCACGATGAGGTCGGGCATTTGCGCGGCTGCCATCTCGACAATTTCGGGCGTCAGCCCATAGCCAAACTCAAAGCGATTGGGGACCAAATAAGCAACTTCGCGAAGCCCCATCTGCTGCAGCACCGAGACCGCCATAGCGCAGCTGGTGGCGCCATCCGCATCAAAGTCTCCGACAATGAGCACTCGGGCCTCACCCTCTATGGCGTCAGCCAATAACTCGGCGGCATCGGCCACACCCTTGAGACTGGTTGGCGGTAACAACTGATCGAGGCCGAGCGCCAGCTCTCCGGGATCTGTGATACCACGACCCGCATATACCCGCTTTAGTACTTCGGGTAGCGCCGCGTTTTGGAGGGCAGAGGAAAGGTCGGCGTGACGCCGACTGACGTTAGGTGGGCTCAGCTTCGACACTGCGCCGCCATAAAGGCATGCACCGCGGCAATGTCGTTGTCCAAAGTATCAAACCGCTCCTCGCGATCAAAAAGATCTGCCAGATGATCTGGCAGCGCGGGTCTTTGACCTGTCTTTGCCTGGGCCACCGCTGCCGGGAATTTAGCGGGGTGGGCAGTCGATAGGGTCACCATTGGGCCCTCGCCGTCGCGCGCGCACAGCCGCGCCGCTCGCGTGCCAATTGCAGTATGGGGGTCCAAAAGCTGCCCCGTTTTCTCCCACGCCAACCGGATCTCCTCACAGGTTTCCTCGTCGGAGACTTTGGCGCTGGTAAAGAGCTTTTGGGCTCGCGCGAGTGCGGAATCCGTCAGACTAATCTCGCCCTTGGAAAAATCAGCCATCAACTGAGCGATTTGGGCGGCATCACCGTCATAAAGATCAAACAACAGCCGCTCAAAGTTGGACGAGATCGATATGTCCATGCTGGGGGATAGAGAGGCCTCAATCGGTTGCCGGGCATAGGTACCCGTGGTCAGCATGCGGTGCAGCACGTCATTGCGATTGGTGGCGATCACCAAATTGTTGACCGGCAGACCCATGCGGTGCGCCAGGTACCCCGCGTAAATGTCGCCGAAGTTGCCGGTGGGTACAGAGAAATTGACCGGCCGATCGGGCCCACCCAGCGAGAAAGCGGCATAAAAGTAGTAGACAATCTGGGCCATTATGCGCGCCCAGTTGATCGAGTTGACGGCGACCAGAGAGCGTCCATCGGGAAGGAATGCGTCAGCGACAAAGCTCGCTTTCACCAGCGCCTGACAGTCGTCGAAGTTACCCCGAATGGCAAGGTTATGAACATTGTCTCCCGGCACAGTGGTCATTTGGCGACGCTGCACGTCGGAGACGCGGCCATCGGGGTAGAGAATAAAAATATCCACGTGCTCGCAATGCCGGCATCCTTCGATCGCCGCACTGCCGGTATCACCGGATGTTGCACCCATGATGACGACCCTCTCGCCGCGTCGGGTCAGTACGTGGTCGAGCAGGCGCCCCAATAACTGCAGCGCAAAGTCTTTGAACGCCAGCGTGGGCCCGTGGAACAGTTCGAGCAACCACTGGTCGTGATCCAATTGCAGGACAGGGGCAACGGCTTGATGACGGAAGTCGCGATATGAGGCTTCGACTAGGTCAGCCAACGTGTCGCGATCGATGCTGCCCTCAACGAAAGGCGCAATCACGGTCGTGGCCAATTCGGTGTAGGACATACCTCGCATTGCCTGGAGTTCAGACGCACTGAAGCTGGGTAGCGACTGGGGGAGGTAAAGCCCTCCATCCTGAGCAAGCCCCGCCAGCAACACCCCTTCAAAATCGAGAACGGGTGCCTGGCCGCGGGTGCTGAGATATTGAAGGCTCACTGCTGTCTATCCACCATTAAAGTGTTATCGGTCACAAGCCACTTTCAGCGATCGAACGCTTCGACGCGCATGAGCGCGGCATCCGCATCGACCTCTTCCAACGCCATGATTTCATTCAATGCGTGAGTCATTACGGATTGCGGCGCCACATGGGTCAATAACACAACGGGCACCTTGTCTGATTCAGGGGCCGGCGGTTTCTGGATGATCGATTCAATGCTGATATCGCGGCTGGCCAAAATCTGTGTGATATCTGACATCACGCCAGATTGATCACTGGCAGTGAGTCGCACATACCACTCGCTGGCGATGTCCCCCACCGGCACCCAGCTCGGTGCCTGCAAGGCAGCTGCTGCGATACCGAGGGCTGGACCCGAGCCAGCAGGGTTACGCGCAACATCCACAAGGTCTGCACAGACCGATGAGGCGGTCGCAGCACCCCCGGCACCGGGGCCAACTAGCACCACCTCGCCGACAGCGTCACCCGAGATCATGACAGCATTAAGGACGCCGTCGACCGTCGCAATTTGCTTGTGTTCGGGAATGAGTGTGGGGTGCACACGCATCTCGACGCCCTGCTCTGTCCGACGGGCGATACCCAAATGTTTGACGCGATATCCCATCGAGGCGGCGTACTCCAGATCTTCAGGAGCAACCTCCTGAATACCCTGCTTCATGGGTGCATCGATGCTCAGGGGAATACCAAAAGCCAACGATGCCAGTATCACCAGTTTGTGTGCGGCATCGGTGCCGTCGATATCAAAAGTTGGATCCGCCTCTGCGTAACCCAGCGCCTGTGCCTCAGAGAGCACGTCATCAAAGGCGCGTCCCTTGGTGCTCATCTCGGTGAGGATGAAGTTACCCGTACCATTAATGATGCCCGCCACCTCGGTAACCACATTGGCTGCCAGCGATTCGCGCAACACCTTGATGACCGGTATACCCCCCGCCACAGCCGCCTCGTAGCGGATCTGCACACCGGCCGCTTCTGCTAGGGCAATCAGCTCATTACCGTGCTCGGCAATCAGTGCCTTATTGGCGGTCACAACATGTTTACCGTGCTGAATGGCCAGCTTGATCAGATCGTGAGCCACGGTGGTGCCGCCTATCAGTTCCACCAGCACATCCACGTCGGGGTCTCGCGCCACGTCGAGCACATCGCGACTGACGCGGGCGTCCCCATAATCATGATCGGGATGCTCACGTCGCGCACCGACATGACTCACCACCATCGATTGTCCAGAGCGCGCCAACAACGCCTCGCATTGATCTCGCAGGATGCCTATCGTCGCCAACCCAACCGTGCCAACGCCACAAACGCCAATATTCAGCGGGTTACGACTCATGCTGATAGCCCTTCCGCCTTAATCGGTGGGCCCTGACGCAACACCTGCTTGATCCCCCGGATGGCTTGGCGGGTACGGTGCTCATTTTCTATCAGCCCAAATCGCACGAAACCCTCGCCATATTCTCCAAAACCTACACCCGGCGAGACCGCAACACCGCCCCGCTGCAGAAGCAACTTGCTGAACTCTACTGACCCCATGTGGCGAAATGCCTCCGGGATTTGGGCCCATACGAACATCGTGGCTTTAGGGGGCTCCACCGGCCAGCCCGCCTCGTTGAGGCCCTGGCACAACACGTCACGCCGGCGCCTATACATGTCACAAATATCATGAACGCATTGCTGGTCCCCTTCGAGGGCGGCAATCGCTGCCACCTGCACGGGCGTGAAGATGCCGTAGTCGAGGTAAGACTTAATGCGTGTCAGTGCGGCAACGAGCTCGCGGTTGCCGCAGCAAAATCCCACCCGCCATCCTGGCATATTGTAGCTCTTGGAAAGCGTAAAGAACTCCACCGCAATGTCTCGCGCACCGGGCACCTGCAGAATGCTGGGCGCCTCATACCCGTCGAAAACCAGATCGGCGTACGCAAGATCGTGAACCACCCACAGATCATGTTGTTTTGCGATCTCCACCACCCGCTCAAAGAAGGGCAACTCGACACAGTGTCCGGTTGGGTTGGAGGGAAAATTGAGCACCAGCATTTTAGGCTTGGGGTAGGTATTGCGAATGGCGGTCTCCAGTTCCTCAAGGAAGCCAGCTTCGCTCTGCATCGGTACGTGTCGCAGATCGGCACCAGAAATCACAAACCCATAGGGGTGAATCGGGTAGCTGGGGTTCGGCACCAGGATCGCGTCACCGACACCAGTAGTGGCCAAAGCCAGGTGCGCCAGGCCCTCTTTGGAACCCAGCGTGACGATAGCCTCTGTCTCGGGATCGAGGGATACCGAGTAGCGATTCTGATACCAATCACAAATCGCTTTACGGAGTCTGGGAATACCTTTTGACTGGGAGTAGCGATGCGTGTCGCCGCGCCCAACCGTCTCACGCAACTTCTCGACAATGTGAGGCGGTGTGGGCTGATCAGGGTTGCCCATGCCGAAATCGATAATGTCTTCTCCGCGGGCACGGGCGGCCTGCTTCAATTCACCAATGATGTTGAAGACGTAGGGCGGGAGACGCTCAATGCGTTGAAAATGGGTATCCACGAATTCGACGCTCGTTTCAAATGCCGCCTAATCAAGCCCCAATAAGGCAGCGAGATCATCCGCGGGACGATAGCCCGGCACCATGAGGCCCGAGCTGGTGACAATAGCTGGAGTACCAGATACCCCCATGTCCTGACCCAACTGGTACTGGGCAGCGATGGGGTTGTCGGCGCAGTCATTGACGGGCAGTTCCACACCTGCCTTAAGCTCAGTGAGCGTGGCCTGCTGATCCTCTGCACACCATGCGGTAGCGAGCTTCTGCGCGCCCTCGGAATCCACTCCCCCTCGGGGAAAAGCCAGATAGCGGACCTCAATGCCCTTGGCATTCAGTTGGTCGACCTCCCGGTGTAGCTTTTGACAGTAGAAACACGTGACGTCGGTAAACACAGCGATGTAGTCGCGGGGCTCCCCATCGGGCGAAAAGACCACCATGTCCTCTACCGCCACCGCCGCCAGCTGCTCCTTACGGGTCACCGCGCGACGCTCCTCGGTGAGATTAATAGCGCCCGTGGCACTGGTCTGATGCAAGTCGCCATTGAGGAAAAAATAATTACCATCCTCTGTCGCGTAGATCATCGGACCATTCTCGATTTGCACTTCTGCGATACCTGGCGCCGGGCTTGATCGCACCGCTTCAATACCAATGGGCTGACCTGCAAAGCCCGTCAGGGCGGCCGCCATTTTTTCCTTGAGATCGTCCGCCATGGCGAGTGAGCCAAACAACATGGCACAGAGGGCGAAGCCGAGCGCACCATACCGCAGGGCTCGCCGCAAAATGTGACTTAAAGGGTTCATCTTCCTGATTCCTCCCATGGTCTCAATGGAGGCCCCAGATT